>ERZ887851.3384-NODE-3384-length-11559-cov-9.517559_pt1 | contig 11559 bp, 13 predicted proteins | sample MGYA00521100_ERZ887851 | MGnify/ENA primary metagenome ERZ887851 (study PRJEB32303, sample SAMEA104408602) | aquatic metagenome | biome: Brackish water; feature: Pelagic; material: water | place: Baltic Sea | collected 2014-06-06T16:11:00 | depth 11,444 m ...
AAAAATGTTTGTTTTACACATAAGAATTTGAGGGGACTGCAAATTAAAATCTAAAATAAGATATCCATAACCGTACTTTTTGGGGGAAGAGCTTGCAAGAGGTTTAAATTCTGTAGCATCAACAAAGCATTTAGTAATAAAAGCTTGATTACAGGGCTTAACCTGCTGAGCTAAGCGCTTAATTCTTGCTGTATTTCTTCTATTCGCCATAAACACAATAGAATGACAGTTATTAGATAACCTTACAAAATTTTTATCTTCAACAAAAATTGATTGGGAAACAAAGATTACACTGCAATTGTTCTTAGATGTAAATTCTTCAAAGACTTTCGGCAGATAACCTTCCATTTGAGAGAGACCATCGTCGACAATAAGAATTAATCCTTCTTGGTAGAAAGGTGCAACTATTTCTTCTAATTTTTCATATGTAGGCGGTAATTTCTTGATTGCTTTATCTATCAACTTCTCCTGATATAATTCGTCTACAAAATCACTTTTTGTCGAATATATATAAACAACTCTTCTCGGCTGATTTTTGAAGATCTTCTCTCTCAATTGAAGAAGTTTCTTGATCCATCTAGATTTCCCTGACTAAAGTAAAGGAAAAAAAAAATTATATAAATAATTCGAATTTTTAAATAAACAATTCTTAAACTTACCTGGGTTGGACCCGTTACCATAATATTGGTAGGGTGACCAAACCTCGAATCAAAAGCCATTATTAATAGGATTCCCAAATAAACTTCTTGTTAACGTCATTCGTGTCGTTTTGATATTTCCTTTTAACTTTCTCACGCTTAGGGACTTTACTGTCAACACCTTTAAGGCGTTTTACTTCTGGTTCATCTTTTGAAAACTCCTGATTATCCTTTTCGAGACGAAATTCACCTGGATGATATTGATGCTTCCTTTTAAGGGTTTTTCGTTCCTCAGATTTCACTGTTTCAGGCGATGTGGTCTTAGGGTAGATTACTTCAGGAATTACTTCAGCCTCCTTTATAGAGTGTTTTTTTACATGAAAACTATTATTATGCCTTTCTAGGCTTCGCCTTGTAGTATAACTTTTATTAACGCATATCTTACAGGAGAAATTTTTCACTTTTTTTAGGGGTGTTTTTTTAACTGACCATTTACCATTAGAATTTTTCACCAATTTGACTGGAATTTTCGGTTTATCAGTTTTTGGTTCTTCTATGTTTTCTGGAGGTTGATCCATTATTACATCTTCAGTTACATTTATTCCTTCATTATTGTCATTTTTTTCTTCAAGAGTTTCCTCATCTTCTTGAAAATTACCTTCAGTTACATTTACTCCTTCATTATTACCATTTTTTTCTTCAAGAGTTTCCTCGTCTTCTTGAAAATTACTATTACTATTTTTTTCATTGAGGTCCTTTAGCTCCTGTTTTTCGACCTCATTTAATTTAGGTACAACCCTATTATATATTTCAGGCTGAATTAGATAAAGTTTTTCGTATTGGGATTTATCTGCAGCAGTCTTCATCATTTATGACCGAATATCAGCGGCGCAAGTATTGTAGATGCGATCCCTGTGAAAAGATATCAAGTATTAGAATCTGTTCTGTTTAAAACATGTACTTTTTTTTATACCTAATAAAGTACCAAGAAAACCTCCAGACTGCTTCAAAAGTTTTCTCTTTTTCTTAAAAGTTCCATTTTTCTTTGCGATTTCCAATAACACTTTTTTATCTTTTGTATATTCTCTTCTGAGTCTCCTTTTTTGGTACTCTGTTAGAGGAGCTTCTATGCGAAGAACATTATGAACAATTTCAGACAACGCATTTATACCATCTGCATTTAAATAACTTATTATTTGGCCTCGGGCATCCTTTGGACATTTTCTTAGGACTTGAAGTAACGCTAACTTGGGTAATAATTTGTCTTTGAATAATTTTTCTTTTTTGGTCTCTTTTTTGGACGGTGACATTTCTTTCAAATGACTAATCCAATGACGGTCTTTGATCTTTAAAAACTGTTCTATTAATAATTTTTTTCCTTCAGAAAAATCTTCATGAGTTCCAAAACAGTACCGTCATTGCCTGTTTTCTTTTCTGTGTTGAATAAAGCACTGTATTGACTTTTCTTTAATCCAAGCTGCCTCCAGAGAAGATATGTAATGCAATATAAACCACAAAATTGGCTTGAATTATCTTGTATTGTTTTTGTAGATACTTCAACTTTAAATGACGTCAAAGCTTCACTTATGTTAGAATCAAATAAAGGGAGTCCAAAGGAGTCGAAATATTCAATCACTTTTTCTGGCATTACTAGTAGACAAACGAAATGTGACCCCCCATGATTCGATGAACTGAGGTTTATAATGAAGCAATTTTTTTCTTTCAGTAAAAGTTTTTTATTAATCACTTTCTCACGAAAAATGTCACAAGGATATACACCCTTAAAATCACCCGGTTCAGTAGAAGTTTCACGCATTAAATCTTGGATATATCGGTTGCTTAAACCGGGCATGTTTTGCCTTTAGGCGTCAACAAGTTGACAACTTCCAGTATTGTCGATGACTGCCACCTTAGGGAAAGTAGCATAAGCTATTAATTGATAATCATCTGGTGTTGTAGCAGAAAATTTAATATCAATACCGATGGCTCCAGTTTTATTATCTGTAAATGAAAAAAATTCTTAAGTAAAGTGTACTTTGGGAGGTTTTTTTTTTGGGTGACTAACCGTGTATATGGCTGTGATTACATTGTTCGGGAGATAGATCAAGAGTAAAAAAACAATTATTTGTATAGAATTCTTGAACGGTTAAAGCTGATCCGGTATTCTTCCTCTTAATTCCTACAGTATTCAATAGGTGCTGGTACTCTGTAAGAAGTAAAAAAAATAAAAAATGATTAGTTATTCTAAATAAATTTATTGGGTATATTACTGTACATTACCTCTATAGCATTTGACTGGTTTAGCATTAAAATCAGGTGTGTACTCCTCAGGCGGGCTATTTTCACCATTCACTTTAAATGCTAATGATCTTATTTTGAGATTTTCAAAAACGTAGGGGTTAGTACGGTAGCTACCGTTAAAGCTTTCATGGGAGACAAATCCAATTATAACTTGTCTTGGTAAAGGTCCAGTAATCAATTCCGATTCAAAATAAGACCACCTGTTCTTAGGGATTGTTCTGACGAAATGCTTGCCCTGAATAAATTGCATTAAATAGGGGTTACCACCATCAAAAAGCTGGATTTCACGACTTAAAATTGATTGATCCACTACAATTTTACGGAATTCGACAAACAAATCCAGAAGCTTGATTTTGTATTTACCCTCCCCTTCACTAGAAAGAATTACAAAGTTGTCATTGTTTCTTATGAATTTTAATTTCATATGAACACCTGGAGGGACAAACCTAGAAAAAAGAGAATAGGATTTTAGGTTGTAAAAATAACTCTTCGCTGTAAGTATAAAATTTACTTTGAGGACTGCAGAAAGTCAATATGCAAGTTTGCGGCAAAGGGTACTTCTTGAGACTTTTCTACATGTTGTTTTCTTAGGTTGTAACCGTTAAACGCTTGAAGCTGAGTTGGTCCAACTTGTGTAATTTTTCCCTGACCGTCCTTTATTTCAGGTTTAGGATAACTAACTTCTTTAGCTACTCCTGGACGATCTTTGTAAAACAATGCAGTTTCAAGTGTTGTTGCTTTAGCCTCACTACCGTAACCTAAAATGCGGAATGTAAAATGTAAAAAAGTTTACTTATCAATCTTTTTTAAACTATAAACTCGCGTAAACATACTTAATATAGTTTCTAGAATGGCTTTGAATGGGTATGTTGATACGCTCTGATCTATAACGTTCGAATTTCCCACCATAAATTCCAGTTGCTTGAAGATGCTGTTTCCAGGTAAATTTACCACTGAATAGTCATCGTTTACATCGCACATTGATTCAACTCCGAGTTCATTTACTTTTACAATTTGAAATACCCCGTATAACACCCCTGATTCACCGTCAAGCCATTCCATGTCCATTGAAGGAATAGATATTTCGTAAGGTCCTTTACTGTCTAATTTACTTCTTGGGACGCTGTATTTGACTGTCTTGCCACCCTTGAGGGAAGTTTCCCTAATAGGTTTAGAATGTAGATCTGTTGCTGTTTGAAACAGGTCCTGTTCATCAATGCTAAATCCAGCAATCCCTACATTCTGGTCCGGAAACACCATCTTTTTTCTTATATAAACAATTGAAATTCAAAATCCTTCTTCAGTCTTAAACAGGATGTCCTGGAAGTAACATGGAAAAAGAAGATTACAAATTTAAAGTTACAAATTTAAAGATATCTGTAAAATTACTTCAGTCAGTTAGTCTAAAATTTGTTGAGGATCGCTGTAAACTTTTACAGCCGATACATAAAAATATAGCTTGGAGGAGATATGGAAATAATTTTATGACTCTCCGATACAAAACATTCACCTACACGCTCTTTAAAAAGAGTTCAAAAAAGGATCTCCCTCAGCATTGTAACATCACGAGAATAAGAAGTAAACCGGACATTCCAGAAGCGATTGGGCACCTATTTTTTCTTGTCAATCAATCCCCTGTTTGGTTAGACTATACTATAGACAATATAAGTTGCAGTGCCAATACGAATCAAGAAATTGACATAGTTGGAATTTACATGAATGAACTAAAAATAGCGTGTGATTATAACCAACTAATTTTTCCAGCTTTAAAAATATACTGCCCAAAACGACTAATTGAAAAATCAAAAAAAATTTGCTCTTTGGTGTATAGAAGTGGTAGTGTAATATTGGTCGGCGGCCGCTGTCTCAACGAAATTAAAGAATTTTTTTATTGGGTGCTGAAGATTACTAGAGAATACCCACGATTATAATGTCATCTTCAACTTGTATTGACCATTCAGAAGTAATCGATCAACATACAGGAACAATTGTTTGTGTAGACTGTTGCAGAGTGATTGACGGTGGACTTACACACTTTGAAGCGAACCAGCAAAAGTACAGTACCTTCCAAGAAAATCTGAAAGATGAAGAAGACAAAATTAGTGGAGAAAATGTGATTGAATTACTCGAGAAGATATCAGATAATTTGCATTTAAATCGATCTAGTATTGACCTTGCTTATTATGAATACAAAAAAAACAAAAAAAAAATTCAGAAGATCTTAAATTATCCAAACAAAAAACAGCACTATAAAGCATTTTTATCCCCTAAAATTACTTTAATCTTTTCAATTTATACTGCACTTAGTAAAGGTTTTTGCCCGCGCTCAATCAAAGATGTTTGTATCGCTTCAGGATTGTCTGAATGTACAAACGTTCTTAAACTTTCAGCTTTTTTTGAAAAAAATAAAGGTGACGATACTCCTTCTGTTAGATTGCAACCTCTGAGTGCTAAAAACGTTTTACTTACCAAGTATTTGTACATTGGAGATTTTACTTATGAAGACGTCAAGCAAATCGTCAACAAAATTGATGCACTTAAAAAAAACAACTTCTCTCCAACAGCCACTGCCGCTGGCGCCACCTACCTTTATGCGAAAAATGTCAAGTCTAAGAAGCACACGTTAAAAGAAATCTCAAACCTTTTTAATGTGGCAAGTATGACTATTCAGAGATTTATAGATCATTATAAGCAATGTTTTTGATAATAAAAAAAAAACAGTTCAAAACCGTGTTTAGGTACTATTTTATTCCGCTAAAAAATTCATGATTTCATGTTCACTACAAACGGCTATTTCGGATAATTCTACGAATTGACTACACTCCCGGATTATTTTGTCCATTATTCTCCGCATGATTGGCGGAAGTCTTTGAGCGCCTCCAAGAGTTTGTTTCTTTCAAGAGTTTTTTCCTCCAGAAGTAAGGAAGCCGCTTCAAGCTCAGCGAGCTCAAAATTGAGTTCTTCGGTTTTCACCTTCAATTCCACTTTTAATTGCTGATTTGTCCAGATCTTAAACTGGAATTCAGCCTCATTTCTTACACGGGACCAATTGGCGTCAGCTTTTTTATATTTCCTACTAAGGCTAGCCTGCCTAAGCTTTTCTTTGACTCTGATTGCATCTGTAATGGGGAACGAGACTTGGTATTGACGTTCAGTCTTTCTCATGATTTTGTTGACGGTCTTCCTGTCTTTTTCAGCTTTTTTCCTTTCTTGGGAATTAGCAACTGGATAAGTCTTAAGGAAATCCAGTTCCAGTTCCACGTCCGCTAGGAATTGAGCTTTGACGTGTTCCTTACGCATTTTAGCTGTCTCAGTAGATTTTTTGGTGGGCGCCATTTTTTTTTTTTGCAATATAAAACTGTTATATAACGTTTTCAAACAGGTTTTCTGAGCTGGACTACGGCGTTAACGCTAAGGTGCAAACAATGTCCGCACTAAGTCAGATTTTGTCTGGTTGATGACACTATTTTTTTTTTTTACAAGGAATGCAAAAATTTCTTCAATGGCTGAGGCCGCATCTTGCTCTTCTTGAATTCTCAACCCTTCTATTTTTCCAATAAAAAAAAAATCAAAAGACAGAGTACGCCCTCAAACCCGTTAGGGCTGAAGCCGCATCTGTCAAAGCCCACGGCGGGATTCGAACCCGCGACCTCAAGGTTCATAACCGAGTGCGCTACCGCTGCGCTACATGGACTTGTGTGGTGTTTCTTAATAAAAATTGATTTAAAAAGACTAAAAACTCGGTTGCCGCTATACAGTAGTGAAATCAGTTTAGAACAACTTTAAAAGAACATATTTTGCTGTAACTAAAGTAATAAAAGAAAATGCTTCGCGGTTACAACAGACCAAGAAGAAGTGACATTTTCGGTCCCTCTAATACTGGGGGGTCCATGAGACATGTAAGACCGAGGGAACTTTATCAAGAAGGCGAAGGCATCGGATCCTTTTTTTCATCAATTTTCAGAAAATTGATACCCTTCGCTGCAAAAGCGGCAAAAACTGTGGCTGGAAGCAGTTTAGTTAAAGAAACTGGTAAAGCCGTAAGGGACACCGCCATTTCAGGCTTGACAGATATGGCTGCTGATGTAATTGGGGGAAAAAAAACTTTTCAAGAATCTGCTGCAGAAAATTTGGCGAAGGCACGTGAAGATATTTCAACAGCTATAAAGGATAATAGAAAAAGAGGTAGTGACAATGTCAAAGCTAAAGTAACAAGAGCTAAAGGAAATAAAAAGAGAAAAAAAACAAGAATGAGATACAGTGTTTTTGATGATAAATATGGCTAATCAAGCGGCACTAAGAGACCTCAAAAAAAGATATGGCAAGCCAGGGGACCCTTTATATATGTCAGGAATACAAAGAATAAAAAACCATTACAAGAGGGCTTTATCGACACAAGAAATAGAAGACTTTCTAGCTAAAAGTAGAACATATACTATTCATAAAGATTTTAAACCTGTAATCCACAATCCCTACTACATTAGACGTCTCCGTGAAATGATTCAAATAGATTTAATTGAAATAAGTCAACAACGTAAACACAACGAAGGGTACAATTACATCTTGGTGGCAATAGATTGTTTTAGCCGCAAAATATGGGCGCGTTTATTAAAGAAGAAAACAGCTGATGAAGTTTTATCAAGTCTTAAAAGCATTTTAGAAGAAACTGGAAGTGTCGAATCGATATGTAGTGACAGAGGTCAGGAATTTGTAAACAGTAAAATGAGAGAATTCCTTCGTGAGAGAAAAATTAAATTAATAAACCCCTATACTTCCACGCACGCGCATTTTGTTGAAAGAGTACAGCGAACTTTGCAAGACATTATATTCAAGTACATAACAAGTAAAATGAATTACAAGTTCTATGACAAACTGCAGGACTTTGTAAAAACGTATAATAACAGAAGGCATAGAAGCACTAAATTATCACCTAATGAGGGGGATAAAAAAGAAAATAGTTTACACATCCAAAAAATGCAGGAAGACTACAGAGCGAAAATCAAGCCTACAAAGAAGGTCAAGTTTAAAGTTGGTGACCGTGTGAGAATTGCATTGTCTAAAGGAAAATTCAGTAGAGGTTACGAACGGAAGTCAAAGGAAGAAGTTTTTAAAATTGCGGAAGTGAGCAAAAAGCTCCCGCAAGTTCTTTATACAATTACCTCATTAAATGGAGATGCTGTAATAGGTAAATTTTATGAGAGGCAACTAACCAAAGTTTTAGACCAGGATGAATACGTAGTAGAAAAAATTCTGGAAAAAAATGATAAACACTATCTAATTAAATTTCTCGACTACGATGAACCTGAGTTGATTCCTAAAGAAAACCTTTCAAACACTATTAAAGACATGCTTTGATGATTTTTAAATTATTGTGACGAAGAAAAATAAGTGAATATGAGACGCAGTGACAAATCAGTATTACTTATGAGTAATGACTTATCATCAAACAAAGATAATAACTTGACAAGTTTTTCGGGGTGTATTCCACCTGATTTTTTGAATGAAAATAAATCGTGGAGAGTTGCTGTTGACAGCTGCGGGCTTGATTTAATGTTAAAACAACCGATTTCATCAAAATATGAATATCAACCATCACTTATTCAAATAACTTTCGACAGCTTGAATAAAGCCTTAGGAAAAATTGGTTCGTATGAAATGGATAAATTAGACCTGGACCTTGGGATTTTTGAAAATAGCTTTAAATTTTTTGCTGACAGAGAAAGATATTACACTCAAAAATCGTTGGCTGAAGATTTCCAGTACCAGGCCGCAATTTATAAAAAACGCCGAGGAAAATTTCCTGGGGTTCCATTCAAGTATGAACAACAATCTGGAACTATTTCATTTGGACAGTTTGACGGTAATGGAGAAGATAGTAATGTTAGAATATCTAGACACAGTAAAATAGAAAAAAGAAGAAAGTTGAGAACATACGTTTTTATTAATGCAAGATTTAGTGAGGGTCTTAACCTTCAGCCTACATACTCAATACAGCACTTGAAGCCTACTGAAATTAATGGCGAATTATATTATTGGTTTTTTAATTCAGAATACTGGAAATCGGATAACTTCTACAATTTGCCCAGTATGGCGCAATGCGCTAAAGGCGGCATCTTCTTCTCAGTGAAAAAGGATTTCCCTTTAAAAGAACCCGAAATCATTCAAATCATATCGCAAGATATTGAACATAATATAAACAACGGAATATTTTGCACGTCATTACGTCAGTTCACAGTAAAGCAAAGTGAAATAAAAAAGTGCGTCAATAAAGAATTTAACAATCACCAGTTTTCTGATGTGCTTAATAACTCCATAACTAAATTCAGCGTTAAATTTGTGGATGAAAAATTAGAAGAACTCCATTTAACTCACGGTTTACCATCCTGGGTTAAATTAGTCTTTTCATCCGAAATGGAAAACGTGCGTAATGTCATGATCTCATCTCAACCTACTGAATTACATCCAGGAAATGACATGTCAAATTTTTCTTTGGAGTTAAAACAAAGATTTGATTTTTCTGTGAAAGATAACCCGAAAGTTGCTTTAATGAACCTATCATTTAAAAATAAATGGAAAATCATGTCGGGCCTTAAATTAAATATTACAATCTGTCACAATTGTGGAACTGGGTCCGATGTTCTCAACAATTCAACAGACATTATCGAGAATTATGAGTTTGAAAATTTTGATTGTCCCAGAGGGAGTGGAGACGTTAGAAGTTGTGAAGACATTATTAAATGGTGTAAAAATCTTCTTAATGATAAATTTTCAGTTGAAATTAAAAAGCAAGTTAATGGTAATTTGTCGATGAATTTCCCGGATAAGAAATATCTCATAATTCTAGGGCGTGATTTAGCCCAATGCCTAGGCCTATCTTATTTGCACAATAGAAACGGTGACTTATTTACTGATCTAAAAAAAAAAAATGGTGGTGAAAGAAGTGTTACGGAAGAAAATGAAGTTTCTAGTAACGCCCAAAGTGCTATTGCCCGCTATATTATGAATATGTATGGAACGCTACCTGGCGAGTTAAAGTTTGAATCTACTGGAGACATTGCCATTTATTCCGATTCTAAACTTTCACTTGACATAATTTTACAGCCCAAGGAAATAAAATTATACCCAAATGAACTCTATATATTTTGTAATATTATTGATCCTTGGCCTGTAATAGGTCAATATAGACAATTGCTAAAAATAGTGCAGTTAAAACATGATGAACACGAGGAAAAAATTACTATTGATTTTCGCAAACCAGAATACCACGATTTAAGTGAACATCATCCAAGATTATTAAACTTTAGAATTGCTACAGTTGATGGAGTTCTCATCGAACCGTTTGATGTAAATGACAAAATGTATATGACATTACAATTTTCTTATCAATCTTATTATTGAACGCTTCTATCTATTGTAAAAAGATGTATAGTTTTTAATAAAATTTTTTAAAAAAGAAAAAAGCTACGACTCAATTACTTTACATGCAATATATATGTATATATTCTATTTTTGAATTCTAGAAAGACAACTTACAAAGATAGTTATTCATTTTTTTTCTTAGTTGAGAACGATTGGATTGGCGCGGGCGAAGTTGTTATGGATTTTCACGTTTTCAATCTTGATAACCATTAAATATCTCGCTAGCTGGTTTCCGAGGTCACTGAGTAATTTCCTTCTTGCGGCACGGTCTTTCTCATCTAAAGGTTTTGGGTTGTCAGCTCTTGATAGGTGTCTATCCTCCTCGTCATATAGCATTTCGGTTATGGACCAGCTTTCGAGTTCTAAAAAAAAAGTAAAAATAAGAAAATGTATATTTTTTGAAAAAATAAAAATCGTCAAATTAAAATAAAGAACTCGTTTAAATAAATTAAAAATAAAGAACTCGTTTAAATAAATAAATAATTCTTACCCATTTTCTTAAATTTTTCAAAACCGTGAACGGCGCAATACATCATGCCGAATTCATAATTGACTTTTTTTTCTTCTTCTGTCCATACTGCTCGGTGATTATGTACAACCATGACTAAATTTTGGGTGTCTTTCTTCGTTGAAATCCAATGTTTGAATGAACGCTGGAACTTGCAGACTCAGTTTTTACAAAATTAGTTAAAATGAACGCTACCGAGTACGCTAATCAGATTTTTTTCAAAACAAATAACATTTCATGTCTCAGTTTTCGTTGTTAAATCGCTACCAGATGACTCAGAAACGCTTTCGGCTATTTTTAAAAATAAGTCAACTTGTCTCAAAGGTACATAAGTCATTTTGTCAAAAGTCCTCCAAGGTTAAATCCATCGCGTATGTAAGTGTTTGAAATAGGGCTAAGGCTGTCATCTGTCAAAAACTAAAACGCATTAGGGCTGAGGCTGCTATCTGTCATTCGAATTTCCACGCGTGAATTCTAGTGCTTCCGCTGTCTGCAACAACAGTGAAGATAGATTGGCATGTAGTTGAAAAAGTTTTCTTTCCACACATTTTTCAGTCGTTAGTAGGGCTGAGGCTGCTATCTGTCAAAAATTAAAACGCATTAGGGCTGAGGCCGCTATCTGTCATTCGAATTTCCAGGCGTGAATTCTAGTGCTTCCGCTGTCTGCAACAACAGTGAAGATAGATTGGCATG
>ERZ887851.3386-NODE-3386-length-11556-cov-8.542301_pt1 | contig 11556 bp, 8 predicted proteins | sample MGYA00521100_ERZ887851 | MGnify/ENA primary metagenome ERZ887851 (study PRJEB32303, sample SAMEA104408602) | aquatic metagenome | biome: Brackish water; feature: Pelagic; material: water | place: Baltic Sea | collected 2014-06-06T16:11:00 | depth 11,444 m ...
GGTTGTCCCATCACAATGAGAGACGTCAGTTTTAGATTAACCGACCGTCCCCCCCGAGTGGGATGCACCATCGGTACTGCTATGATCCTGAGCAATCACTGCCTGCTCTGGTACTCAAGAAAGGGGGCTGGTATTCGATTGATACTGCGGTTCGGCGCAAGGTGAGCGAGACTCATCGTCGCGTACGATAACGAATACACTACGATGCAACAGTGTTAACTGAGGCAAGCGGGACCTGATCATGGCTATTAAGTCGACTATTTATAAGGCGCAATTAAGCGTGACGGATATGGATCGGCACGTCTATGACGCTTTTCCGCTGACCATTGCGTGCCATCCCTCAGAAACTGAGGCGCGCATGATGCTGCGTATTGTGTCCTTCGCGATGCATGCAGACCCTCATTTAGTCTTCGGCCGCGGCATTAGCACCGATAACGAACCAGATTTGTGGCAACGAACGTTAACGAATGACATTGAGCTTTGGATCGATCTGGGGACGCCCGACGAAAGCCGGATTCGTAAGGCCAGCGGCCGCGCGAAACAGGTTATTTTGTATGTGTATGGTGACCGATCAGTCGCAGTATGGTGGGCAAAGAATGAGGCATTGCTGCAGCGTTTTAATAACGTCAGTGTCGTACAGATATCTGACGAATCGATGCAGGCATTGGCGTCGTTAGCCAGCAGCAACATGTCATTGCAAAGTATGATCGAGGATGGACAGTTGGCGCTGAGCAGCGCCGAGCACGACGCTTTAATCGAAGTCGAGATGACAACACTGAAGGGTTAAAACAGTGCAGGTCGCCACAACGTGTCACAAACTACCTGAGTGTGCTGTCATGAGGGAGCGTATCAGCGAACTTTGCCTTTGGGCAAACGGTGGTATGGCAAAGTTGCTTATTGTAAAAAGGAGTCGTGCTATGCATTTTTGTGCTGCTGCGTTACGCATGCTGCTGGTCACCGCGCTGTCTGCATTTTCCGCGTCTTGGGTGTCTTCAGCTGACGTGATCTTAATGGGGGGGCACATTTACACCGCAGAGGCGCAATCGCCAGCCGCAGAGGCGGTGGTCATTGAAGGCGATACGATTGCTTTTGTTGGGTCTCGTCGGGAAGCAGAGCGTTATCGTACGTCGGCAACACGCGTTATTAGTACTGAAGGGAAAATGGTGTTGCCTGGTTTTCACGACGCGCACCTACATACTTTTATGGGTGGGCGCAGTTTAGTGGGCTGCGATGTGGCCAATGCGCCTGACCTTGCGTCTACAGAAACGCTACTGAAGTCCTGTCTCACGTCATCCTCGTCACTGTGGTTGGTGGCAGAGGGACTCAACCTGGCATTTTTTGGTGAGTCGGGTCCCCGGTTAGACTGGCTTAATGCGATCGCCGGCGGTCGACCGATGCTGCTGCGTGCATCCGATGGGCACTCTGTCTCTGTCAACACCGCAGTGCTTCAATTGGCGGAGATCTCGTCTGCCACCGCGACACCGCCCTCAGGCGTCATTGAGCGAGATGAGCAAGGGGCGCCGTCGGGCACCTTTCGTGAGTCGGCGATGGCGCTCGTGGAGCGTGTGGTGCCTCAAGTGACTGAAGAAGAGCGTTTAAGCCTGATGCGAACAGCGATCGGCGCCATCAATGAGGTCGGTATTACCAGTGTGTTTGACGCTTGGGTAGGGTCTGCAGACATCGCTGCCTACCGCACCCTCGAAGCCCAGAATGAACTCAGCGTCAGAGTCAGAGCGGCGTTGGCCTATGGTTATGGCGATCTTTTTGTGACCGATACACCGACCGTCTATGAGCGTCAGCTCAGGGAGCGCGAGGCGCTCAGTGGCGACCGTTTTAATCTGGCAGCCGTCAAGCTTTTTATCGATGGTGTTTTAGAGGGTGAAACGGCGGCGTTGGTATCACCCTATCTTCATAAGCCAGGCTACCTAGGAGAGCTGACCTACCCTCAGCATGACTTAAATGACATTGTCGCGAATCTGGTGAGCAACAAGGTGCAGGTGTATACGCACGCGGTGGGGGACGGTGGCGTGCGTGCCATTTTGAATGCATTTGAATTTGCCGAGCAGACCCATGGTCGCAAAGATCTAAGGCATCACATTTCGCATCTGCAACTGATACACCCCGATGACTATGACCGCTTTGCCGAGCTCGATGTCGTCGCTAATTTTCAAGCGTTATGGGCGGTGCCTGACGAATGGGTTATTGAGCTGAATTTACCGGTGGTGGGATTAGATCGAGTTCACCGTATGTACCCCATCGCCAGTATCGCTGAGTCGGGAGCGACCCTAGTCGGCGGCAGTGACTGGAATGTGAGTTCTCTCAACCCCCTCGATGCCATAGAAGTGGCGGTTTTACGGCAGGATTGGCAGGCCAACGATGCACTAACTGACGATCAGTTGTCGCAACTCGATGTGTTGAATCGATCAGAGCGCGTTGACCTCGATACGATGCTAAAGGCGTATACCATCGATGCAGCATGGTCGATGCATCAAGAAGCGCTAACGGGCAGTCTGGCTCCCGGTAAGCGAGCCGATATTGTGATTCTGTCAGAGGATCTTTTTGCGATACCGCCGCAACGAATTAGCACGGTGCAAGTAGAGAAAACGTTTATCGATGGCCAACTGATCTATCAGCGATAATCTTGAGGAAGATCGTATCTGCGACGGTGGCAGTAACGACGTCGGGACATCATTTAGCAGTGTTATGAGGTGGGGTAATGGATCCAAAGAATAAAGTAGCGCTCGTTACCGGCGGTGGCAGCGGACTTGGCTTGGCGTTAGCACGGGCCCTCGGTTTGCGTGGCGCGACGGTTGTGTTGGCAGATCGAGACCTATCGGCCGCGCAAACCGCGGCTCGAGCACTGCAAGAATTGGGTATCTCAGCCGACCACCTGAGTTGTGATGTGGCCTCTGCCCAACAAGTGAGTGAGGTCGTTGGTGAGGTCATGACGCGTCACGGTGATATTGATATTCTGATTAATAATGCGGGAGTCGCCCTGGGCGGAACCTCTGGCGACATCAACCTAGAGGACTGGCGTTGGATTGTTGATATCAATTTGATGGGAGTCGTTCATGGTGTGGAGGCGGTCGTGCCCTTCATGCGAAAAACCGGCGGCTATATTCTCAACGTTGCGTCCTTGGCGGGCATGCACGCAAACCCGGATATGGGTCCCTATAACGCGACTAAGTTCGCCGTGGTCGGGTACTCAGAGGGGCTTCAGCAGGAACTGGCGGGCGCTAATATCGGCGTCAGTGTGCTCTGTCCTGCTTGGATTAAAACAGACATTCACCGTAGTGCATTACAAAAACCATCGGGTAACACTGAGTTAGATCAGCATCGCGTCGAGGCAATGGAAGACGTCATTTCAAATGGCATTGACGCCAGTGACGTGGCTGAATGGGCGATCGATTGCCTGCAGGCGGAGCGGTTTTATATTTTGACACACCCCGAGTTCTTGCCGATGCTCGAGAAGAGGCATCAAAGAGTGCTAGCAGACTATGCGGCGGCGAGTTCATATTTTTCGACCACTGATCGTGCTTGAGCCATAGCATGCCGCCGCTAACAGAGCGTCAAGCAGTCCAGCAGATCATTGCGAACGATCCTCTTTTTCACGTTGAAGATCGTGTTGTTCGGGGAGAAACGTTACCCGTTTTTGTTAACGCACCCGATAGTCTGCGCAGCTTACTGAGACTGTCTGCTGATCGTTATGCCGCCTCAGAGTTAATGCTGTATCGCGAGGAGCGCATGACTTATGGCGCATTCGCCGAGCGTGTGTGGCGTTTTGCGCATCATCTTGAGGTGGAGTATCAGATCGCCCCAGGTGATCGGGTGGCGATCGCTATGCCCAATAACCCGGAGTATTTAATAGCGGTAATGGCGATTGCGTCGCTCGGTGCTGTCGTCGTTTACCTTAACGCGTGGTGGACTACGCCAGAACTAGAATATGGATTTCAGGATAGTGGGGCGCGCCTTGCCATCGTTGACGACGAACGCGCTACGCGAATTGTGCCGTTTTGCCAGACGCTAGCCATTACGCTGATAAAGACCGATGCGTTACGGCAATTCGACAAGGCAATCCCCATGACTTCCTCATCTTCTGGGGGGATGCCGCCATCCCACGACATTCAGCCTGATGATGATTACGCCATCATGTACACCTCAGGTTCTACTGGCCATCCCAAAGGTGTGGTGCTGACTCATCGCAGTACACTCACTGCGCTGTGGTCTTGGTTGATGATCGGGCCGCTGCTTGAGGCGACGGGACAACAGCGCGCTCCTGCGCTCGATGCGGTCGGGCAGCCATTGCCGTTAACCAATTTAGTGACCGTTCCTTTTTTCCATATATCAGGCATCAACGCGTGTTTTCTGCTCAATTTATGCGTCGGGGGTAAGGTCATTATCTTGCCAAAGTGGAATGCCGATGAGGCGGTGGCTTTGATAGACCAAGAAAAAGTCACACGGTTTTGGGGGGTGCCGACAATGTCAGCAGAGTTGAGCGCAGCGGCGGATAAAGCGGGTTCAACCCTGAACACGCTGGGCACGATTGATGCGGGCGGTGCCAAACGGCCTCCCTCTCAAGTGAAAGGTCTTGCAGGTCAATTCTCGCAGGCGCAGCCTGCGACCGGTTTTGGTATGACAGAGACCAATGGGCTGGGTATTCGTATGGCCGGGGATGAATATATTGCCCATCCGGGTGCGGCGGGTCGTTTAACACCGCCAGTGCAAGCGATGCGGATCGTCGATGAGGACGGTAGCCCAGTACCCTCGGGCGACGTGGGAGAGCTGCAATTAAAAAGTGCAGCGAACATGCGTTGTTATCTGAATCAACCTGAGGCCACAGCAGCAACCTTGTCTGAGGGATGGCTGAAAACGGGCGATCTCGCCTATGCCGACGAGACAGGATTGGTCTTTATCGTGGGTCGCAAAAAAGACATCGTGATTCGTGGCGGAGAGAATATTGCTTGTACTGAGGTTGAAGCGGCGCTTTATCAGGTTTCAAGTGGCATCAAAGAGGCGAGTGTTTTTTCTATTCCTGATGATCGATTGGGCGAAACGGTTGGCGCCGCTTTGTATGTTGAAGAAACGGTCGATATTGCGATGCTCAATGGTGATTTAAAAACGATATTGGCGAAATTTAAATTACCGGAGCGCTACTGGATTTACGCTGAGCGTCTTCCCCGGGGCGCGACTGAAAAAATAGACAAGCGCCAAATACGGGATAGCTGCCTAGCGGGAGAAGTACCAGAAGCCGACACTTCAAGCCGTTAACGGAACTCGAGCTCCTTGTCTTTGAGACCGCCCAGTCGCAGCGTAATGAAATCCTTGATGTAATTCTGATAATTCTTCCAAGGGAGGCGATCCCCTTGTTTCGGGAATTGGTCCTGCGAGCGCAACACATAGCCGGCGCTAAAATCCAGTAGGGGCTCCTCTAGAACGCTACCGATCATGCGCGGTGTCACGGTGCTATGGCCGCACTTCGCCATTTTATTGAGTAGCCGACAGACATAACTGGCGGTGAGGTCTGCCTTAAGCGTCCAAGATGAGTTGGTATAACCCACTGTAAACGCCATGTTGGGCAAGTCAGAGAACATCATGCCGCGGAAAATGAAACGCTTTGTGAAGTCGAGCTTTTCGTTATCCACTTGGTACTCCACGCCACCCGCAAATTTGAGATTCAATCCGGTCGCCATGACGACAATATCAGCATCGAGCTGTTGACCAGATTGGAGCTGAATCCCTTCCCGATTGAATCGATCAATGTGATCAGTGACCACTTCTGCACGACCCTCGCGAATCGCGCTAAACATATCGCCGTCAGGCACCGCACAAAGACGTTGATCCCAAGGGTTGTAGCGCGGTGTGAAGTGAGTCTTTACGTCGTAATCCGAACCCAACTGCTTGCGCACCTCGCTGAGCAGGAAGTGACGCAAGGCTTTGGGACGTTTGCGCGATAAACGATAGACATAAATCTGATACAGCACTTTTTTCCAGCGGGTGAGCCGTGAAGCCCAGGCCACGGGTAGCCACTTTCGGAGCCACATCGCCATTGGGTCCTCGAGGGGAATATCGGCGATATAGGTGGGCGAGCGTTGCAGCATGACCAAGCTTGCGGTCTCACCAGCCATCGTAGGAACAAGGGTGATTGCGGTTGCACCACTGCCAATCACCACAACGCGCTTGTCTCGATAATCTAAATTGTCTGGCCAGTGCTGGGGGTGAACAATTTGTCCCTGAAACTCATCAGTGCCGGCAAAATCTGGTGTATAGCCTTCGTCGTAATCGTAGTAGCCGCTGCAGCTAACAATAAACTGGCAGGTGAGGGTGGTGTGCTCGCCTGACTCACCCGCTAAGGCGGTGACCGTCCAATGCTTGTGTGCGGAAGACCAGTGCGCTGATACAACCTTGTGCTGATAGTGAATGTGCCGCGTTACGTCGTACTCTGCTGCGGTCTCCTGAATGTAACGGCGAATCTTGGCGCCATCGGCAATCGAGGACGCATCTTGCCAGGGCTTGAAGCCATAGCTAAACGTATACATATCGCTGTCAGAGCGAATGCCGGGATAGCGGAATAAATCCCAGGTACCGCCCATATCAGTGCGGGACTCAAAAATGGCAAAGGTTCTATCCGGGCAGTTGCGGCGTAACTGGCACGCACTACCGATGCCTGACAGACCGGCGCCGATAATCAGCACGTCGACCGATTCGAGCTGTTGCGACATAGTGGTAACACTCTTTAAAGAGGCTTGCTATTGCTAGCCTGTACTGTGTTAGATGGGCATCGGTAATGTGCCTGTCTGGATTGAGATAGGCAAGTCTCTATAACGTGGATGTCGATATGAATGTTGTGACCTGCCTGTGTTGGTCAATTGCCTTAGCTCGCCAAGAGTCGGCCCTGTTGCCGTGATGCGATTTAAACGCTTGACGGCAACAGTTCCTGCAAAAAGGGGTGCGAGCGGCATCTGGGAAGCCCTTATCGACCGCTGCCCGACGGGATACTGAGCGATGTTGTCCTCCCTTGATATTGTTATCGTGGCGCTCTATGCCATCACGCTGTTTGCTTTGGCGCAATGGGTGTCTCGAGAAAAGCCAGGGCATACAAAAGACACCACTGATTATTTTCTCGCGGGTAAGTCGCTCCCGTGGTGGGCAATCGGTGCTTCGCTGATTGCGGCTAATATTTCTGCTGAGCAGATCATCGGTATGTCGGGGTCGGGTTACGCCATTGGATTGGCCATCGCGTCTTATGAGTGGATGGCGGCCATTACGCTTATTTTAGTTGGCAAATACCTACTGCCTGTCTTTCTAAAGACGGGTATTTACACCATGCCGCAGTTTCTAGAGCAACGGTATGACCATCGGGTGAAAACGGTGATGGCGAGCTTTTGGATGGGTGTATACGTCTTTGTTAATTTAACGTCCATTTTGTGGCTGGGTGCACTGGCGATCAATACCGTAGCGGGTATCGACCTGACCCTCGGGCTGATACTCCTCGGCATTTTTGCCATGTCCTACTCTCTCTATGGTGGTCTAAAGGCGGTTGCGCTGACCGATATTGTTCAAGTGGTATTGCTGGTCGCGGGGGGGTTGATGATTGCGGCCATTCTCCTTGAGCAGATTTCAGGAGGAGCCGGCGTGATGGCGGGTTTTGTCACGCTGATGGAGAGGGTTCCTGATCGTTTTGACATGATCCTGGCCCAGGATCATCCGCACTATATGAGCTTGCCTGGCGTCTCGGTGCTCATTGGCGGCATGTGGGTCATGAATGTGTCGTACTGGGGTTTCAATCAGTACATTATCCAGCGCGCACTGGCAGCAAAAAGTGTGAAGGAAGCGCAAAAGGGCATTGCTTTTGCCGCTTTCTTAAAGCTGCTCATGCCGGTCATCGTGGTGTTACCGGGTATTGCCATGTATGCACTGAACGCCGAGCTGGCAACGCCTGATCAAGCTTACCCCTCAGCCATGGCACTGCTGCCAGCGGGGATTAAAGGATTGGTGTTTGCCGCGTTGCTAGCGGCTATTGTGTCGTCGCTCGCTTCAATGTGTAACAGCATTTCAACCATCTTTACGGTCGATTTGCTCCCATCAATGGTCTCTGAACAGTGGCTAGATCGTCATCGGTTAGCGAGTGGTCGAGGGACGGCGTTGATTGCGATGATGATTGCGATGATGACTGCGCAGCCGTTACTGGGCAATTTTGATCAGGCATTCCAGTACATTCAAGAGTTCACTGGGTTCTTCACGCCCGGCATTGTGGCGATCTTTTTATTGGGTATGTTTTGGCGCCAGACAACGGCGACGGGTGCGCTGTTAGCCGCCGTCGGGTCAGCGGTTTTATCTCTGGCGATGAAGCTACTGTTACCCACACTGCCCTTTATTGATCGCGTCGGGCTGGTGTTCTTGCTGTGTGTCGTGATTGCTGTTGTCTGGTCTTTGCTAAGGCCGCAACCGCAACCGGGCTACATCGAACCGTCGGGAGTCAGTTTTGTGACCTCTACTGGGTTTAATGCCGCCGGCATCGTGGTGAGTTGCATGCTGGCTTTTTTCTACAGTACTTGGTGGTGATGCATTGTAGGAGTATTGGTTAACACTGTTTTGCAGAAGGGAGCACCGCTAATGAGATGTTTTATCGCACTCGTTTTGTTCATCAGCGCACTGGGTTGTTCCGATACCCATGCCCCAGCCTTAGGCGCTGGCGATGCTGCCGGCACTGATGCAGGCAGGGCGACCGAGGAATGGTCGATCGCGACGCCATCTGAACTGGGTCTCTCAGCAGAACCGTTATTGAGTCTTCACGAAGACATACTGGAAGGACGCTATGGCTGGATAGACTCTTTACTGATTATTCGTGAGGGGCGTATTGCCTTCGAGCAATACTATGAGCATGACTATCGCGCTATTTACGGTGAGGAAGCGCGAACGCCAGGTCCACTGGTCGTCAACAGTCCCGGTGGCCCCTACAATTATTTTAATGCGTTTTGGCATCCTTATTTTAAGGATACCCAGCTTCATTCCATGCAATCAGTGACCAAATCGATTGTCTCTGCAGCGGTTGGCATCGCGATCAGTCGTGGCGATTTTCCGGATCTGGATACACCCGTGCTGTCTTTTTTTGACGTCGGCAAGACCGCGAATGTCGACGAAAAGAAGCAGACCATGACACTGCGTCATCTGTTAACGATGTCTGAGGGTTTGCGTTGGAACGAGAATGTCCCTTATATCGATCCGACCAATACGTTTACGGTCATGGCGCGCTCCCTCGACTGGGTGCAATTTACGCTCGATCAGCCAATGGCGGCTGCCCCGGGCACCCGTTTCAACTACAACAGTGGCGCAAGCCTGATCTTAGGGCAGATATTTTTACAATCGACCGGTATCGATATTGAAGCGTATACCGCCCAACACCTTTTCCAGCCGCTGGGCATTACCGACTATGAGTGGAAACGCACCCCTTTTGGCTTAGCGGATACGCAAGAAGGCTTGTTCTTATCGACAAGAGATCTCGCAAAAATCGCTTATTTATATTTGCAGAAGGGTCGTTGGAATCATAAAACGGTGATACCAGAAAGCTGGATTAAGGACTCGTTGCGGGTGTCGTTTGAACTACAAGACGAATTGCGTACGGGATATGGTTTCACATGGTGGTCGCAGTGGTATCAGTATCAAGACAAAAGCTATATCGCTTATCTTGGGAAGGGATTCGGCGGGCAGCGTCCCATTATTTTGCCTGACTTCGATATGGTGATCGTGGTGACTGGCTGGAATATTCTGCCCGATAAGCCTTTCCTTTATGCGGAAGAGGCTATCGAGCGCGTTTTGTCATCCGTTACCGAGTGAAAACGATAGGGTCCGCAGTGGTCTATAGAGTTGATGAACGAATGCAAAACACGATAAATGGACTCAGTCTCGATTGCGACGCACGCCCTCGAAGGGCTGTCAGTATTGCTGCGCGCGGGTCTGTTCAGACGGTTACGGACCCTGCCGTTGGGCGTGCGTTGGCGACCTCCGGGCTAGGTGTTCCACGATCTGGTACCGAGCGCTTAACGGTACGCCGATTGCCTGTTCATTTCCTGCGATGACCGCTCACGCACCGCAATCTGTGCGGTCCAACTGGCTGCTGGCGGATATCGGCGGGACCCACGCCCGCTTTGCTTACGCGGCAGCGGATGTAGCCACACCTAAACCGATTGCCACCTATGAAGTGGCGCATTTCTCTTCCTTCGATACGGTATTAGCACAACTACTGATCGACTGGCGCGAGGGGGCCCAGCCTGACACTCGCATCACCAAAGTGTGCCTGGCAGTGGCTGCGAACCCCGATCATAAGGAGATCAGCTTTACCAATAACCCCTGGCGCTTCACGCAGGCAGAGGTGGCGGCGCAAACCGGGTGTAGCGACATTCAGATTGTGAATGATTTTGCTGCGGTGGCGCGGTCATTGCCCGCCATCACTGCCTCTGACCTTGAGCAGATTGGCGGTGGCGTATCGCAGTTGGGGCAGCCGATGGTGACGATTGGGCCGGGCACTGGATGCGGCGTTGGGACCCTCGTTTTCGATAATGCGGGTAAGGCCATGGTATTACCGGCAGAAGGGGGTCATGTGGATTTTGCGCCAACGACCGATGTCGAAATGAAGGTGCTGAGTCGGTTAAAGGCTGAGTTCGGGCGCGTATCGATTGAACGGATACTGTCGGGGCCCGGTATTATGAATTTGTATCGAGCGCTGGGTGAGATACACCAATTACCGATCGCCAATGTGTCGTCAGAGGCAGTGGGGGATGCCGCACGCACGGGAGATCGTTTGGCGATGGAGACTATGAGCACTTTTTGCTCGATACTCGGCTCGGTGGCGGGGGATTTAGCGCTGACAATAGGCGCTCGGGGGGGCGTTTTTATCGCAGGGGGTATTGCGCCTCACTACCTTGATTTACTTCATCAGAGTGACTTCCGAGCGCGTTTTTTAGCGAAGGGTCGTTTTACTGCGTTTAATCAGGAGATTGCCACTTTTATTGTCAAACACCCGCATCCGGGTCTGCTTGGTGCGGCATTACTGTGCAGCATATAAAACAGACGCTGCACAGGTCAGCCGTCCTCCAACGAGGAGAGCCTACTTCGATCACATCACTCAAGAAACGGTTGAATGCCGCTATGCTGTTTTTGCCGCGCTGTATTCGACCGATATCGGTATCCGTGAACCCGACACAGATCACAGTTGAGCTGCGATGCCATGGCACCTAATCCGTTACCCGATTGGCAGCGCGCGCATGGCGCGCCCCTATTCGTTGCACAGATACGGCGCTATCCCGAGGATTTTCAGGTCACCGAGGAACTGGGGTGGGAGCTCAGTGGTGATGGTGAACATGATTATCTCTACATAGAGAAAAGCGGTGCCAACTCCCAGTGGGTCGCCAAGCAGTTGGCCCAGTTCGCCAATGTGCCCCTAAAAGATGTGGGCTTTGCGGGTCTGAAAGATCGACATGCAATGACGCGACAGTGGTTTAGTGTTCCGCGATGGAATACCCCGGATTGGTCTTTGCTCAAGGTCGCGGGAGTCCGCAT
>ERZ887851.3388-NODE-3388-length-11549-cov-6.553158_pt1 | contig 11549 bp, 10 predicted proteins | sample MGYA00521100_ERZ887851 | MGnify/ENA primary metagenome ERZ887851 (study PRJEB32303, sample SAMEA104408602) | aquatic metagenome | biome: Brackish water; feature: Pelagic; material: water | place: Baltic Sea | collected 2014-06-06T16:11:00 | depth 11,444 m ...
AATAAATGCGACTCAAGATGTAATCTGGGAGATCCTTACCAAATCAGATTATATCGCAACGCTTCAACCGATTTTCGATCTGGAAAATAAACTTACAGCGGGATGGAATAACGAATCAAAGGTTAATTTTAAATATCAAAATGCAGGTGTTGTTACTTCAGAATTCGCAGCGAATATGTATGGAAATCAGTATATTCAAATTGATTGTAAGCTGGACAATGAACACTACGTAGAAAAATTCCTTCTTTTAGAAGATCAGCAAACACACGTCACAGATTTCCAAATCGTATGTGGTCCTTATCGGGATGATTTTGAACGTCAAAAATTCATACTGAATAACTGGGCTCAAAAAGTGAAAGAGCTGAGTGAAAAACCTCCACTAAAATTATATTGAAAATAAAAACCTTCTTCATGATTGGGTTTGTTTTTAGTGGGCCATACTGGGTTACTCGCTTTGCTCGTGAGCCAGTATTTTACTCGGAAAACGACGAAGCCCACAAGCTGCCGCTTGTCTCGGGCTTTTTTGCACCACCCCTTACACAAATAAAATTGTGACGTGCTGTTACAAAAAAAGCCCGCACTCAAACTTCGTTTGCGTGGGGCTTCTGTTTTATTCGTGGGCCATACTGGGTTACTCGCTTTGCTCGTGAGCCAGTATTTTACTCGGGAAACGACGAAGCCCACAAGGTGCCGCTTGTCTCGGGCTTTTTTGCACCACCCCTTACACAAATAAAATTGTGACGTGCTGTTACAAAAAAAGCCCGCACTCAAACTTCGTTTGCGTGGGGCTTCTGTTTTATTCGTGGGCCATACTGGATTCGAACCAGTGACTTCTACCATGTCGAGGTAACACTCTAACCAGCTGAGTTAATGGCCCAGGTTAGGAGGGGTACAAATGTAAGGAGTAGTGGTGGATGATACGAGGTTTGGCAGCAAAAAATAAATCACATGAAAAGGGTATTGCTATAGGTAAAAGGTGGAGGTACTTTTGTGGGATGCAAGTGAAGAAATTATGTGACCTAAAAGCCTACGAAGTAGGCGTGATCGAAAGGGTGGATACCCCAGAGGAGGTCATGGCGCTCGTGCAGATGGGTTGTTGCATCGGATCTGAGGTCGAAGTCAAGCACATCGCCCCTCTGAATGGACCGATGGCTATTTGTACTTGCGGCAGAACATTGGCCGTCAGGAAAGAGGCTGCGGCTCACCTTTGGGTTAGGGTTGCGACTGAGCAAGCTGAGGTGGCGTAATTTCCAGACTCAGTTGTTTGATGAAGCCCGGACTGTAGGCACGCCGACCACAACTAGCTTAATACTTGATACACAAGAAGTGCAGCTAAGTAAGCAAAAAATGTATATCCGGCAGCTTGTGCAAGTGCCCAAGTCCAACTGTTAAGTTCCCGTTTAACAATGACGATTGTGCTCATACACTGCATCGCGTACATGTAGAACACGATCAGCGATGCCGCTGAAGCCGTATTTAAAAGAGGTCGGTTTGTTCCGGGGATGACTTCGTTTGCAAGTCGTTTTTTCAAAGCCAGTATGCTTCCATCACCACCTTCCGCTGTAGGATAGAGCGTGTGCATCGTGCCTACGAATACCTCACGTGCGGCGAAAGAGCTTAAAATTGCGATTCCCATACGGCCATCATATCCCAGAGGCCGAACGACAGGTTCAATGGTGTTTCCCAGTGCGCCTAACCATGACTGTTCTAAACGCTCGCTTGGTTCCATGGCTTCGCGTTCTTGTATCGTTCCAGGTCCCATGAATGCCAATGACCACAAGATGATTGAAATGAATAAGATAACCGATCCTGCTGCGCGAAGGAAGATCAGGGCTTGGCGGTAGGATTGACCCAAAACTGATTTGAGTTTTGGCAAACGGTAGGGTGGCCATTCCTCCGCTGCTTCAGCTCGGCTGTTTGAGTTAGGGAGCGCCTTATTTATTACAAATGCCAGACCTAGGGCCGAAAGCGCACCGATCACGTAAAGGCCATACAGAAAAACCCCTTGTAGGTTAAATAAACCGAGAACGAGCTGATCCGGAACAGCGAATGCAATCAGGAATGCGTACACAGGAAGACGTGCTGAGCAAGTCATCATGGGCGTCACCAGTATGGTCAGAAGCCGAGCGCGTTTGTTTGATATCGTACGTGCAGCCATGATCGCAGGCACGGCACAAGCAAGACCTCCCACCAAAGAAATTGAAGACCTTCCAGTAAGTCCAAGTCGCCTAAAGAAACGGTCTGAGAGGTACCCCAACCTGGCCATATAACCAGAATGTTCAAGAAAAGCGGTAAACGCAAAGAGTATGGCGATTTGAGGCACAAAAATCAGAATCCCCGCAAGCCCAGAAAGAATTCCGTCAACGAGTAAACTGGTATACCAAGTAGGAGGCAGGGTGTCGGTAATGAAGGAGATCATCGAGCTGAAGGCTCCGTCTATGAGGTCCATGGGATATGTCGCCCAGCTGTAAATAGCTTGAAACATAAAGAAGAAAATCAACATCGCAATCACATTCCCCCAAATAGGGTGCGTGAGCACACGGTCTAGTTTTTGTTGCCCCTTGATCGTATTGCGCTGTGCGAGTTCATGTTCTTTTAAAGGTTTTCCCGCCTGGTTGAGTAGGTCACGAATGATTTGCATCATCTGCCCAGCTTCTTCAAGTTGTAGCGCTGCAGGAGACGCTTCCGCACGTTCTCTCGCCTTATGCCAAACAGACTTCTCATCCTTAGAAAGCCAGCTCGGTACGTAGTTCATTCGCGCGAGATGACACAGGAAACCATGTGTTCTATTTGGCATTGCCTCTTTGAGGATAGAAAGAGAATGCGCTATGCTTGGAGGCACCTTTCTGAGGAGCGAAGATGATGCCTGTAGATCAATAAGAGGAATAAGGTCTCGAACCCAATCAGAGGGATTGTCATTGAGTGCGTGTAATTCTCGTACTGGAAACCCAAGACCTTGTTCTAAGATTTCGCAAAGTTGAGGGTCTTCTTCTTCCAAGTTCATCCTATTTAGGATAAGAATGCAAGGGATTTCGAGCTCTCGAATTTGCAAAGCAAGGAAAAGCTGTCCCTGAAGGGTTGCTCTATCTGCGACAAGCCAAACCACATCTGGTTTGTTCTTCTCATTCGGATTGAGCAGGGTGTTTTCGGTGACACGTCCATCATCTGTTTGGGCATGAAGGTTATAGATTCCAGGGAGATCCATAAACGTCAAATCCTCTGAACCTTTGATGATTCCATTTGCCAAACAGGCCTCAATTGTCACACCAGCAAGGTTGCCCACAGCAGCGCGAACACCAGTAATACTGGTGAAAAGACTGGATTTACCAGTGTTGGGATTCCCTACGAGTGCAATTGTGGTTTTCACAGGTGTAAAGTTGCTTCGTTATTTCTTTCTGACAATCCCCTTTTAAGGCCAATTTTCATCTTGGATGAAGCCAGGATTTGGGGTCTTTTGGAGACCTCTCAGAACCGGATGTTTTCCAAATCTCGAAATGTACCGTCGTCCCTTTGGGTCCCGTCCAAGCTTTTCCCAAACGTGTCGCTCGTGCGATGACATCACCCTTTGAGACCTCAAGTGATTCGAGATTGCTATATACTGTTCGGTAGCCACCATGGGTGATGATCACCGTTTCTCCCGCACCAGGGAATGAGAAGACACTACTGACTGTTCCTCCGAAAATAGAAAACACCTTCGTGCCTTGTTCCGTGGTGATATCTATCCCGTTACTTTCAACAGTAATTCCTGCGATGGTCGGGTGTTTGTGTCGACCAAACTCCTTTGTGACAACACCTCTCGCCACAGGCCATGGAAAACGGCTTTTGTTTTTCTCGAACTCTTCAGAGATTATTTTGCCAGCTGGAGTAAGTGCGTACTCTCCTGCCGCAGAAGCACGTTCAGCTTCAATCTCAGCTTCGATAATTCTCTTAATTTCATTGCTGAGTCGTTTGTATTCTTTTTCTTGAGCTTTGAGCGTTTCCCCGAGCCGCGCTTCCTCTCCCTTGATCTCAGAGACAAGTTTCGCCCGTTCTTTTCTGTCTCCGTTGAGAGCGTCGCGCTCAGATTCCTGATCTTCAAGCGCAACCAAAACCGAGGTCTTCTCAGTGGAGAGAAGTTCTTTTGATGTTGTGAGTGAAGTTTGGGCATCGGCTATTTCAAGGGCTTGTCTTTTACGCACTTCAGCGTAAGATTGAAGCATTCTAAATCGAAGCGCCGCCTGACTGAAATCTTCGGCCGCAAAAACAAACATCAAGGGATTGTTTGCAAGCTGCATTCTATATGCTTGCTGAATCATCATTGCATATTCCTCTTTTAAGCCTTCAATATGTCCCTCCAGGCTCCTTATCTCTGTGTCGGCCTTCAGGACAGACTTCTCCAAGATTCTAATGGATGATTGATGATGTCGAATAAGTCGTTCTCTTAATTCAATCTGTCGATTGATAAGAGTCATCTGAGAATTAACCGCATTCCGATTTTTTTTGGCTTCTCCGATTAATCTTGATGTCGTTGCGAGTTGCGCTTCAATCTTCTCTTTCTTAGCTGTCAAGGCATCCTTGTCCTGCGTTTGGGCTTGAAGAGAGTACAACCCCACACCGCACAAAAACGCCATCACTACCCATCTTTTAATTGAATGGTCAATAAAATTACAGTGATTTACGGCGCTCATAATTTTCAGGTGGATCGAATGGGAGTTCGTATTCTCGATTTATTCTACTGCGTCGAACTTTGAAGGTGCAATTTAAATCGACACCATTCCCGCGCGCTATTATTCGGGTCTTCGTGGGCAACAACCCTTGACGATGTCCTTCGTCTCCTGAACGCTTAATTTTAAGACTAAGCCCACTTGACAAGTCATCAAACAGATCTATTACAGGCATAAATGTGACCCCATCAAACCAGTATCGTTTAATGACCAAATCGTCTTCATCCGTTCGACTCATCATTCTGTTTGCCCTTCGATCTCCAAGGATTACAGCGATAGAATCTTCAGGGTTTAATGCGATTCCTCGCTCATCGGTTCCACCGAGAAGCTTCTTTACGCGTCTTGGGAATTTTTCAATTAAAATGTAATTGACGCCATCCACTTGAGAGATAAATTTATCCTCCTGTGGGTTTAGTCCCAAAGGCTTCCCAGAAAGCAAATCTTGAAATGTATAGAAATCAAATGGAATTCCCAACGACTTCTCAAGTTGCTTGTAATTGCCTTCGAACACAAATTTATTTAAAGGGACTTTGCTGATGACTCTGACTGAATCAGGAAGCAGAAGTACCCTTGCAAGTTCCACACCGAGCGCTGGTGACAGACTTATCCAAATGGCACTATCTCGTGCCATTCTCACATTCATGGTAAATGAATCTGATTTCCCTTCGACATTAATTTCGGTGTCTAATTTGAATCCGATCCAATCCCATTTGAGCGCTTCTTTGTCATATCGCTTCAGGATGTTGTTTGGGTCCCTAGATCTCAAAGGCTTCCCATCAGCAATACGTTGTACGTTTGAGCATCCCGTCATGAATACGGAACAGATAACAAGTGCTGTTAGACCCCATATTTTAAGATGCCCCTTCATTTTATTTTAGAAAGCTTTTCATTCAATCTTTTTTGTCCACCACCACTAACAATCGCCTTTTCCCACAACTCATGTGCCTTTTCAGATTGCCCCAATGACCACCGAATATCGCCCTCTCTTTCTAAGAAAACAGCATCAGGAGAATCGAGAAGGGCTTGGGCGTTAACAATCCACTCCAAGGCATCCGAATTACGGGTAAGGAGATGTAAAATTAATGCATGTGTGTCCATAAAATTTGGTTCATCAAGGATCATTTCATTTGCCAGAGTGCTCCACTTAAGTGCATCCTGCATTCGCTGGTTGTCCGAGGCCAAAAAATATGCGTGATTGTTCATTACATAAGGAGACTTGTCAAGCAAAAGACATTTTTCAAAGGCTTCATATGATTGTTCTTTCTGTCCGAGTTCTCGATAACATTCGGCCAATTCACTGTATATACTCGCTTCAGTGACAGGCAAGTCGATCAATACGGACAAGCCACTTTTAAAGTGCTTTATGGCAGTTTCATATTCCTTCAGCTGTTTACGCCCCCCACCGGAGTATAAATAAATGAGTGGTTCTAGAGGAAAGATCAAAGCGGCTTCGTCTCCGGCTTTGATCACCGAATCCCAGTCTTTTAAATGAAAAAGAACGCCCAAATAGTCGAGATGACCGTCAAGCGAACCGGGATCATTTGTAACGACTATTGCAAGCGCTTCTCGCGCCTTTTCAATTTGTCCGATGTCCAACCAATGCAAAGCCGCAAAATGTAACAAATCGGGATTGCCTGAATGGGTTTCTAGGGCGACATGAAGAAGTTTCTGAAACCTCATCATTATTTCTGACCCCGGACTTGCAAATTCCAAATAACCCAACATGATCTCAGATTTTTCCTGCAAGTCAATATCCTCTGATTTAAATGCGACAAGTAAAAGCTCAAACGCTTCATCTGTCTTTCCTATGGCGGTATATGATTCGGCCAAAGGGATGACGCTATTCATATAATATGGATGGTCTGTACGTAGCTTTTCTAAAATCAGAACAGAACGTTCAAAGTCCTTACTATATGCAGCCAGAAGACCCCGATGTAATGCAAAAGTGGGTTCATTTGGGAACTCCAAAGCGGAACGATTGATGAAAATATCAAAGCGCTCAATTTCGATATTGGCGTGTGAGATAAGTGCAAATTGATCCAGCCTCACATCGACATTTCTTGAGATTTCTTCTTCGTAAAATATTAAAAGCTGATATGCGTGCCATGGCTGTGAAGCTGAAATGAAAATGTCAGAGCACTCTCTCAGGGCTTCTAAATCTCCAGGTCTTGCGTTAATCCAAACCTCGAAATCTGCTTGTGCTTTGTCATAACTCCCTGTCGATACGAGTGCCTTCGCCCTGTGATATCTGTACCAATCGTTTTCGGGTTCGATCTCGATTGCTTGGTCCAATTGTGCTGTAGCGGACTCATATCGACCTAAGTCGAAATCAATTCTTGCAAGATCGTAGTGAAAAGAAGCGACACCAGGCGCTTCATCTGAACATCGTAAGAAACTTGCGTACGCTGCTTCTTTGTCTCCCTTCAGGAGGTGTTGGGCTCCTTCGAAATAATTGCGTTGCAACGGTTCCGATGCAACGTCACCATTTGTTAAGACATGTTTCCCCCCAGAACACCCCATCGTGTTAAGAAGGAAAAAGCCGAATGCGATATATGTAAGGTGTTGCTTCAAAGTTTATTCTTCACGATTTCCCAAAGTACAAAAATCTCCAATGCTTACGTCTTGCGTCTTGCCATAAATGGATGCTTTTGCCCCGATCATCGCTCCCTTTAAATTCGAATTTTCAATGTGCGTGTCTCCCTGAATCAACGAGTCGCTAATTACAGAGCCATCAATCTTTGAGTTCTTCCCTAGACTTACATGCGGACCTATGATCGACCTGTTAATTTTCACCCCTGGGCCAATGTAACATGGGGGTGTAATGACACTGTCTGTAATTTGAGCTGTCGCATCAATTCCGGTTTCATTGTGGAGCCGCCCTTCAGCTGAAAGTATTTCTAGAACTCTGCGATTTGTCTCAACGGTCACATTCTTGTTTCCACAATCCATCCATTCAAGAACTTCTCCAGGAATAAAAGTTAACCCAGACTTGGTCATATTTCTCAGAGCGTCTGGGAGTTGGTATTCACCAGAAAGCCGAATGTCATTGTCTATGAGATAGTTTAATTCTTTCTTGAGTCTTGCGCCATCTTTGAACGAGTAAATACCAATCATCGCAAGATTACCCACGTATTCTTGGGGCTTTTCAACGTAATCTACAATCCCGCCACTGTCGTCGGTGACGATCACACCGAATGCCGATGGATCTTCAATCTTCTGTACGAAAAGCACGCCATCTGCCTCGGGATTAATGGAGAAGTCGGCGCGAAAAAGTGTGTCTGCAAATGCCACAACGACTGGGCCCTCTAAGCATTCCGAACCACAAAGAATAGCATGTGCTGTTCCCAGGGGCTCATCTTGATAGCAGATAATACCTTCTGCGCCTAAACGACGCGCAACTTCAAGTAGATCCTTTTCGCATTCGTCACCAAATCGTCCAGTAACAAAAGCGATTTTTTTCACCGCCACAGGAAGAGTGCGCACGATGTCTTCCACGAGTCGCTCTACGATAGGAATCCCCGCAAGGGGTATTAACGGCTTAGGAGTTGTCAGGGTGTGAGGACGAAGTCTGCTTCCTCTTCCTGCCATCGGAATGATAATGTTCATCTTTTGCTATTCTCTTTTATTTAATACCTGTACTACCAAAACCGCCATCTCCCCGATCAGTATCGGTGAGTTCACGAACTTCTTCCCACTCCACTTGCTCATATTTTGCAAGAACCATCTGAGCGATTCTCGATCCGTCTTCAACAGTGAAAGCGACCTCCCCGTGATTCACAAGTATAACTCCGATATCTCCTCTGTAGTCTGCGTCGATGGTCCCAGGAGCATTTAATACTGTGACACCATGTTTGTAAGCCAGTCCAGATCGAGGTCTCACCTGGGCCTCCATCCCAGGAGGCAAAGCCAACTTGATGCCAGTAGGAATCAGGCTGCGTTCCCCAGGTTGAAGCACGACGGGCTGGTCTAATGAGGCCCGCAAATCCAACCCCGCACTTTGTGGCGTACTATAATGGGGAAGTTGATGCTTCCCGTCGTTAATCACAGCGACTTTTACCCTCATTTTCCTGGAAATTTTGCGCGACGTTTTTCAATAAATGCAGTTGTCCCTTCTCGGAAATCCTCAGTTCCAAAGCACTTTCCAAATTCATTAATTTCAACTTGATGTCCATCTATGCCATCCGTATACCCTGCCAGAATAGATTTAATCGCCCCAGCGAGCGCAGTAGGAGCGTTGCGTCCAATCTTCTTCGCAATCCCAAGGACTTCATCCATTAATTCACTTTGTTCCACGACTCTATTTACCAAACCGCATGCCAAACCCTCTTCAGCACTAATCATCCCAGCACTTAACACCAATTCCATGGCTTTCCCCTTTCCTACAAGTTGAGCCAACCTTTGCGTACCCCCATAGCCTGGGATGACGCCAAGCGAAACCTCAGGAAGCCCCAACATCGCGTTTTTTGAAGCCACGCGTAAATGCGCAGCCATGGCCAATTCCAAACCTCCACCCAATGCAAATCCATTGACCGCAGCAATCACGGGTTTTTCACTCTTTTCTATTCTGTCAAAGAGACTAGACTGACCCAATGAGGCCAAGTCTTTTGCTTCATCAGGAGAAAATTCGGCAAATTCCACGATGTCGGCACCCGCGACAAACGCTTTTTCCCCTGCACCAGTCAGGATGATCACACGTACCTCAGGCATAGATTGCGCCTCCTCAATTAACCCAGACAAACGCTTTATAACACTACTATTCAGTGCGTTAAGTTGATTTGGCCTGTTGATGGTAAGGGTTAGAAACCCCCCATTTAGATTCGATAGAATCAATTCTTCATTGTTTACTTCACTCATAATGCCAAATTAAGCACCAAGCGACGGATTTACGCAGTCAATTTGCTCCTTCCGGGACGGCTTTCTAACAAGTGCTTTGTGTATGAATTAGAGGGAGAATTAAAAATATTTTCCGCTGTACCTTCTTCGACAATCCCGCCATCTTTCATGACGAGTACCCTGTCGCAAACGGCATGTATCACATTTAAATCATGAGAAATAAACAAGTAAGCAAGGGATCTTCTTTTTTGAATGTCAGAAAGCAAGGTTAATATTTGGGCTTGGATTCTTAAATCCAACGCAGAGACACTCTCATCCAATATTAGAAGCGCGGGTTTTACAGCCAATGCTCTAGCGAGTACGATGCGCTGTCTCATGCCTCCGCTAAAAGAAGCCGGATATTTGTCAGTGTCCTCTCCACTCAATCCTACTTCAACAAGAAGATTGCGCGCCAATTCCATCTTTTTTGATTTGGACAGTGTGCCTCCGTTTTCTGTGGTTCCGATCGCCTCACATAAAGCGTTCCCGATAGACATTCGGGGATTTAGTGCACTGAAGGGGTCTTGAAATACAGGTTGAGCATCACGACGAAACTCCTTCATCATTTTCCTGTTGTGAAGGTCCAGTTCTACCCCCTTCCAAATCACGGTCCCCCCATTGGGAATCTCAAGCCCCAACATCAACCTTCCCAGAGTTGACTTCCCACAACCGCTTTCACCCACAAGCCCCACTCGTTCTCCAGGACGTATTTTAAGATTGACGCCATTGACCGCTGTAAATTTCTCTTCGACTTTTCCAAACCAACTCCGTTTCGTGATGTATTCTAGCACCACGTTTTGAACTTCAATAATGGGCGGGGCCCCTAGGTCTGTGTGTCCAATTTCATCACGGTTTCTTTTGGGTTTTGAGTTCAGTAAGTCCAAAGTATAGGGGTGGGTCGGCTTGTCTAACACCGCGGTGCATTCACCATGTTCCACAATCTCCCCATCTTTCATTACGACGACGAAATCTGCAATATCTCTGACGACATCAAGATCGTGTGTTATAAAAAGAATCCCTAAATTCCGCTCTTTCTGAAGACGTTGCAACAACTCTAAAATGGTCTTTTGAACTGTAACATCTAATGCGGTTGTAGGTTCGTCAGCGACAAGAATCTTGGGGTTACAAGCAAGTGCGATCGCAAGCATGACACGCTGTTTTTGACCCCCGCTTAGCTCGTGGGGATATTTATATATCGCGGTTTCTGGCTCGGGCAATTCGACCTCTTTGAAAAGCGCGATGACTCTTTTCATACAATCAGATCTGTTTAATCCCAAGTGTACAGCCAATGGCTCAGAGACTTGTTCCCCGACTTTCATTGATGGATTCAACGAAGACATCGGATCTTGAAAAACCATGCTAATCTCTCTTCCCACAGGCGTAATCGGCTCTTTGTCAGCCTCTACCCAAGTCACCCCATCACCCCCTTTTACGTAACCTTTAGTGACACGTCCATGTGATGGAAGGAGCCCCATGATTGCAGTAGAGGTCACGGTCTTCCCCGACCCCGATTCTCCAACAATTGCAGTCGTCATTCCTTCATAAACGTTGAAGGACACACCAGAGATGACTGTTTTTTCGAACGCGACTTCTAACTGATCAACTTGAAGAAGAGGTTTCAAAATTATAGTGTGCCGCGGTTTTCTTGTTCGCGTTCTATGGCCTCGAATAGCGCTTTGAAATTTCCTTTTCCAAATGAGGTTGCTCCATTTCTCTGAATAATCTCAAAAAACATCGTCGGTCTGTCTAAAACAGGTTTTGTAAATAACTGAAGCAGGTAACCGTCTTCATCTCTGTCAATCAGAATTCCGAGTTTTCTTAATCCTTCGATGTCCTCGTCGATATCTCCAACACGGTCTAGAATGTCGTCGTAATAATTGTCTGGGACATACAAGAAATCGACACCCCTGGATTTTAGGGCTGTGATCGTTTTAATGATATCGTTCGTAGCAACGGCGATATGTTGGCACCCCG
>ERZ887851.3398-NODE-3398-length-11516-cov-7.142483_pt1 | contig 11516 bp, 3 predicted proteins | sample MGYA00521100_ERZ887851 | MGnify/ENA primary metagenome ERZ887851 (study PRJEB32303, sample SAMEA104408602) | aquatic metagenome | biome: Brackish water; feature: Pelagic; material: water | place: Baltic Sea | collected 2014-06-06T16:11:00 | depth 11,444 m ...
GTCTAGTTCGTTTATACCACTCAGACTATTATAATAAACCTCTCTTAAATGGTTCTGTGCCGCTGTTATAACTTGGTCACCAACCTCTTTCTTCCAATTTTTGTTGTCAAAAATCTCAAACGAGCGATTCATGTACACACCGATGTTTTTTAGTATGTTCTCACGGCTGCTCTCTGCTTTTATCGCACCAACTTCCACAAGCTTTAAACTGAGTGAGTCTATATGAATCCTCATAGCTTCAGCAATCTGAGCAATCTCATCTGGAAGTTCATCCCTCCAAAAATCTCTCTCTTCTGCGTCCCTCATAAATTCATCTACAGCGTCTATCAACTCGTCTCTTTTATCTTGAGACTTGTATCTATTTATGGCACTATTGAGGCTTTCTGCCATCATTTTAGCTTGTCTTAACTCAGCTGAGATAGCTGACTCCATAGCCTCTTGAGCCAAGAACATACTTTGTGGTCTAAATTTACGGGCAGATAAAGCACTTCTTCTAGCCTCTTCAAACCAATTCTTAACCTTCTTTCCATCTTTATTCCAAATCCTTTCAGCATCGTAAGCTCCAGAGTCAACCTCTTCTTCAGTGTACCCTAACTTAATTAGCCAGTTCTTAATGTTTATAGCTGGTATACCCTTCTGAATACCGTACTCAAACGCATCCTTGATTTTGCTTTTTGGCTTTTTCTTTTTTTGTTTTCTTATTATAGGTTTTACAGTAGCTACTTTAGGAAGTGAACCTGCGCTACTCGCTACGTTTGAGCTTTTAAACTTACTTTTTTGGAAATCTTCAAATGTACCATCAAATGGGGCTTTACCTGATTTTATTACTTTTTTACCTTGTTCGTTTATTTTGTATTTTCTAGTGTCTTTAAGAGCTGTTTTATATAACTTTTCTAAAGACCTTCCTTTGGAATCTTTAAGGTCAGTTGGTCTTGAAACAACTACTCCATCTTGATTGAACTTAGTATAAGAGTCGGTGGATTCAGTGCTTTGATAAAAGTAAGTAGGTTGAACAATAGCTTTTATTTTTGCCTTTACTGTCCACGCAAAAGAAGGATGATAATCAGCATCCCCTTTCTTTGGTCTTGAGGGTTCTTCAAAGGTAGTGTTATCAAATTCTATAATACCAATTAAATCAAAAGGTTTACTTCCCACATTCATAGGGTCTTCAAGTAATTCAGCAAACTCAATTTTATTTGTAACACCTAAAAATTTCTGAACTTTTTTATTAGAAGCTATTCTATCATTTAATATCTTCCTTAAATCTGCTGAATAATTGTTATCAATATCTAACAGTTCAACTAATTTTTTAGGATTTTCTATAAAGTCATTTAAATTAGTAAGGTTTGTTTTATTTTTTTCATTAAATATTCTTAAAGCGTCCTTACCATCCTTACTATTTAATCCGCTATTGAAGCTTTCAATTAACTCTTCATTCGTTATAACATTCTTATCTAATAGTTTTTCAACTAATTGCTCAAAAATATTTTGTTGAAACTGCCAAGAGCCTTGTTTAGTTCCTACATGGGGAGCAAATAGATTTGCTTTGCCATCTATAGAATTTTTAATAAACGCTTCAGCATTTTCTTTACTATTAAAAGCAGCTATATTAGAAACCTCTCCTAATTTAGTTCCTGTTCTCTCCATCATTAAAGCAGGATAATTTTTACCCCCATACAAATCTAACACAATACCACCCCCTATATCTTTTTTACCTGAATCAGTAAAATCATACATGTTAGTAAGAAAATTTTGCCCTGCATATGTTGTTAAGTCTTTCTGAATAGTGTTTTTTGCGTAACTTCTAGTGTCATCTTCTACGCTTGGAGCTTTTGATTTTTTTCTTTTAAAAGTAAAATTACCTACCTGACCAGAACCTCCTTGTTCCTCATCCATTCTCATATCAGCCGCAACCTGCTGTACTGTGAGTGGGCCTCCCATCCTCAATGATGTCACATCTTCCTTACTAAGTACCTTACCCCTACTCATTTTTTCGGCTAAGACGTTTAACATGTTGACTGTTGCAGCATCTGTCTTACCCAAACCAACGGAAGACAACGGAGCGCCCATTGGTTTTAATCCAAGTATCTCAGCTAGCTTTTCTAACCATCTTCTGATTAAGCTTTTGGTTTCACTATTTTGCTCATTGTAGTTATTGGCTAGAATACCAATCAACTCGGCTATGTACTCCTCGTTCTGTTGAGGGGTTGGATACATGTCGGTAAACCCTTTAAGCTCCCTTTGTAGTTTCTTAGTTGCAGTTTTCTTTACCGCATCGATCATTCTACCAGTTACAGCTCTAGCCTGTGTTTCAGATAATCCAGACGCTCTTAACACAGCATGTAAGCCCTCGTGAAATACTGTGGCAACATCAGCTGAGTCTGGGTTCAGTATAATAACCCACTCCTCTTCAAATGTTTTACTATCTGGGACTGGCATTTTTCGGGATATACCCTGAGACAGATCCCTTTTCTTATATCCCTCTTCTTCAGCAAATAATGCGAACTGCTCTGAACTTTCAGCCACATCAATGAATATGTTTGGCATTACCTTACTTAATGATTTCTTAAGCAAATCAACAGCCCTTTCAACCTTATCTAGTCTTTGATTATCTTTCTCAGTATTACCCTCTCTTGATGCTTTTCTTTTAGATTTATCAAGACCCATTAATTTTCGTAGTTCAGACTCTGCCTCCTCAGTTAATCCTTCTGAAGACTCAACACCTTCTGTGGTAGATTCTTCCACTGGAGCTTCTTCTGTTGTAGTCTCTTTTTTTGTAGTTTTTGTAATGGATTCAACTTTATTGCGTAGCTTACTTATATCTATTTTTTGTAATTTGCCGTCTTGTGTTACCTTATAAAAAGTAAAGTCTGATATATTTCTACTGTTGGGTTTTGGTACACCGACCCCTCTTGAAGCATCAAATGATTTTTTATTACTAAATGCAAGATTAGGTGTAAAGTTTTCTTGACCACTCCTTGTTATCACAAATTTCATTCCTTTTGATAATACTCCACCATATAAACCACCCTCTTGAAAATTAGGGGCTTTTGTATTATGTCTATCCGTTGCAAATGGAGTTGTTTCAAAATCTTCTGTAAATTCATTAAGATCCTCATCCTTATTACGTTTTTTATCGTACCCAAGTACCTTACCTCCTGTAATCCAAGAAATAATTGCATCAGGGCGTCTAGTTTGATGAGTAAACAATCCCGTTACTTCTAAATCCGTTATAGGTATAATTTCGTCTGTAAGGGCATTGTCAATATCCTCTTCTGTTATAGTTTCTTCTGTTGTGGTTGGGGCAACTTGTGTGGGAGCTACCTGCGTACTTGCTTCAGGAGCGGCTTCTTTTCTTTCTTTAATGTAGTTTATTTCTTCAGTAACAAACTCTTCAACAACATCAGTAGGGACAGCAGCTGTTTCAGCTATAATGTTGTTTATAGCTAATGGGACACCTATCTCTGGGTCGTTAATCGTAATCTCATTACCTTCTGCATCCTCAATAATAAGGGCTGTAAAATCACCCTGCTCATTAGTGTATAAGAAGTTCTCTGGGAATGTAAATTTCGTTACCCTAGCAGCTCGGCCTTTCTGACCCTGTGGCGTAATTGATATAGTGTTTCCTCCAGTAAATGTTACACTTACAGTCCCGACCCCTGCGAGTTCTGCTTTTGAGGTTGACTTTTTGGGTATTTCTCTTTTAGTTTCTGCACCACCCTCAGCTGATTCTTTAGGGGTAACCTTGCGAGTTTCAGTCTTTGTTCTAAATTCATGATTATCTAGTATTTCTGCTATGCTAAATAGCTGTTGTTTTATTGACTCTTTTGCATTATCTGATATATCCAACCCATCTACACGGTCAATCTCATCAAAGATTTGGTCGATGCTACTATCAATCTCGTTGTCATTAATGTACTCAGCGTTGTTTACCTTAGTCAGAGTGTTATCTACACTTGACAACCTACCCTCTTCCCTTTGTTGATTACTATATTCGTCTATAGATTTAACATCTGCCAATCCAGCCTTAGTCCCTTCAACCATTTCACTAAACATCTTAGTGAACTCATCCACATTTCTACCCTGAATATTTATACCAGCCTCTGGGAACGCTACATATGGATTATTTGTAACAAACTCAATAGCCTGCTCTTCATTCATAATTAGAGCTGGACCTTTTCCAATCTGAACTGAAACAAAAGAACCACCAGTCTCTGGATTATTTAAAAACTCTTGTGCATTCTTTTTAAGCGCATTTGCCTGCTCTGTTATTGTTGATCTCGTTACCTTATCATCTGTAATAGACTCAGCCTGATTATATAATTCATTCGCCCGATGTGATAACGCAAAGTATGTATTATTTTGTTCTTCTGTAAGGTTTAAACCATTTATATTTCTTAAAAATCCTTCTGCCGTTTTTGAATATGTATATAATCTATTAAGATCTTCCTCTGTTATGCTACCATTTTTTTGTAGCGTACTTAACCAAGAATTTGTAAAGTTCTTGCCAAATTGATTCATAGACGCAAAAATCTTTTGACGTATAAAGGACTCGTTGTCATCAACCAATCCAGCCCTTGTTTTTGCAACCATCTCCTTTACAAGCTTGTCTGCCTGTCTATCCATCATAAACTCAGTTACAGCCCTACCGCCACCACCTAAAGCAAATGACCCTGGTCCTACTTCTAGAAATGTTTCCTTTACTAGCTTTTGATTAATTCTATCAGAAAACCCCTTGGCTGTAATTTCCGTTTCATCAAAAACAGTCTGCATAATCTGCTGCTCTTGAGCTGTTTGCCTCGTTTCTTGAATTGTCTCTATACCTGAAGATTCAAAACCAACAATACCAATTCGAGCTGCTTTGGATGATATGCCTCTCAATGCTTTACCAACGTATGGAAGACCATCAAATATATATGTCCACCAGTTCCCAAGCTGCGCCTCCCACATAGCCCCAGCAGCCTGTTCACCTTTAAGTAAACTACCAGTCTCTCTGATAACATCTCTTTTTATGTTACCTGCCATATCTACGGACTCGACCAGACCTGAAGCCATAGCAACCGCAGCCATTGCTGGGATGGTACCCAATCCTCCAGTACTAGCAGAAACAGCTGCACCAACAAGAATTGAAGGTAATGCTGAGCCAGCTAGTCTACCAATACTTTTAGTTACAGCTGGAATATTAGCCAAATCAGACCAGTCTTCAACCCTCTCATCGGCAACAGAAAATAAGGTATTCATCTCATCGCCAAGCTCCACCATCCAAGGTTGATTGTATAAGGTTCCAGAACCAGATATAGACCTAGATAGCGTTGAATTAAGAGATTTACCAAGTAATGGGATCAATGCGGTAGCTCCATATTTGTAAATGGACATCATTTCCTGATCCTTCAACTTACCAAATCTATCTTTATCAACCTCTTCACCAATTCTTTTGAAAGCATCATTTAGCTTCTGTAAATCATCTGGGTCCATTGGGTTGTTTTGGAGAAACTCCTTAAAACCACCCTCTATCTTTTTAAAATATTCAGTTGTAAGCTCTTGTAAATTTAGCTTCCTGTTTTGAATTATTAAATTCTGAGTGTTTTGTAGGTCGGAGTAAAGCTGCTTGTTATAGTCTCCAAGTTGTTTTTCTGCCTCTTCGGGAGTTATGACACCCTCTTCCCTTTGAGATATAAGATCTTGTTTGTATGAGTTTACATCTGAATTATAATCAGTGGTTAGTTTATTCAGTTTAAACTCAACACTCTTATTGATTGCGTTTGCAGCAGAAGCGTACTCTGCCTTATACTTTATACCATCCTTATTTGTAGACTCAAATTCATCGAGTCCTTCAGACTTGTAGCGAGAAAATACATCCTGAATCTCTGGATCAGATTTAATCTTCTCCTCATTCATTTTAATTTCCTCCTCATTCTCAGCTCTCTCGAATATCCTTTCGTAGGCTACTTGTCTAACCCCAGGATTTCCTTTAGCAATTGATTCAGCTATTTCATCTGCTAAAACACCAACTTTTTTAACATCGGCTCTCCTGACTCCATTATAATCTTCCTCAGTCAGACTATAAAATTCTACGCCCCTAGACTCTACCTCTTTAAAAATATCTTCTGATATTCTGTTTTCAAGCTTGTATACCTCTGGTCTTAACTTCTTACCAAGCGGACTGCTATGACCTATGTCCATAACGGCTCTTCTGGCATCGTCAGATAGATCGTAATCATTTGTTTTTTCTGCCTTATACACTATTGCGGCAGCGTATTCCTCTTCAAGCTTATTTAATTTTTCTCTTACGGATATTCCAGGGCCTCTTATATTACTCTGAAGAATTTGTTTTCTTTTTCCAATATCAATTAAAGCACTATCAAGCTGTATTGGATCATAGGCACTATACTGACTCACAAGTTTTGAGGATGGGGAATCCTCCTCACTTATAAGCCCAGACACTGATTTTAAATACTCCTCCTGCTTCTTTCTTTCTCCAGCTAAGTAATCATCGGTTTTAGGTACGCCAAATAAATCTACATCAACGATAGGCTTCTTTAAAGGCTCTGTAGGCTGCCCTGGTTGCTCTCCAGAGCCTTCGGTAAAACCCACGCCAGCTCCCTCCTCGCTGTCTACTAAAATGCCGTCTGAAGGTGGGGTAAAATCAACTTTTTTATCCTTACCATTTTCATTAGAAACAATTCCGTCTGAAGGTGGTGTCCAAGGATTGATATTTTTATCACTCATTATTTAATGATTTTGATTTATTGTTTTGTATACGTCTTTCCATCATTACCCACCATACTTTCACCTCGGCTTAATTTCGCCCATTCAGCATCCCACTCTTCCTGCGTAATCTGTTTCGTTGAACCATCCACAGCTAATTTTTTAGCCTCTTTTCTAGCAACATTTTTGTTATTTTCAGTCTCGTAGAATTTATTCGTGATGTATGTCCTCATTTCTTCCTCATCATCAAAGTCTACACCCCTTAAATCATCTTCGTTAATTAAATCAAGTTCTAACGTATCTCGTAAATAATTTGCAAATTCCGCCTCATCATCCTCATTATAGACTTTACCCTTTATTTGATATTTATCATTTTTAGCCTCGTTAACAATCATTTCTACAGCATCCTTGATGTTGACGCTTCCTGATGGGGTCATCTCCTCTAGCTCATCAAACCTAGCCAATAGAGACGGCTTTTCATTCTTATCTACACTCTCTATGATGGCGTTCTTATAGAAGTTATATTTCTTCTCACTCCTGTCCTTTTCCCCATCACGACCTTTAACATAAAAGCCCTCTGCGTCTCTACCTATTCCTGTGAAATTTTCATCATTCAATGATATAGTCTTAATTTCCAGAACCTTATCCTCTCCACCTAACATGAGTGTTTCTTTGTCATCATCAGCTGATGTGCTTAGAATATTGAATAGACTTGTATCCACCTCATCGCCTGTTTTCGGTTCATCTTTAGTGTACGCATTACCAATCGGTGTGTTTCTTCTGTTATCATACGCACCTAAATTACCGAGTTGGTATTGACTGTACATTTCTGTGAGTTCAGGCTTGAGGTTTTCTTGGTCAATCATAAGCTGATTATCCTTCATAACAACTGTGCGTTCCTTATTCATTATTACAGCGCCTTTATCATCGTACTGTAAGTAACCTTCAGTTGTTACTTCAGGTGTATTGTAATAATACTCGTTTTTTTCCTTATCATACCTTGTATACGACTTAATATCGGTAATAACTTGTTGTGGATTATTACCACGCATAGTTGAACCTGCTGCTGCACTACTTGAGGCATATACCGCACTTTGAACCTCATTAATTTTTAGTCTGTCTTGACTTACCTTTTGCCTCTTGTTACCACCAACAGAAATAGTTGTCTCACCCATGTTCTCAAAAAACTCAGGCTTAAGTGTGCCTTCATTAGTGATAGCGTTTTTTTCTGAATCAAACAAACCACCACTCTGAGTATAATCGTTTGACGCAACGTATGCCAGCATGTTTTTTGGGTTTCGAGTTGGGTCGTTTAGTGCTTCCGCAAGTGACTTTGTGTCAATAGTCCATGTATCCCCAGAAACACCCTCTGCCTTATTAGCCTCCGCAATAGCCTTCCCTGAATACTCTACCGTTGTTTCATACAAACCATCTTTATTTTTTTTCACCTTATATTTTTCTGTAACCCCCTCACCTATTGCAACAGCAAGCGCTCTAGGATCAGTTGCACCTATGTCGAGATCGCCTGGTTTATTACCAATTTTACCTGCTTGATATAGATCTTGAATACCAGCAATCAAGGTTTCGCTTGCTTCAATATCACCACCAATGTTACTAAGCCAATCATTAGACTGATCTATTGTCTTTAAATCATCCTCTCTAGTTATCTCCTGCCCTGTTAATGGGTCTTTATATATATAAGTTCCAGTTGATCTATTTACTCTTAATTGAGCGTCACTAAAATCTTTCACCACAGTAGAACCAGCTATTTTTAATTCATCTCTATTTACCTCATTTTCTAGAGTTGCAAGCTTACCTACATCTGTCATTAATCTAACCCTATTGGCCTCCGACTGAAGCATTAACGCATTATTTATCTGCTTTCGCTCTGAGTTTCTTTTACCTAAAGAGATAAGTTCACCACCTAGAAATGCGGTGGCAGCAGCGGTAATGTCCCGTGCGTACGAATTGTCCTCTTCACTTGGAGAAACATCCCTATATTGACTTCTGGTTGATTGAGTTCTATAAGCCATCTTTTATTCTTTTCTAGTGTAATTTATTAATTGTAGCCCTTTTATATTTCGTCAAAAACACCCTGGTTATACCACTTGTCCTCTTTACTGTCTTTGCCAAATCTATCTAACACATTGGAACGAAACCATGTAGAGTTCATAGTAGCCTCCACATCACCCTCAGCTTGATACCTTCTTTCATCAGCAAGCTGCATTTGGTTTGCCTCGAAGTCAAGATCTGCATTTGTTCTATCTTCCTGTGCGCTAAACATAAACTCCATACCAGCTGCTTTAGCGGCTTGAACTCTTTGTTGCTCACTAGCTTTCATTTGCTGCAATTGAGAGTCTCCTTGGGCCTTTAATTTAGCGTTATCAGCCTCCTGTTGTTGGATACTTGCTGCAACCTGATTCTTACTCTGTAATGCTGCCTGTGCAAGTGCGGTAGCGCCACCAGCTCCAGAGCCAGTTGCCCGAAGTGTATCTAGTGTATTTGCCAATGCAATGTCTGTCTGTTCCATCTGCATTTCAGCCGCCTTTGTAGCTACACCAAGATTTGAGTATGGGTTATAAAAATCACCGCTTAAGTCTTTAACGGCTGATGAGGGGTCAATAATTTCTTGGCGTGTGTCACGAATAGCGTTAAGTCTATCCATAGCCTGCCTCTGCTGCTCCTCGTATTCATACAGTCTGTCTTGCGATCTTTGTATTTCCCCGTATTTTTTTTTCTTTTTCCTGTTAAACATATCTTATATAGACTTAATTAGACGACATAACATTATTTGTAGATGCCGCAAATATTTGTTTGTTACCACCAACATCTGTCGTGTCATCTGTCTTGACTTTTACCGTGGCGTAGTATCCTTTTATTCCAGACATATCCACACCATATATTACTTCATAAATTCTAGCAGAGCTATTGTTAACTAAGTTAGACATATATTTCCCTTCTTTTCTATCAAAACCAGCTCGGTATGTTACACCACCCTCTATGTAAGCACCCTCGTCATAACTGTAGACGCTTGCACTAACGTCTTGGTAGTCATTTAAACTTGGTGGTCCTGAATAATTATTTAGATCCACACCCTGAGCATCTGACTTAAAACTTTCAACCTCCCATCCGTTTGTACCCTCGTATGATACGGTCTTAAATACCTTTGATGTACTGACCTGTGGGTTGAACACAAATGTAACGCTAGTATCAACTGTGTTACCATAAAAACTACCCCTATTCTTAGCCACAGTATTGTCGTAGTGCTTCCAAATTGCAGCGTCTTTACATGTGTAGAAATTAGCATTTAGAGTTTCAGCAAACGATGGCTTGTAATCCCAGAAGCTACTCCATCCATTATTTGAATCATTAAAAGATATGGTGTCATAATTCCCATCTCCAGCTGATATATCAGAAACAACTGGCTGTATGGACGTTACAAATGAGTCTGAGTAGTTGTCGTACCCACCGACAATCTTATCCTTCTGTATCTTGTATAGATTAATGGTAGCAGGCACAGAGCTAAATGACTGACTAAATGTTACGTCAGCAACAGAACCTGGTGTTGTGATGTTTATGTCGGTCACATAGGCGCTAGATACTCCACCATAGTTACCATAAATAGACATCCCAAATTGGATTAAATCAATATCTCCAGTTAATGTTATTGTAAAACCAGTTCCAGATGCGGTAAAGCTCAACAAATTACTACTCTTATAATTACTCGTTATTGGGGCAAGTTTATCTCTAAAATAATCATGCATACCATACTCACTAATCTCTGTGATACCATCCCTAGATAACCTAAGTACAGCGCCTCTAGACTGGTCTGCCCAGTATACCCTATATCCCTTCTTAGCAAATGATTCTGGGTTCTTACTTATTCCGTACTCACCACCATACGGTGTAACCTGTCCAATAACTAAGTCACTTGATGTAACCGTAGCATCACCCTGTGCTGAGTATATGGCAGATTTATTAATCAAAGCCCTACTTACCTTATCCTCTTGGAACACCATCAGGTTACCATCGTTAGTGTATAACCTCTGGATACTTCCATATGTAGGGTCAACACTCTTAGTTATGCTCTCACCGATTGAGAATACATTTGTTTCATTGAAGTTAGTAAGAGCGTTATATAATCCAGAATAAATTAAAGAGTTAGACGAAATAATTTCATCGTCCCTATCCTCTGTTATATAAGCCCTGACACCGTATCCTGTCTCTGTATTGTTGTACCCACCCCTAATCCTAGATTCTTCCACATACCATTGCTTGTTGTCAGTTACAGAAAGTAGGGGATACGTTGGGTATCCAACTGGGTTCCAAGGAAGTGATGGCCATGTAGCAACACCACCGCTGGTGAGAACTTTTTTTACTATAAAAGAATTAAAGTATTTTATTTCAATTTCAGCTGCCATATCAATTAGTTCTAGTTAGTGTTGCTGTTTCAACGGTTTCATAACTCAACCCAGAACCACTGGCATCGGTTAACTTGAGTGTAACCCTAACATCTGTATCCAATCTATTATTGTAGTTATACAGATTAGCCTCAGTGGTGGATGTTACATCAAGGCATATTAGTTGATTATTGTACTGTAGTGTTTCTGGAATGGACTGACCACTGCCCTTAACTACTCTGAACATGTCTGATACTGGTGTATTGTATTGTGTCCAAGTACCACCATTACCAGTCCACTGAAACTCAATTTTTGTTACCTCCCAAACCAAACCATTCTTTTGGTCAGAAACTTGAGCCGCACCATTATCTCCGTCCAGTACAGTAAATGTGGCCCATGTAGATGGTG
>ERZ887851.3400-NODE-3400-length-11511-cov-14.367057_pt1 | contig 11511 bp, 8 predicted proteins | sample MGYA00521100_ERZ887851 | MGnify/ENA primary metagenome ERZ887851 (study PRJEB32303, sample SAMEA104408602) | aquatic metagenome | biome: Brackish water; feature: Pelagic; material: water | place: Baltic Sea | collected 2014-06-06T16:11:00 | depth 11,444 m ...
CCATCTGGGCAAGTTGTGTCAGTGGGGGAGGCGCTTCAGGTGCTGGTCTGCATTCCCTGGATCAAGAAGTCAAAGTAGGGGCCGGCCAAGGCGGCTTGCTCGGCGCTGAGCAGGGAGATGGCCGCATCCTTCATGGTTCGCATTGCCTCGACCATGCCCGGCATCGGCACCCCAAGGCTGTTGTACATCTCACGGGCGCCCACCAGGCCAATTTGCTGGATCATCTCGGTGCTGCCGGCGAGCACGCCGTAGGTGACCAGCCGCAGATACCAGCTGTAATCACGCAGGCACTGGGCCCTTTGCTTCTGGCCGAAGGCATTGCCCCCAGGAGCGACGTAGTCAGGCTTGCGTTGGAAGAGTTGGCGTGCCGCCTCATCCACGATTTTCTTTTCGTTGTCTGTCAGCGACCTCACCACCGTGAGCCTCTCGGCTCCCCGGCTGAGGTACTCCACCATCGATCGCAGCTCGCCGCCACTGGGATAGCGCAGCTGATCATCTGCCTGGAGGATCAGATCCCGAACGACGCTCATCGCAGCGACCACATGCGCCTCTAACTGTATCGACTCAGCCGCTGAACCAGGCCAGGGGCGGCAAAGGTGTAACGCCCCTTCGCACGACGTAGGGTGAAGGATTGGCCAGCGCGCTTGGAAAGCCTCACCACCGGCAACAGCGTGGCGGTGACCATCACCGGCCTCTCCCATGACGGCCAGGGTGTGGCCCGGTTGGACGATCGGGTCCTGTTTGTGGCGGGTGCCCTGCCGGGGGAGCTGGTTCAGGTTCGGCTCACCCATAGGGCCCGGCGCCACTGGCTGGCGGAGCTTCAGGAGGTGAAGACCCCAGCTCCGGAGCGGCGCAAGCCCCCCTGCATCCTGGCCGACAACTGCGGTGGCTGCAGCCTGCAGCACTTTGAGGATCGGGGCCAGCAGCACTGGAAGCACCAGAAGGTGGTGGATGCCATGCGGCGCATTGCCCACCTGGATCAGCCCGTGGCCCCATTACTGGCCTCCGCCGATGGCCTGGGTTATCGCAATCGGGCCATCATCCCGCTGGAGCGCTGCGAAGACGGTCGACTGCGGGCGGGCTTCTACCGCAGGGGCAGCCACAGCATCGTCAATATGAACCACTGCCCGGTACTGGATCCGCGCCTAGATGGCCTGATCGCCCCTCTCAAGGCAGACCTGGAGGCAAGTGACTGGCCCGTTGACCGGGATTGCCGTGAGGGGGGTGGGCTGCGCCACCTGGCGCTTCGCATCGGCCACCACAGCGGCGAGCTGCTGATCACCTTGGTGAGCAGTCACGCCGATCTTGATGGGCTGGAGTTCCTGGCTGGCCAATGGCTGGGGCGCTGGCCGGAGCTGGTGGGGGTCTGCCTGAACCTCCAACCCCATCCCACCAACACCTTGATGGGAGAGGAGACCAGGGTGGTTGCCGGCCGGGGCTGGTTGCGGGAATCGTTCTGCAATCTCCAGTTGCGGATTGGGGCCGACACCTTTTTTCAGGTCCACACCCAGCAGGCGGAGCGGGTGGTGCCCCTGCTGTTATCGGCCCTGGCGGCCATCCCAGCCGGAGTGATGGTTGACGCCTACAGCGGCATTGGCACCTACAGCCTGCCGGTGGCCGCGGCGGGCTGGCATGTCCACGGCATCGAGCTCAGCCAGGAGGCGGTGAATCAGGCAAAAACCAATGCCAGCGAAAATGGCCTTAGCGGTCGGGCTTCCTTTGAAACCGGTGTGGTGGCCCAATGTCTAGCTGAGCACCTGGGCCATTGCGACGCCCTCTTCCTAGATCCCCCCCGCAAGGGGCTCGACCCTGTGACGATTGGGGCGATCCGGGAACATCCCCCTGCCCACCTCATCTATCTCAGCTGCGATCCGGCCACCCTGGCCCGCGACCTGGCCATGCTTGTGGCCGAGGGGCTCTACCAGTTGGAGTCGCTGCAGCCGCTCGATTTCTTCCCCCAAACCAGCCACGTGGAGACCTTGGCAGTGCTGAGGCGGTGATCAACAGCGCAACTGGGCCCCGAACTGTTTTTCTAGGGCGGTCTGAATGCCTGCATGGGCCAGGTCCACCTCCTCATCGGTGAGGGTGCGCTTGGCATCGCGGTAACGCAGCCGGAATGCCTGACTGCATTGGCCACTTGCCAGCTGTTCACCCACGTAACGATCCACCAGTTCGGCTTGCTCCAGCAGGGGTTTGCCGGCCTTGCGGATCAGCTTGAGCAGGTCGGCTGCACAGACATCGGCCGAAACCACAACCGCCAGGTCCCGCTCCGATGCAGGCACGGTCGCAAAGGGCGCAAAGGCGGGCTGCCAGCGGTTGCGCCGGGTGGCTGCGGTCAGCAGAGCGTCCAGTTCCAACTCGAACACGTAGGTGCCCAGCGGTAGATCCAAATCCCCGGCCTGCTGGGGGTGCAGTTGGCCAAACCAGCCACCGGGGCGACCCTCGACGACCAGCTGGGCAGCCCGGCCCGGGTGGAGCAGGGGATGGCTGGCCAGGGGCCGATCTTCCGTGGGAATCGCCAGCGCCCCTAGGGCCTGCTGCAACACCCCCCTGGCCTGGTAATAGGTCGGCGGCTGGGCCTTGGCACTGGTGCTCCAGCGCTCTGAACGACGTTCACCGCAGATCACCCCCACCAGCAACTGCCGAGCGGATTGGTTCGCATCGGAGCTGAAAACCTGGCCGATTTCAAAGGCCCAAAAGCCTGATTGCCCGCTTTGACAGTTGCGGCGGGCAGCGGCAAGCAGCTCGCCATGGAGGTTGTCTCGCAGGTAGCCGTAGTCGGCCAGGAGAGGATTGGCCAGGGGAATGCGCCCAGGAGCCGCCGCCACCAGCGAGAGGCTGCAGGCCTCCTGCAACCCAGCGGCGGCCAAATGGCGCCTGAGCCGCCGCTCCGCCTGCTGGGCAGGATCGAGCCCACCGGGTTCGAGGGGGTCGGGCAGGTGGCAGGCGAATTGGTCGTAGCCGACCAGGCGGGCCACTTCCTCGATCAGGTCCACCTCCCGTTGCAGATCAATCGAACGGGCTGGGGGGACGCTCACCTGCCATCCCTCGCCGCTTTCGAGCTCCTCCATGCAGCAGCCCAAGGCGCTGAGGGTAGAAGTGATGCGTCCATCGCTGAGGTCAGCCCAGGAGCCGTCCTGCTGCACCGGCCCCAGCAGGTTGTGGAGGGCGTCTCGACGCAGCTCGATGGGCTGAAAAGGAACTTGGGGACGCTGGTGCAACCAGCGCCCGGTGACCTGGGCGCCGCAGAGTTCCGTTAGGAGGGCAACGGCGCGGTCAGCAGCTGGCAGGGTGTTTTCCGGTGGCAGACCTTTCTCAAAACGGCTGCTCGCCTCGGTGCGCAGCCCCACGCTCCGGGAGGAACGCCGCACGGCCTGGGGGGCAAACACGGCCGCTTCCAGCCAGATTGCTGTGGTGCCGCCATGGACGGCTGACTCCGCGCCGCCCATGACCCCGGCCAGGGCAATTGGCTTGTCTCCATAGGTCACCACCAGGGCCTCAGCGCTGAGCAGGTGCTGGGTGCCATCCAATCCGGTGAAAGCTTCACCGCTGCTGGCTTGACGCAAGCCCATGCGCTCGACCTGGGCCAGGCCTGGACGGGTTATGGAGGCAAGCCGATGGACATCGAAGGCATGCAGGGGTTGGCCGGTTTCGAGCATCACCAGATTGGTGATGTCGACCACATTGTTGATGGGACGGAGACCAGCCTTCTCCAGCCGCTGTTGCAGCCAGGGCGGGGAGGGGGCAACCACAAGGGAGTTGAGCCCGGTAATGCTGAACAGCCCCCCCTGCTCCATGGCGGCCCTGGTCGATTCGCCGACGCTGAGCGGGGCGCTGGTTATGGGCTCGGCTGGGGCGCCGAAGTGGGTTTGGCCGCCCACCAGGGCTGCCACTTCCCGGGCAATGCCCTGCATTGACATTCCATCGGGCCTGTTGGCGGTGATCGCCAGCTCCAACACCTGGTCGTCCAGACCCAGGCTGGGCCCCACCGGTGTGCCCAAAGACGGCAGGTCCGCCAGCAGATCATCGAGGATGGCAATGCCATCGGCTTCGGCCGGCAGTCCAAGTTCGGCGAGGGAGCAGATCATGCCGCTGCTGGCCACCCCGCGAAGCTCGGCCGGCTTGATTGTGAGCTTGACGGCAGGCAGGGTTGCCCCGACGAGGGCAACTGGCACGTGGATCCCTGCCCGCACGTTGGGCGCACCGCAGACGATTTGAAGGGGTTCGCTGGATCCCACATCCACTTGACAGACGCTGAGTTTGTCGGCGTTGGGATGGGCCTGGCGATCGCGCACAAAACCCACTACCACCCCTTCGGCACGGGCAGAGAGGTCTTCGATGGCGTCCACCTCAAAGCCTGCCAGCGAGAGCCGCTCAGCCAGGGCATCTGCGGCAAGGGACTGGCCAGGGGCGCTCACCAGCTCCTGCAACCACTGGAGCGAGACGCGCATTAAGCCGTTGCTTCAAGTAGGTCGATCCTAGGGATCGGTCGGGGAGGGGTACAGCGGGCAGGTAAGGTGGGCCCTTGTCCTTTCGCATCGCATTAGCGGCGCAACGTCCTTCATGGCTAAAAACAAGGGCGTCCGGATCGTGATCACTCTTGAGTGCACTGAATGCCGGTCCAACCCCGCCAAGCGTTCTCCAGGTGTGTCCCGCTACACCACCGAGAAGAACCGTCGTAACACCACCGAACGGCTGGAACTGAAGAAGTTCTGCACCCACTGCAACGCCACCACGGTGCACAAGGAAATCAAGTGAGTGCTTGACGCACTTCCGATTCTCGTCACCTGCCGTTCTCCCCAACCATGTCCAGTTCCTTCTTCAAAAAACGCCTTTCGCCGATCAAGCCGGGCGATCCCATCGATTACAAAGATGTGGATCTACTCAAGAAATTCATCACCGAAAGGGGCAAAATCCTGCCCCGCCGGCTCACCGGCCTCACCGCCAAGCAGCAGCGCGACCTCACAAACGCGGTCAAGCGGGCCCGGATCGTGGCCCTGCTGCCATTCGTGAATCCAGAGGGCTGATTCGCTGGCCTCCCCAACCCTCCACGACGGCGACCTGGTCGGCGTGCTGGAGTCCCACGCAGCCCAGCTGGCCGTCGTGGAGAGCCTGCAGGGCAGCAAGGCCCGCCTGAGGGTTGGCTTCGAGGCCAAATCCCAGCTGTTGCCGCAACGCCAGCTGGAGCTGCTCTGCCCCCTGCGCGGTGCCACTGCTCCGCCCCTGCGGCTTGGGGCAGAGCCCTGGGCCCTGAATCCGGCGGCCATCGAACGAGCCCGTCCCGAGCGTCGCGCCTGGGGCGCAGCCTGGCTCTTGTTGCTGGAGTCGGATGAGACTATTGGGATAGGCGATTTCACCGACCTGGTGTGCGGTGGTACTGGGCCGGCCCAGGTCGCGGCCTGCTGGCTGGCCCTGGTGGGAGGCCAGAGCTGGTTTCGCCTGCGCCAGGGGCAGATTGAAGCCCGCAGTGGTGCGGAGTTGCGCAACCTGCGCCGCGATCGGCGCCGCAAGGCCCTGATCGAGCAGCAGGAGCGGGCCTGGCTGGAGCTGCTGCGGCGCCGCCAGCCGCCTGGACCGGGCCTCAACCCAGACCATCGCCAGCGCCTGGAGCTGCTCAAACAGCTGGCCGGCGGCAGGATCGAGCTCAGCGAACTGGCTGCGCCCCTGCGCCAGAGCCTCACGGCCCTGCACCTGGGCAGCGATCACGGCGCCCTGCGCCATCTGCTGGTCGAGTTGGGCCAGTGGGATCCCCACCAGTTGCTCTCCATGGCGGGGACCCCCTGGAGCAGCGGCTTCAGCACTGCCCAAGAGGCTGAGGCCAGCCGCCTGCTTGCCCTTCACCTAGCCCCCCTGCCCAGCGATGGGGCCCGCCTGGATCTCTGCGGCCAGCGCTGCGTCACCATCGACGACGACGACACGCGCGACATCGACGACGGCCTGGGCCTGGAGCGCCGCAACGACGGCAGCCTGCGCCTCTGGATCCATGTGGCAGATCCCGACCGGCTGATCGAGGCCGGCTCCCTGCTCGATCTCGAGGCCTGCCGGCGCGGCAGCAGCCTCTACCTGGCACGCGGCAACCAGCCGATGTTTCCGGAGGCCCTCTCCACCGGCCCCTTGAGCCTGCGCCAGGGAGTGCGCTCGGCCGCCTGGAGCACCTGGGTAGAGCTCGACGACGACGGAGCCATCGCGGCCTATGGGATCACGCGCAGCTGGGTTAAACCCACCTTCAGGCTCAGCTACGCCGATGCCGACGAGCTGATTGAGCTGGCCCCCCCCCAGGAGCCAGACCTGGCCGATCTCGAACGGCTCCTAGAGCGGCGCCGGGCCTGGCGGCTAGGCCAGGGAGCCCTGCTACTTGACCTGCCTGAAGGCCGCATTCGCTGCCGCGACGGCGAGCCGGTGCTGGAGGTCAGCGAAGTTTGCCCATCACGCCAGCTGGTGGCCGAGGCGATGGTGCTCGCCGGGGCCGTCGCCGCCCGCTTCGGCATCGAGCAGGGCCTGGCCCTGCCCTATCGCAGCCAGCCGCCGGCAGACCTGCCACCGGCCGCTGAGCTCCAGGCCCTGCCCCAGGGGGCCGTGCGCTTCGCCGCTATCAAGCGCTGCCTCAGCCGTGGGCTGATGGGCACCCAGCCGGCCCCCCACTTCAGCCTGGGACTGCCGGCCTATGTGCAGGCCACCTCCCCGATTCGCCGCTACGGCGATCTGGTGGTGCAGCGCCAAATCGGTGCCCAGCTCAGCGGCGGGCCGGTGCTCGACGAGCCGGAGGTACGGGCCCTGATCGAGCAGTTTGATTGTGCCGTGCGCGAAGGAATCGGCATATCCCGCGAAGATCAGCGCCACTGGCAGCAGGTGTGGTTTGAAACCCACCGCACTGGCCAGTGGCAAGCGGAATTTCTGCGCTGGCTGCGGCCCCAGGACCGGCTGGGGCTCGTGCGCATCGACGAGCTGGCAATGGATCTGGCCGCGGATTGTCCCCAGGGTGCCCAACCCGGTGCAGCGCTGCTGCTGCGGGTGCAGCAGGTGGATTCGCTGCGGGACCAGCTGCGGCTCGTGGCAGCTTCCGGATGAGCCCGGCTGGCTCCCTCAAGCCAGCCGCGACACCCGCAGCCACGGCCCCCAGGGATTGCAGCAGCCGATCAGGGCCACCAGCTGGCCGCTTTGCTGGGCTGCCAGCCATTGGTGCATGGCGGGTTCCAGGGTGATTAACTGCCAATCGCCTAAGCCGTCCTTGCGCTGCAGCCGGTAACCACCCTCACCGTCGCATCGCAACTCGCCCTCAAGCAGCTGCTCAGCCGGCTCGGCAGGAGCGACCGCAGGATCGAGGCAGGCGGGCCAGCCCTGCAGGCTGCCGCCTGCGCCCAGCAGGGCCGGATCCTGCAAGGCGGCCCGCTGGCGGGCCGCCCAATCCGGATGGTGCCAGGGGGTGTCCCACAGAGGCATCGGCCCGGCCGGGGCGAGGGCGTCACCGATCAGGGTCTCCTGCAGCAGCCGGGGCGCCAATTCCGCTGGCAGGCAGCCAATCCGGATACAGAGCGCTGCTGCCGCACCAGCTGCCTGGCCCGTATTGAGGATCAGGGGCTGGAGGCGGGTGGCGCCGTTGGCCATGTGACTAGTGCTGGTGCCCTTATCGGCCGCCAACAGGTTGTCGACCCCGGCGCTCACCAGGGCACCGTAGGGAATGGTGAAGGGCGTGCCGCTCCAGCGGCCACCCCAACGGCAACTCTTGGGGGCCAGGGGCCAATCGGGCCCGGGATAGTGGTGATCGTTGGCGTAGTTGCCCACGGCGATTGCACTGAGCTGGCCGTCATCGCCCCTGCTGGGGGGGGCAATCGACGCACCGGCAGCCTGGGGCAGCAGGTCCTGTTCGCGCACCAACTCCCGGCCCACCAGGCGACGGCCCTCTCGCCAGTAGGGCATCAGGGCCAGGGCATCAGCTCCGCTGAGCTGGCCATCTCTGGCGCCATGGCTGGGGAAGCAGGCTGCCGCCCGCAGCCAACCGCCGCTGGCCGCCTGCAGCGCCGCTGCAAAAGCCTGGCTATGGGCCCGCATGGCCCCATACACCGCCTGTCGCCGCTGGGGATCGGGACCAAACAGCTCGCCGAGCCCTTGATGCCAGTCATTGCCGTGCAGCGGCCAATTCAGCATCACCAAACCACCCGGCAGACGCCCGTAGGTGATCGTGCGCTCGAGGCCGAAGGCGGCGGCGGCATCGGTGAATGGGGCTGGCAGGGGCGGATGGGGCCCGGCGCTATCGGACCCTGGTGGCCTGTCAGCGGCCAGCTGGCCCATCACCACCCAGGTGGGCGACTGCACCGGCTGCTCACCGAAAAACGGCTCCGTCTCGAGCCGCCGACGGCTGGGGGCGCTGGGTTCCCCCCACTGCTCCTGCGCCTCCCAGCCAAAGCGAAAGGGCACATCCGCCAGCGCAAAGGTGTCGCCGCGATCGCTGCCGTCGATCAGCAGTTGCAGATCCAGCCTGATGGTGCGCTCGCCGCGGCAGAGCTCGAGTGCCTCAATTCGGGCGCCCCGCCGCCGGATCGCCGCCAGGGTGGTCGATGGCCACCAGCGCAGCCTGGGTTCGGCCCGGCACCAGTCACGCAGCACCGCCTCGGCCGTGGCGGGCCGGTAGCCGAAGCAACTCACCCAGTTGTGATCCAGCCCGCCCGGCTCCCGCCGCTGCAGCTCGCGCAGAAAGGCCCCCCAGAGCCCGGTCTGCCAGGGGCTGAGCTCGTTGCCATCGGGGCAGCAGACCCCGGCGGCGCTCACCATGCCGCCGAGCCAGGCTCCGGGGGTGAGCAGCAGGGTGTCTGCCCCCCCCCGGGCGGCCTGCAGGGCTGCAGCCACGCCGCCCGTTCCCCCGCCCCAAACCACCACATCAACCTGCTCGTGGGCGATCGCCATGGCTGCCGGGCAAGGGCTCAGTGCAGCCCAGCGTGGCAGGGTGGGGTGCATGGCTTTCACCCTCACTACCCCCCTCTATTACGTCAACGATCGCGCCCACTTAGGCAGCGCGTACACCACGTTGGCGTGCGATGCGATCGCTCGCTTTCAGCGCTTGAGAGGGGAGCAGGTTGTGTTCATCACCGGCTGCGATGAGCACGGCCAGAAGATCCAGCGCACCGCTGAAGCCTCCGGGCTCAGTCCCCAGGCCCACTGCGATGCCATCAGCGCCGGCTACCGCGATCTCTGGAGCCGCTGGCAGATCAGTCACGACAGCTTCATCCGCACCACCAGCCCCCAGCATCAGCAGTTGGTGCGGCAATTCTTTGCCCGGGTGGAGGCAAATGGCGATGTGGTGGAGGGGCGCCAGCAGGGCTGGTATTGCGTCGCCTGTGAGGAGTTCAAGGACGACGCCCCGGGCAGCCAGGACCCGGAATGCAGCATTCACCGCAAACCTCTGGAATGGCGCGACGAGGTCAATCTCTTCTTCCGGCTCTCCCGCTATCAGGCCGAGGTAGAGGCCCTGATCCAGAGGCCGGGTTTCATCCTGCCGGCCACTCGCCAGAAGGAGGTGGAAAATTTTGTTAACCAGGGGCTGCGCGATTTCTCGATCTCCCGGCTGGACCTCCCTTGGGGGATCCCGGTGCCCGGCCACCCGGGCCACACTTTTTATGTGTGGTTTGATGCCCTATTGGGCTATCTCACCGCCCTGCTTGATCCAGACAAACCCGCCCTGCTGGAGCAGGTGCTCGAGAGGGGTTGGCCCGCCCAGCTGCACGTCATCGGCAAGGACATCTTGCGATTTCACGCTGTGTACTGGCCCGCCATGTTGCTTTCGGCAGGACTGCCGCTGCCGGAGCGGGTTTTTGGCCACGGCTTCCTCACCCGGGAAGGCCAGAAAATGGGCAAGTCGCTTGGCAACGTGCTCGATCCGGAGGTGTTGCTGGAGCGCTGCGGCCGGGATGCGGTGCGCTGGTATCTGCTGCGGGACATTGCCTTCGGCGACGATGGCGATTTCCAGCAGCAGCGCTTCGTCGACCTGGTCAACAACGATCTGGCCAACACGATCGGCAACCTGCTCAACCGCACCTCATCGATGGCACGGCGCTGGTTTGCCGATGCGGTGCCCCCGGCCGGTGAGGCCGCTGCAGCAAGCCATCCCCTCGCCCTTGTCGCCCTTGAGTCGGCAGGCAAAGTCAACGAAGCACTTGCAACGCTCGATTTTCGTGGGGCGGCGGAAGCCAGCCTGCAACTAGCCATATCAGCCAACGGCTATCTCAACGACCAGGCCCCCTGGCAGCGGATGAAGCAAGACGACCAGCGGGACCAGGTGGGATCAGACCTCTACGCGGTGCTGGAAGCCAGCCGCTGGCTGGCGGTGTTGCTGGCCCCGATCGTGCCCGATCTCTCCAGTCGCATGTTGGTGCAACTCGGCCAGCAGCCCTTCAACAGCGATGCGCCAAAGGAGTCTGGCCCTCCCTCTGACCAGCCCGCGGACCAACCCTCTGACGAGCCCCAAGGCCAGTCCCCCTGGCTTGCGGCCCAGCAGTGGGGGGTTCTCCAGCCTGGTCTGGCCCTGCCCGAGCCCGAGCCTGTGATGCGGCGGCTCGAGCTGGATTCGCCCCTGTGATGGGGCGTTCAGCTGGCAAGCCTGGTTCAGCCCCATGGGCCAGGCCCCTCCTGCTCCTTGCCATGGGCAGTGCGGCCCTGCCCCTGCTGTTGCTCGGCTGTCAAACGCAGGACGCTAGGGAGGAGCCTCCCCAGCCCTTTGTGTTTCGCTCCCTAAACCTGCGCCAGAAGGGCACCGATGGGCTGCCCCTCTGGGAGTTGAGCAGTCCGGAAGCCCGTTATGACCTCGGCCGCAGGGTGGCCCAGGCCCGTGATCTCAGCGGCACGATCTATGCCAAGGGCCAGCCCGCCTATCGCCTCAAGGCAACCAGCGGCACGGTGATCAATGACGGCGAAGTGGTGCAGCTCGAAGGCCTGACCAGGTTGGTCAAGCTGGGGCCCAAACCCCTGCTGATCACAGCCCAGAGGCTGCTCTGGTACCCGCGCCAGGAGCGCATGGTGATTGATCACAGCCCCCAGGCCAGTCAGGGGGATCTGCGCCTGAGCTCGAAGCGTGCCCTGGTGTTGTTGCAACAGGAAAAACTGGAACTGCGCGGCAAACCCGTGCTGGAACGCAGCGGCAGCGACCAGCTGAAACTGGCCCTAAAGGCTGTCGACTGGTATGCCCGCACGGGCCAATTGGTGGGCATGGGCCCAGTTCGGGGGGAGCGGCGCCTCCCGGCCAACGTCGTACAGACCCTCACTGCGCCACGCCTCAGCGGCAATTCGCTGACGCGGGTGATTGATCTGGCTGCCCCCGTGCAACTGCTCGACCCGAGCCGCAAGGCCCGCCTCGATGCCAGCGACACCCGCATTGAAATGGCCCTTGAGCGGATCAGCAGTCCCCACCCCTTCACCGCCCAACTCGACCAGTCCCGCTTGAGCGGCCAGGGCTTTGAGGTGTTGGGACGCAGCCACACCGTGCTGATTCCCCAGGCCTGCCGGATCCAGCAGCCCGGAGAC
>ERZ887851.3411-NODE-3411-length-11479-cov-7.919468_pt1 | contig 11479 bp, 7 predicted proteins | sample MGYA00521100_ERZ887851 | MGnify/ENA primary metagenome ERZ887851 (study PRJEB32303, sample SAMEA104408602) | aquatic metagenome | biome: Brackish water; feature: Pelagic; material: water | place: Baltic Sea | collected 2014-06-06T16:11:00 | depth 11,444 m ...
TTCCTTTAGAAGTAGAAGAAAAAATAAAATCATTAGATGCTGTCAAAGACGCAGAAGTTGAAATCACTTTTGATCCCCCTTGGACGCAAGACTTGATGAGTGAAGAAGCTAAGCTAGAACTTGGAATGCTATAATCATGAAAACGCCTGAGATTATAAATCGTGTAGCTAATAGCGCTTTAATCACAATTGACTTAGAAGACTATTACCCTAACGGAACACGTGTAGTGTTTGACATTAAAGACTGGTTATACGAAAGCTTAGTTCTTCGCGAAAAAGAATTCAGAGCCTTTGTAGAGGCACATGAATGGAGTGCCTATCAAAATAAATATATTGCCCTTTGCTGTACTTCAGATGCAATCATTCCAGGGTGGGCCTATATGCTTGTAAGACTCCGGCTCTCAGGAACTGCTAAACAGGTTGTTGTTGGCGACTTAGAAGCTTTAGAAACGAGTCTTTATCAAAAAATAATTAACGATTTGGATCTCAGCCACTGTACAAACAAACCTGTAATTATTAAAGGCTGTTCTAATAAGCCTGTTCCACAAAATGCTTATCTTTTTTTGATTGACAAATTGCAACCTACTGCAAAATCGATACTTTATGGAGAAGCATGTTCATCAGTACCTCTTTACAAGAAAAAATAAGACTTTATTTATTATTAATCCCCAAATCTATTAACACATGAAAAAAATAATTTTATTAATTGCATTAACAGTACAAACTCACAGTATTTATTCACAAGAAAAAACACAAGATAGTATCCCTAGTTCTGCGTGGACAAAAGGAGGCACCTTCTCATTTTTACTAAATCAATCTTCTTTTGATAATTGGGTTGCAGGGGGAGTCAGTAATATTTCTGGTGCAATAGGTATCAACTATGATTTTAACTACTCCAAAGCAAGCTGGTCTTGGGACAATAAAATTATTGCTGCTTTTGGAATTACAAAAATTAAAGAACAGGACATACAAAAATCAGATGACCGCCTAGAATGGAATTCTGTTTTGGGGAAAAAGGCAAAAGGATACTGGAATTACTCGCTATTTCTAAATTTTAAAACACAATTTACTGACGACCTTAATAGTGAAACTAAAGGGCCTACACGTCTTTTGTCACCCGGATATTTACAAGTTGGTCCCGGAATGCTTTGGAGAAAAAGCGATAACTTAAAAGTGAATATAGCTCCTGCAACTTCAAAATTAATTGTCGTGGATAAAGAGCTTACACTGCCAGACGCAGCTTACTTTGGGGTAGAAGAAGGGAAAAGCACGCGGTATGAGTTGGGAGCCTCTATAGGAGCCTATTATAAATTCACTTTGATGGAAAATATAACGATGGAAAACATCCTAAATCTATACTCAGACTACCTAGGAGATCCTCAAAATGTAGATCTTGATTATACGATTAATATTGTGATGGGTATTAATAAATACTTCTCAACAAACTTGGCATTTCAAGCTATTTATGATGACAACGCGTTTGAGGGTTTACAAACACGACAAGTAATTGGACTCGGAATAAATTATAGTTTTTAATCGTATTGACTCTATAAAAAAAGCAGCTATTCGCTGCTTTTTTTATTCAATAATATCCTCGTAGTCAGGGTACAAAAAGTGATTATAAGGAAATCTCTTTATGTGAATTTCACGAACTGTATCATAAACACGTTTTTTAAAGTCTTCTAAATTGTCTTTGTTTAGGGCTGAAATAAATAAAGAGTTTTTGCCAATTTTAGACATCCAAGTCGCTTTCCACTCATCCAAAGAGTAATGTGCCTCAGTACGGATCGCTATTAAGTCCGTATCATCAAATGGTTCAGCTTCATAAGCATCTATCTTATTAAAAACCATCAAGGTGGGTTTGTCTAACGCATTTATTTCCCCTAAAATTAAATTTACAGAAGCGATATGCTCCTCGAAACTTGGATGAGAAATATCCACGACATGCAAAAGTAAGTCGGATTCTCTGACCTCATCCAGTGTACTCTTAAATGAATCAACTAATTGTGTTGGAAGCTTTCTTATAAACCCAACCGTATCACTCATTAAAAAAGGAAGGTTTTTAACCACCACTTTACGTACAGTAGTATCTAAAGTTGCGAATAATTTATTTTCAGCAAATACGTCTGATTTACTAATTACATTCATTAAAGTAGATTTCCCAACATTAGTATACCCCACAAGAGCAACCCGTACCATAGCCCCTCTGTTACTTCGTTGGATTGACATTTGCTTGTCAATTTTTTTGATTTTTGCCTTGAGTAATGCGATTTTTTCTCTCACAATCCGACGGTCAGTTTCAATTTCTGTTTCACCAGGCCCACGCATACCAATACCCCCTTTTTGTCGCTCCAGGTGCGTCCACATTCCTTTTAGTCTTGGTAATAAATACTCACACTGCGCCAATTCAACTTGGGTCCTAGCATAACTTGTTTGTGCCCTTTGGGCAAAAATATCTAGAATGAGATTAGTTCTATCTAAAACTTTGCAATTTAATATTTTACTAATATTTCTTTCTTGTGCTGAAGATAATTCGTCATCAAAAATAGCAGTCCCTATGTTATTTTCTTCAATAAAGACGCGAAGCTCTTCCATTTTCCCTGTTCCAATGAACGTTTTAGGGTTAGGCATGTCCATCTTTTGAGTGAAGCGCTTCATCACTTCCCCTCCTGCAGTATAGGTTAGAAACTCAAGCTCCTCTAAATACTCTTTAGATTTGATTTCGTCTTGCGATTTGGTAATGACACCAATCAACACTGCTTTTTCTAAATTAATATCTTTTTTTTCTAACATAAATATGTTTGTTCAAAGGTAAATATTAAAAACTAGATTAAAAGAAGTTAAATTTTAAATATTATAATGCACAAAGCTTTAATCTAGCTGCACTTTATCGATAAAATACGCATTTAAACTATTAATACAATGTTAACAACAGTTAACATTGTAAATTAATTATCTTCATTCTCTTTAAAAACAACCAATTTAATTTTATGAAAAATATTACTACTTTAATAGTCCTGTTTTGCTTTACCCTATTTTCTTACAGCCAATGCGATCACACTTTTGTGATGAACGATTCATACGGAGATGGATGGAGTGGATCAACGGTTGATATATTAGTTGATGGCGTTGTAGTTGTTGCGGGAGCTACTGCTGCTGACGCTAGTGTAACTTCTGGTAGTACTGAAAATTTAGTATTCCAAGCTGCGACCGGAACTGAAATTACGCTTTCAAACTGGACTACGGGATCATGGACTGGTGAAGTTTCTTGGGCAATCCTAGATAATGAGGGTACTTCTCTAGCTTCGGGTAGTCATGGAGAAATCCCTACGACAAATGGTTATTGTACACCACCACCAGCTTGTGAACACACTTTTGTAATGAACGATTCTTATGGAGATGGATGGAACGGATCAACGGTTGATATATTAGTTGATGGCGTTGTAGTTGTTGCGGGAGCTACTGCTGCTAACGCTGGTGTAACTTCTGGCAGTACTGAAAATTTATTATTTGCTGCAACTGATGGTTCACAAATTTCAATTTCAAACTGGACTACGGGTTCATGGACTGCTGAAGTTTCTTGGGCAATCCTAAACGGCGATGGTGGAGAACTCGCTTCAGGTATTCATGGTGAGGTCGCTGATGTTACAGCATCATGCCCAAGTTGTGCCGCTCCAAGCATGTTAACAGTTGATAGTACATCTGCAACAGGTGCTGTCATTTCATGGACAGCGGAAGCGGAAATTACCTCATGGGAGTATCAATTATTGATTTCAGGTGAAACTCCTGCAGAAACTGGCACCGCTAGTTCTGATAATCCTTTAACAATTACAGGCTGTTATTCTAATACGTCATATGACCTATATATAAGGACTGATTGTGGCGGAACTTATAGTTCTTGGGCTATGGCTAGCTTTACAACCAATCCAGCTTGTGGAGATACTTTATATGACTCCGGAGGGTCTGATGGAGACTATGCAAGTAATGAATTGACAACTGTAACTGTATACCCTGAAAATGATGGAGACCTAGTGACTTTTACTTTTCTTAGTTTTAATACTGAAGCAAACTATGACGACCTAACCGTTTATGACGGACCGGATACATCATCTACTATTGTAGGTGTTTTTGATGGGACAGAAATTCCAGACCCAATTTCATCTACACATGCAACAGGTGCCTTAACATTTGTGTTTGACAGTGATGGATCAGTTGTTAGATCAGGTTATGAAATATTAATCTCTTGTGCACCGCAACCTGAGTGTTTAGCGCCAACTGACTTAACTGCATCTATTGTTACAGCTAGTTCTGTTGATGTTTCATGGACGGTAAATAATGAAGAAACCCAATGGGAATATATCATACAACCTCAAGGAACTGGAACTCCTACTACTGCAGGAACTGCAATCACAACAAATCCTTTCACAATTACCGGACTTGACTCTGGAACAGATTATGAAATTTACATAAGAGCCATCTGTAATGCTACTGACGTAAGCACATGGACAGGCCCTTTAAACATAACAACAAGCCCTGCCTGTGGAGATACTATATACGACTCTGGTGGAGCTGATGGAGACTATTCAAGTAATGAATTGACAACTGTAACTGTATACCCTGAAAATGATGGAGACCTAGTGACTTTTACTTTTCTTAGTTTTAATACTGAAGCAAACTATGACGACCTAACCGTTTATGACGGACCGGATACATCATCTACTATTGTAGGTGTTTTTGATGGGACAGAAATTCCAGACCCAATTTCATCTACACATGCAACAGGTGCCTTAACATTTGTGTTTGACAGTGATGGATCAGTTGTTAGATCAGGTTATGAAATATTAATCTCTTGTGCACCTGCTCCTAGTTGTTTTCCTCCAAATCAATTGAATGTTTCAAATATTTCTGGAACAACAGCAGATTTTAATTGGACGCCTGGTACAGGAAATGACTCTTGGGAGTATGTGATTTTACCGACAGGATCTCCTGCACCAACGGCTGCTGGTACTTTAACAACGGTAAACTCAACACAGTTTACTGATCTGGAGTTCTTAACAACATACGATGTATATGTACGTGCCGATTGTGGTGCTGATGATGGCTACTCTACATGGTCTGGACCTGTAACTTTTACAACAACACAACAAACAGACTATACCATTGAATGTGGAGTAGATGTTTTAAATATTAACTATTGTTACACAATTAATGATTCAACCTTTTGGGTTTTTAGTTCAACAGATGGATTTCCATTAAAAATAACTTTTAATGCCGGAACAATCGAAGGGTTCTGGGATGATCTTACTATCTATGATGGGAGTGATAACACAGGAACCGTTTTATTTAACAACAATGACTCTGATCTTGACGATTTTGCAGGACTTGTCATAGAATCGACATTAACATCGGTTTATATTGAAGTTGACTCTGATGGGTTTGGAAGTTGTGAATCTTCTGATACTTATATTCCTTGGGATTTTGTTGTAGCATGTAAGACATGTGTTACACAGTCTGCAACCTATGAAGTTGTAGGTGTTTGCGAACCAAACCAAGAGTTTTATGTAGATGTTGACTTGACTGACCTTGGGTCAGCGGTTAACATAAGCATGACTGATGGTTTGTCAGCACAAACGACTCAATCAACTGGGATGTTCACGTTTGGACCTTATGAAGCGAATTCAAATGTTAATATTACAGTTACTAACTCAGATGATACTAGCTGTTCAATCAATAGTGGAGATTTAACATTTTTATGTCCACCAGCTCCAAATGATTGTTCAATTATATATGCTGGAGAGGATACTGGATTTTGTGAAGGCGCTAGTACAAACTTGACTGCTGTATACCACCCATTAGGGCAAGACACCACTTCTTATGACGTTACCACTCAACAAGGATGTCCTTCCCCTCCATTAACTGGTGGTGTACCAACAAGCTTAGAGATTGATGACCGCTGGTCTGATGTAATAGACTTAGGTTTTGAATTTTGTTTCTTTGGAGGCACCTACAGTCAAATATTAATAGGATCTAACGGCGTGCTTTCATTTGAAATAGACAACGCAGATAGTTATAATGGCTATAATATAGACACGGATGACACCTTACCAAATTCAACGAATACAAGTCTGTCAGAGGCTAATATATTTGGGGTCGCTCATGATATTGATCCTAGTGTATGTGGATCTATTAACTATATGGTCCTGGGATCCTCACCATCTAGACAATTTGTAGTCAATTTTTCTGAAATATGTCATTTCTCTTGTAACGACATACAATCAAGCTCTCAAATTATTCTTTATGAGTCTTCAAATACAATAGATATAAATATTTATGACAAGCCAATTTGTGACACTTGGAACGACGGATTAGCAGTTGTAGGCGTTCAAAACATCGAGGATACAATTGCATTCACACCACCAGAGAGAAACACAAGCGTTTGGGAAGCAACTGATGAGTTCTGGAGATTTACACCATCTCTTGGAACAGACGACTACGTATTTGAATGGTTTGAAGGAACTACTTTGCTAGGAAATGAGGATACTGTAACAGTCTCTCCTACAGAAACAACAACCTATACCGCTTCAATTACCTATAACTTATGTAATGGTGGAACAGCGACCGTAACGGACACAGTAGTTGTTGAAATAAGTCCGACTCCAGAGCCAATTGCAGCTAGCGATATTGTTTACCAATGTCCTGGAGATGAAAGTATATTAGAAGTGACTGTTGACGCTGACGTTGCAGACTCTACGACTTACTACTGGACGTATGACGGAGTGGATGTACAATCAGGTCCTGATAATACCTATGTAGTACCTTCAGGGCAATTTGGAGACTATTTAGTTACCGCTATTGACGAAGCAGGGTGTTTCGGAGATACTATGATTACTGTAACTGAAAGTATAGTTCCTGAACTTGAAGAAGGTACTAGCTTCACAAAATGTATGAATGAAGACGTTGATTTAGAGGTTAATGTTTTAAACATGGATCTTTTGGGAGACGAACTAGAATATACATGGTACGTAGACGGAGTTGAAGTCCAATCTGGGTCAGATGACTATTACACACACACAGCAGAACAAGAAAACGGAATGATTACTGTGGTTGTAACAGACATCATGTCCTCATGTGAATCGGCAACAATTATTGAAGTAGGGTATTACATGAATGCTAATTGTTTGGATATGCCTCAAGGGCTTTCACCTAACGGGGATGGACTGAATGATTGCTTAGAATTGGATCACTTAGAAGACAAGGAAGACATTGTTAAAATTGAAATATTCAACCGATACGGAATCAAAGTCTTTGAAATGAATGACTACATGGATCAATGGTGTGGACAAAACGCTAGTGATGGAAATGACGGTTCTAACGATTTACTACCTGTAGGAACTTACTTCTATGTAGTTCAATTTGCATCAGAAAAAGAGCCAATTATTAGCTGGATATACCTTAACTACTAACCAAAACAACAACTGACTATAATGAAAAATTTAGTAAAACTTTTATTTACAATACTGTTGGCGTCTCAGGTGAATGCCCAACAAGATCCTCAGTACACGCAGTACATGTACAATATGAACATTATTAACCCAGCTTACACAGGCTCTACTGAGGGTTTATCTGTCGGCGCATTGTATCGCAGTCAGTGGGTAGGATTAGATGGTGGACCAGAAACATTTACATTTAACATTCACTCGCCTGTAGGAAAACAAGTAGGCTTAGGTCTTTCTGTGATTTCCGATCAAATTGGACCTGTAAAAGAAACAAATGCTTATGTAGATTTTTCTTACACAATTCCTGTAGGAACCGTTACCAAATTAGCATTTGGGTTAAAGGGAGGGTTTACATTTCATGATATAGGGTTAATAAGTTTGGATTTAATTGACGATTTCGACCCTAACTTCCAATCTAATATTAATGAAATGACGCCAAACATTGGGGCAGGGGTTTATTTTTACAAACCAAACAAATACTATATTTCTGCATCAGTACCTAATATTTTAAATGGTGTGCATTTAGACACACAGGGTAGAAAAATCGGATCTGAATCCGAACACTTTTTTGCAGCTGCTGGTTATGTGTTTGATTTATCTGAAAACTTTAAATTAAAGCCTCATGCACTTTTAAAATACGCGACCGATGCGCCTATTAGTTATGACATAAACGCCAATCTTTTTATGTATAATATAGTAGAGGTTGGACTAGGCTATCGCCTACAAGATTCGTTTAGTGGGATGATTAATTTTCAAGTGTCCAACAATATGAGAATTGGGTATGCATATGATGCCATACGTTCAGATTTGGATATTGTGACCAATTCGTCACATGAAATCTTTATTAATTTTGATCTTAACTTCACCACAAAAGTTTCACGATCTCCACGTTATTTCTAATCTAAGTTAAGCTAAAATTATGAAAAATATTATATCAATTTTTATTATCACATTACTAACTAGTGCTAGTCTAACTGCTCAAGGTAATGACACCAAAAAAGCAGACAAACATTTCAATAAATTTGAATTTGTTGATGCTGCTGCAGATTATTTAAAACTAGTAGAAGACGGAAAGGCGGATACTTATGTGTATAGCCAACTAGCAGAAAGCTATTATAACGTATTCAACACTGTTGAGGCTGAAAAATGGTACGCAAAATCACTTGAGACTGCTACAGATCCTGAAATGGTTTACAACTATTCACAGATGCTTAAAGCCAATGGTAAATACGAAGAATCTAATGTACAATTGGCTAAGTTCGCTTCAATGCGACCGGCAGACAACAGAGCAACAGCTTTTAGAGACAATCCTAATTATTTACCAAAAATACTAGAAAAGGGAAAGAAATTTAATGTTCAAAACTTATCCATTAACTCAGAAGTTTCTGACTTTGGAGGAACTCTTAAAAATGGTAAACTTTACATCACCTCAGCTAGAAACGATAGAAATAGCAGAAAAACTTATGGCTGGAGTACTGAGGCCTTTTTAGATATTTATACTGCTGTTGTAAATGACGACGGTGAATTTCAAATGCCTTCAATTATTGAAGATAACATTAATACAAAGTACCATGAAGGGACTGTGAGTTTTTCTCCTGACGGAAATACAATGTATTTTTCTCGTGAAAGTTTTTATGATAAAATATATGAAAAAGATCCTTCAACAAAATATAAAATCAGTGTTTTACATCTCTACAAATCTATAAACCAAGAAGGTCAATGGTCAGAAGCAGAGCCATTATCATTAAATGGTGAGAACTATTCTGTAAAAAACCCATCCGTTAGTGCAGACGGCAAAACCTTATATTTCGCTTCAGACAAAATTGGTGGCTATGGTAATTTCGATGTTTATAGTGCGCCCATAGATGAAAACGGTTCTGTTGGAGAAGCAACAAACCTAGGTCAAAAAGTGAATACTGAAGGACAAGAAATGTTCCCTTTCATTAGCACTAGTAACACTCTTTATTTCTCTTCAAATGGCCACCTTGGTCTAGGAGGGTTGGATGTGTTTTTTACTAAGATTATTGATGGAAAAGCAGGACCTGTAAGAAACATCGGCATTCCAGTGAACGGAAATGCAGATGATTTTGCCTTTAGCTTTAATGAAGAAACTGAAAAAGGATTTGTGTCTTCAAATAGAGAAGGTGGAATGGGAAGTGATGATATTTACGCCATTAAAAAACTTCAACCAATCTGTGATGTCCTTATGACGGTGACTGTAAGAGATAGCAAAACAGGATTAATCTTAGATGGAGCATCTGTGAGTATTCAAGATTCTGAGGGTAATATTTTTGGGACAAAAATTTCTAATTTCGAAGGTATTGTCGAATACATCATCGAATGTGATATAGACACTAAACTTGTGGGATCTAAAATAGATTACGAAAGTGGATCTACCTTAGTAGCTGGAACCAGTGAAGAAGAGATTTCTGCCGAACTACTATTAACGCCTATAGAAGAAATTATACTTGCAAACAAAGTCATTTTAAATCCTATTTACTTTGACTTTGACAAATCTAATATTACTGCTCAGGCAGCATTTGAATTAGACAAATTAGTTCAGTTAATGACTAAATACAAGTCAATTGTTATCAGTGCAGAATCGCATACAGATTCTAGAGGATCTGCTTCTTACAACCTATCTCTTTCTGAAAGACGCGCACTGACTACCGCTCAGTATGTGATTTCAAAAGGAATTGATGCCACTAGAATAACAGGTTCTGGAAAAGGGGAAACGATTCCTAGCATAGACTGTGGTGGACGTTGTACGGAAGAAGAGCACCAACTAAATAGACGCTCAGAATTCTTGATCTTATCAGGAAATCCAAATGACCAATAAGTAATTAAATTACTTAATTAAAAAAGCCTCAGCAAATGCTGAGGCTTTTTTAATTTTATAATGCTTGTAACATCAATAAGGCTAACCCAATAATTCCAACAGGGAGCACAATGAGCATAAACAGGGAATACTCTAAGCCTTTTTTGTTAGAGAGCTTAGCATTTAGTACACGGCGTTTACGACCACTGTAACTGAGCCAGTTTTTGAAGTGAATAAAAACCGCTGTCATTATAAAAAGAAGCCAAGAATTGGCCCCCGACATGACGACAACTTTCATTTGATCTAAAAACTTAATAAGAAATACACCAAGTAGCAGCAGTAATGCTATTTCTACTACAGAAACATAGTACAATGCTATAGTGTTGGCTTTTTGCTTAAAACGACCTTTAAAACGGCTAAAAACGGTCAGGTAAAGTTGGTTGAAAAAATTCATAGTTGCCAATATAGAAAAAACCTGTGATCAGATCACAGGTTTTTTAGATTTATAGATATAAATTAATACTAGTTTTGAACCAATACTTTAACATTATCAATTTCATAGGTTCCTGTATTGCCTGAATTGGCAGTGTATTTAAAAGCAATATGAGCATTCCCAGAATAAGGGCTTAAATCAACTAATCCAGAGTAGATCCAATCTTTGTAATAAGTAGCGTCTGGCACAATGGTCCCTGGAAGAGATGTCCAAGTGGCAGAAGACACACTTGCATCTGTTCCGTCCCAGTCTGTAGAAATCAATAATTCTAATTCACTGCCATCACTAAAACTATTTGAAGATTCAAAGTCAAAGAACTCAAATTCCTGAGCGTCTAAATCAATCTGTGGCGTAATTAACCATGAAACGGTACTTGCATCACCAGAATTATAGGCACTAATTTGTGCGATTCTACTTCCCGGATTACCAGTGTCAGTAGTTGTTCTTGCGATCCAATCTCTAGAACCTTCTTCAATATAATTTGTCCAATTACCAGAAATCTGGTCAAAATTTGCATAGGCTTCAAAGTCTTCTTCAAAAAGAATTCCAAAATCATCAACATTTAATAGTTCGCAACGAGATCCACTAAAGTCTACATCATCTGTTGTGTTTAAGGCTAGAATCAAAGAACTTCCATCATAAGTCTTAGAAACGACTCCGGCAACGGAACCAT
>ERZ887851.3420-NODE-3420-length-11460-cov-8.493906_pt1 | contig 11460 bp, 9 predicted proteins | sample MGYA00521100_ERZ887851 | MGnify/ENA primary metagenome ERZ887851 (study PRJEB32303, sample SAMEA104408602) | aquatic metagenome | biome: Brackish water; feature: Pelagic; material: water | place: Baltic Sea | collected 2014-06-06T16:11:00 | depth 11,444 m ...
GTCTTATAAAGATCACTGCGATCTTTAAAGTGAGCGACGCCTCCTAGATTACGAATCAATACACCGTCTGGTTCGGCACGCTCAACCACCTTAAAAAACCCAGCTTCACCTGATTTTTGGATACGGGGTGTCGCCAGATGGATGCGAGCACCCTTGCTCTGCCGCACCAATGCCACCGCCTCCTTACCTCGGCGTATATCCTCAAAATCGACATAAATGTTATTCAGACCGACCTCCAACGCCGCCTCGATCTGCTCCATGCTGCGGCAAAGTGCTGACAGTTCACGCTGGTGGCACTCATCTTTCTTAACGGCTGGCAGCAGGTCTTCCAGCTTACCGGTAGATGATATGCGCGGCGCAGGAGCAGATTTTTGCCCATCTAAGGCATCAACCAAAGCGCGGCGAAGTCGGTTGACGGCCGATACCGCCATCATCACAGCACCCTCGAGTTGATTGTCCAGCGCACCGAGCTGCCAACCAGTCTCTCCCAAGCGCCCTAGCTGTTTCTGGAGAAACTCCGTGGTGAACGGTCTCGTTTGTGCTGACTCAAGCAGCTCTGCAGATGAAACAGAAACTTCGCCACTGGTGAGCACCATCGGCTCTCCTGCACTTCCTGAAACTGTTACTTGAATCGTCTCACGCACAGGTGTCAGCTTCGCGTTTTTCCAACTCGCCTTGAGTGCGTTGTTGAGCTTTGGGTCGTCTGTTTTCCAAATCTTCTGGCCCGCCTTGATCCGTTTCCAGTCGAGTCCACTTTGTTCACGATGGAAAAGCAAACGACTACCCTTCACCTCCCATATTCTGGCTCCTTGCTCTTGATCCCTATTTTCACCGGCATCAAATACAATACCGTCACCTGCCTTGACTGGAACATCAGAAGCCAATTCAAGCTCTACCCAACCTCGTTCAGACCCCGTGACTTCACCGAGATAAACACCACGTTTTTTGCCAAACTTACCATGGGTCAAGCGTGGGTGATTAGTGCCCTCAAGCCAACCGGTCGACAACCCACGCGAGAAAGTCATCTCCATGGCATAGCGATCATCACGAGTAATCGGGCTCTCTTCATGCGCCACAGCCGCATCAATCGCCTTGCGATAGACCTTGGTAATGGCCGCTACATACTCGGGTGATTTAAGGCGACCCTCAATTTTGTAGGAAACAACCCCCTGCTGCACCAGCTCAGGAATCAAATCCACAGCGGCGAGGTCTTGTGGGCTGAGTAAATAACGTACCTCCTCCATGTCTCGTTCGACTCCATCAATGACTAAGGTGTATGGCATCCTGCACGCCTGAGCACATTCTCCACGGTTCGCAGATCTCTGACCTAGGCTCTCACTTGTCAGGCACTGCCCGGAATACGCCACACAAAGCGCCCCATGCACAAAGACCTCAAGTGGCACACATTGCGTCGGATTAAATTTACCGATCTCCTTGAGGGAAAGCTCTCGTGCTAACACCGCCCGATCCAATTGATAAAGCTGGTCTACAAACTCAAGTCCCTCAGGTGAGGTGATCGTCATTTGCGTCGAGGCATGAATTTCTAAGTGGGGAGCAACGTGCCGTGCCAAACGAGCAAGTCCCAAGTCCTGAACAATAATGGCATCCACCCCACTGGCATCAAGCAAGCGCAGCTGCTGCTCTGCGGCCTTCATCTCACCGGTAAAGATCAGCGTGTTCATAGTCACAAATCCACGCACTCCATGCTCGTGCAGGAACTTCATTAGCTCGGGTAAATCCTCTTCCGTAAAGTTATCAGCTCGAAGTCGGGCATTAAACTTGGGCAAGCCAAAGAAAATGGCATCCGCACCATTGGCCACCGCGGCACGGGCACAATCCCAATTTCCTGCTGGTGATAATAACTCTGGCTGGCGATTTTGCGATATGGACGGGGCACTTAGCATCTGCGGCAGCATCGCTTGAAATCAGCAAATGTCCATCCATGAAAACCATCAAATCCTCTTGCGCTATGCACAAAAATACATTGCCATAAAGACGCTGAAGCCGCTAACTGGTCTAACTGAGCAATGACAGAACATGCACTGGCGAAGAATGGTCTTGGGGAGGCCGCAGTCGAACGCATCATCGATGCGCTTCTAGCATCAGGCGCTCGTTTCTGCGCAGATTCGTTCAGAAGAGATGCACTATCTACCCTGAGCCAGCTTGAGCTCAAGGACCGCGTCCGCCACCTCATTACCGTGATGAGTGTGCACCTGCCTTCATCATTTCCTGAAACAGCCTATATTTTAGGTGAGCTCAAAGAACACTGGCCCCAGGCGGATGATGATGAGGATGAAAAACAGGTTTATTTCGCCGCCTGGCCGATTGTCGACTACGTGGCCAAGTATGGGCTCAACCATCCGGAGATTGCGTTGCCACTACTGCGCTACCTCACCCCTCTTTTCACTGCTGAGTTTGCCATTCGTCCATTCCTCGAAGTGCACCCAGAAGAAACCTACAGCCAAATGCTGATGTGGTGTCTGGACAGCAACGAGCACGTGCGCAGATTAGCCTCCGAGGGTATTCGACCACGTCTGCCATGGGGCAAGCAACTTCCTCAATACATCAAAAATCCAGCACCCGTCATTTCTTTGCTAGAAAACCTCAAAGACGACCCGTCCGATTATGTGCGGCGATCAGTCGCTAACAACCTCAATGACATTGCTAAAGATCACCCAGAGCTGGTTATTGAAACCTGTAAGTCCTGGCAGGCCCAAAAGGTGACGGCAAGAGAATGGATCATACGGCACGCAACACGCACACTGGTCAAAGAAGGCCACCCGAAAGTTTTTGCACTGCTCGGGTTCACTCAAAAACCCAAACTGAAAGTAGAGCCGCCGACACTTTCCACCCGCCACCTCATCCTCGGTGATCCCCTCGGCATGAAGGTGCAGATTAGCTCGAGCTCAGAGGACAAGCAATACGTGGTCATCGACTACGCCGTGCATTACATCAAGGCCAACGGACAAAGCTCGGCCAAGGTGTTCAAATGGAAAAATCTACGCCTTAAGCCCGGCCAGACCCTTACTTTGGAGAAATCCCACCCCTTTAAAAAGATCACCACACGTCGCCATTACTCGGGGACGCATCAGATCGAAATACTGGTCAATGGCCAACACGCCTCAGTATCGGCCTTTGAGCTCCACATTCCTTGATCTGACGAACTTCAAACTTGAAACTTGAAGTAGCGTGGTTACAAGCACCTCATGAACTGTCACGGCCCGCGGATGAACATGGATCCTGCACTCCACACCGAGCGCAAGCCGGACTGGATCAAAGTGCGTCTTCCCAATGACCCCAAATTCTGGTCGACCAAGTCCCTGATCACTGACCTCAACCTGGTCACCGTCTGCGAGGAAGCTCAATGCCCAAATCGCTGGGAGTGCTGGAGTCACGGCACTGCCACCTTCATGATCGCTGGTGAAAAGTGCACTCGTGCATGTGGTTTCTGTGCCGTAAAAACAGCACGCCCTGATGCCCTCGAAGCGGACGAACCCCAGCGTGTCGCTGAAGCCTGCAAGCGCATGGAGCTCAAACACGTTGTGATCACCGCTGTGGCACGTGATGATTTGCGTGACGGTGGCGCCGAGCACTTCAAGCATGTCATCGAGGCTGTTCGCAGTCACAACCCCGGCATCATCATCGAAGTGCTCACCCCTGACTTTAACGACAAGGACTTTGCCCTCGAGCTCTGCATGAGTGCTCGCCCACATATTTTCAATCACAACATCGAAACCGTAGAACGCCTGACCGCACTTGTCAGAAGCCGTGCTAAGTATCAGCGTTCACTCACGGTGCTTAAAAAAGCCAAGGCGATTGCTGGTGGTAAGGTGGTCACCAAAAGCGGCCTGATGCTCGGACTGGGAGAAAAAGAACACGAGATCATTCAAGCCATGGACGACCTTCGTGCCCATGACGTCACCGTGCTCACCATGGGGCAATACCTGCGCCCCTCACCGCGTCACCTGCCGGTGGTCAATTACATCAAACCGGAAAAGTTTGACGAGTATAAGGAGATTGCCTTAGCCAAAGGCTTCCGCCACGTCGCCAGTGGACCACTAGTAAGAAGCTCCTACCACGCCGCCGATTTCCGCCCTGAGCTCGACCTCATTGAGGATATCGAGAAAGAGGCAGCTGCAAGCAAGGCCTAAAGGGGCCCAACGCCCCCCAGGAGCCGCAGCAAGTCCTTGCGAGTCTTAAAGGACACTAGTGCCCGCCTGCTTCGGCAAAGCGCTTGATGCGCTCCCGTGATTTGTCGCTCAAGGCCTCAGTGGTGTCAATGTACTGGCTTGCCGCCTCTTTATCCTGACGCATCCACGCCGTCGCCGTAATACCAATCGCTCGTCTACGCATGCTCTCATTGCTAATCGTTTCCGCAAGTCTCAGATTTTGGGCAATATCACCACCCTGGTTGGACATCACATAAGATGACGCCGCACTGTCACGCACACCGCCCTCTGGCTGCGCATTGACAAACTCCAATGCCGCCACTGAATCCCGCCCCACCCATGAGGAAACGACACTGCCAATGCTGTCTGCGCGCGCATCCTCGTTACCATTCTGCATCACCCACTGGGCAGATGCTTCCGGATCGTCACGGCCCCACTTACGGGCAATGCTTTGCATCGTATCCTTGAGGTCCCGACCCTCGGAGAGCGCATCGATTTCGGCTGCAGCTGATGCTGGATCCGTGTCGGCTAAACCGCGCAAGGCCCTAGCCGTTGCCGCTTCCTGCTGATCAGAGGGCAAGCCTGCAATCCAAGCCTTAGCACCATCCCAGTCCTTGCCACCCCACTCTCTGGCGATCGTATTTTGAGCACTCTCACGGGCTTGATCATCCGTAATCGAACTCAGCATCCCTGCGGCCTTCGCTGGATCGTCCGTTGCTGCCTGTCTAAAGATACCCTTCATAGCGTCACTCTGATCACTGCCCTCGAGTGTCTTCGCCCAGGCCATCGCGCCTTCGCTATCCTGACGAGCCCACTCCATAGCGATAACCGATGCTGCCGAACCTCCGCCACGACCGCGTCCACCCATCATGGAACCCATGCGGAAATCGCCGGTATTGGCTGCGTAATAATTTGCTGCCTCCTGTGGGAACTTGGAGGCCCAGCTCTGAACCACCGTCTTTTTGACAAACATGCCCGAAAAACCCATGGTTTTGGTGTAGGCCATTGCCGCGGTCGGGTCTTCCTCTCCCCACCGTGCAAAAAGCAAATAACCTACCATGATGCGTTCACTCCACGGTAGCTCTTCAAGTTTCTGAGCTTCCTCTTGAAATTCGGACGGACCCAAACCCGCATAATAATCCATCAATGCCCGCAACCTATTGTTCTGACCGGGCAAGGCCATGGCATCCTCGGCACTATCAACACGTGGACCTCGGCTTACTGCCTCACTCGTCACGGGTGTGGAGGATGAATAGGAAAGTGTTGATGCATTCGTTCGGCGAGCAGACCGAGCATCACCCACCAGCTCATCTTCTGTTCCGCTGGTCGCTTTTTTCCCGACCATAAAACCCCCTGCCCCGCCAATGACAAGAGCCCCGATTAGTGCAATAATACTTCCTTTCATAGTGTTAATAGAATGCCTGTTTGATCTGCCACCTTATAGAACACGAATATCGTCACTAAGTTGCAAAAGATCCTTTCGGATGACAGAACCCGCGATCTCAATAAAGCTGAGTTCGGGGATTCCACTTTCCATTCAGAGCTCACTATATTATAGCTTTGCCTTGTTGCAACCATGATTAGACATTCCGTTTCCCGCTGGTGCTTCGGCTCCACCCCACTCGATGAGTTCTGCCAAAAATGCCTACAATACGGCATCACAGGCATTGATTTACTCAAGCTCGATGAAATCCCTACCGTGCAAAGCCTCGGCATGGAGTGCTCCATCACGGCAGCGCACCCTGATGAGAATGACATCGGAGAAATTGAAAAAGGATTCAACAATCCATCATTTCACCCTGCCCTGCACAAGATCTACCAAAAGCTCATTCCCGCTGCAGCAGCCCTCGGTGTTAAACAGGTCATTTGTTTTTCCGGTAACAGAGATGGCATCAGTGAGCAGGACGGCATCAGCCACTGCGCCACCGGCCTCGCCCCGCTCATTGCGCTTGCCCAGCAGCACGGCATTACCCTTGTCATGGAGCTGCTCAACTCGAAAGTCGATCACCCGGATTATCAATGTGATCACACAGCATGGGGCGCCGCACTCTGCGAACGCATCGGCTCAGCTCATTTCAAACTGCTCTACGATATCTATCATATGCAGATCATGGAGGGTGACGTCATCCGAACCATCCAAACCTATCACCAGCATATCAGCCATTATCACACCGCAGGAGTTCCCGGCAGGCATGAATTCAATGATGCGCAAGAGCTCAACTATCCCGCCATCGCCCAAGCCATCAAGGCAACAGGATTTGATGGTTTCATCGGACAGGAATATATGCCCACTACAGAGAATCCCTTCGAATTCCTGCCCAAGGCCGTCAAGCTGTGCAGTGCATAGTTTGACCATCAAGCCACCAAGCCACCAAGCCGTCAAAACCGTCAGGCTAGTAGGCCACCAACAACAGCGGCGATGATCACGAGCAACCATACCGGCAGCCATTTAAAATAAATCGCCAGCGCTAATAGCAGGATACCGACGCCATCGAGCAGACCACCGATGCTGCCACCTGTGAGCATGCCCAACAAGGCGGCGGCCAACAGGCCAACGACCGTGGCGTTAGCTCCCCTGACTCCAGCACGAGCCCATGCAAAATGCTTGAGCCGGTTCCAAACCGGCAAACCTCCAGCAAGCAACACCATGCCCGGCAGAAAAATGGCGACAATGCCGACTGCACCACCGAGCCAAGCATTGCCAAAAAGACCCATCGATGCCCCCAGAAAGCCAGCGAAGGTAAACAGCGGCCCGGGCACTGCCTGCGCGGCGCCATATCCTGCCAAAAAGGTATCCTTGCTCACCATGCCCGTATCCACCGTGCTCGACTCCAGCAAGGGCAGCACCACATGGCCGCCACCAAACACCAATGCCCCGGCACGGAACAGACCTCCCATTGCTTGGGCATCTCTGCCACCCTGAACGATCATCGGCACAACAATCATCGCCACCATCAGTAAACTCGCTATCAGCAGACCTCGCATGGGTATACCTCGCCCTTTGTCATGCTCCGCATCTGCAGACTTCTCAACCATCAGTCCTACCTCCTCTTTATGAAATACGGCTGCGCCTAACAGGCCGCCCATTAGAATCACCAGAGGCTGCATCCAAACCATCGGCGCCATTCTCAAAACGACCAGTGCCACCAGCGCCAGTATCATTTCAGGCCATCGCGGGCACAAGCCTTTGCGCATACCTAACAAGGCAACGGCAACCACGGCAACCGCAGCCAGCTTAAGCCCATGCAACCACCCCATGCCAAACCAGTCCTGAATACTTCCCATGCCCACCGCAAAGGCAATCATCACCACGGCTGAGGGCAGGGTAAACCCAAACCAAGCCGCTAGGCCCCCGAGCCACCCTGCTCGTTCATAACCTATCGCCGCACCGAGCTGACTGCTTGCGGGCCCAGGCAAGAACTGGGTAAGTGCCAAGAGCTCTGCGAAGCGTTGTTCACTGAGCCACTTACCGCGCTCGACATAGGTCTCTCGAAAATATCCGAGGTGAGCAACTGGACCCCCGAAAGACGTTAAGCCCAACTTCAAAGACACTAAAAAACATTCCAACATTCCGCGCTGCATGGCGGCAGCTTAAATTTTTCCAGCAAAAATCCAAAGACCAAATTCTTGTCATTTTCGTCATCAGCCACTATCACCAACTCATGTTTTCCACCTCCCTTGGCCGTCTTCGCATCATCAGCATCATTGAGGCGCTTTCCTACCTGATTCTTCTCGGTATTGCCATGCCGCTAAAATATATCTGGGGTGAGCCTCAGGCGGTTAAAATCGTCGGCATGCTTCATGGCGTCCTGTTCTGTATTTTTTGTGCTGCCCTACTAGACGCAATGCTCAAACAAAAATGGAACTTAGTGCCTCCCTTCTGGATCTTCATGGCTTCGCTCGTGCCCTTCGCCCCTATTTGGGTTGAGATGTGGCTCAAAAAGCAAATGGCGTTAGCCAAGTAATCTCCGTGCAAACAAAAACCGGCGATATGCAATGCACACCGCCGGTTGTAAATGTTTGAATCGCAGTTCGATTAACGTGAGTAGAGTTCCACAACGAGCTGAACATTGACCTGGTGGTCAAAGTCATCATTCTCGGGAACACGGGTAATGCTACCCTTCATGTCTGCGCGATCGAGCGTGAGCCAGTCCTTAAGTGGAACTGCCTGAGTGAGGTCCATGTAACGAAGACCAAGCTGCTGAGAGCTAGGCTTGTCCTGCACAGTGACGACGTCACCAGGCTTACATTGGTAACTTGGAACATCAACACGCTTGCCGTTAACCTCAATGTGTCCGTGGTTGACGAGCTGACGTGCAGCGGAACGGGTGTTACCCAATCCAAGGCGATAGCAGATATTGTCGAGACGGAGCTCAAGGAGTTGGCAGAGCACTTCACCAGTCACCCCACGGCGACGGCTTGCCTCTGCATAATACAGGCGGAATTGCTTCTCAAGCACACCGAACTGGAAACGAAGCTTTTGCTTCTCTCCGAGAGCGACTGCGTAGTCAGACTTCTTGCGGCGACCTGCGCGGACACCGTGCTGCCCAGGAGGGAATGCACGACGTTCGAGGGCTTTAGAAGGTCCGAATAGGGCGACGCCGAAACGGCGGCTAATTTTATCTTTGGGGCCAGTGTAACGAGCCATGATATGAAATAAGTTAAAGAGTTAGTAAATGATGAATAATTACACGCGACGTGCTTTCTTAGGGCGGCAGCCATTGTGAGGAATAGGTGTCACATCCCTGATAGCAGTGATGTTGATGCCCAGGCCTTGCACGGCACGAACTGCAGACTCACGACCGGAACCAGGTCCCTTAACGCGAACTTCAGCTTCTTTCAATCCGTGGCTCATTGCTTGGCGGCAGGCATCTTGACAGACCACCTGAGCTGCATAAGCAGTGCTCTTACGTGATCCTTTGAAACCCATCTTGCCAGCACTTGACCAACCAATCGCATTGCCGTTGACGTCAGTGACGCTCACCAATGTGTTGTTGAACGTAGCCGTAATGTGAACCAAGCCCGTTTGAACATTCTTGCTCTTCTTGGCCTTGTGAATGCGGATTTGCTCCTCTTCACCACCAGCGATTTCAGCGAAAATGTCACGCTTCTTTTCTGGGGCTTTAGGGGCATCTTCAGCAGCGCCCTCAGCTTGAGGTGCGGCTTCTTGAGTATCGGCGGCAGGTGTTTCCGTAGGTGCTTCGGCGGGTGCTTCGGCAGGTGCCTCGGGAGCCTTGGCCTCTTCAGCAGCTGGTGTTTCAGCCGCGTCGTCTTTAATTTCTTCTTCAGACATAATAATAAATTTTCTGGGTCAGGGGGTTACTTGGCAACACCAACGGTGCGCTTCTTACCCTTACGGGTGCGTGCATTGGTACTGGTGCGTTGGCCACGCACAGGAAGACCCACCTTGTGGCGAATTCCGCGGTAGCAGTTAATAGCCTGCAAACGCTTCATAGCTGCTTGCTTTTCACGGCGAAGGTCACCCTCAATGAGGATAGCTTCAGAAGTGATGACTTGAGCAATCTTAACGAGTTGCTCTTCAGTAAGCTGGCCGGTGCGGATATTGGAATCCACTCCTGCTTGCTCGAGAATGCGTTTTGCCGTAGAAGGGCCAACGCCATAGATGTAGGGAAGAGAAGCTTCGATGCGCTTCTCATTCGGGATTTCAATACCGAAAATACGTGCCATATCCTTATGAGGTGGTGTGTTTTATAATGTTGGTAGGTGTGCTCATAACGACGATTTACCCTCATTGGAGGTTAAAGCGCAACCGGTATAATAGCCCGTCTGGACAATCCTGCACACCGCGCGGGAGTGGGTAGATACCAGAGAATGCTCATCTGGCAAGTCAGAATTGACAAATTCACCACTAAATAAGGCGATAGCCAAATTCCTTGCCACAGCAAGCGCTCAGAGAAATCATCTCATTGGGACTCGCCATCCTGCGCTGCCTCAATCAGCATAGCCCACATGCGCTTTGCACGGAACCTATTGATCTTCGCCATCTGGCCAGTTCTTATTCTCTTTGCCAGACAAGCTGAGTGGTCTTTAACGCCCATTCTACCGAGCCTTTGTGCCTTAAGCCTCGTGTTTGTTTTTCGTTCGGCGCTATTGGGTCTTGCTGGCGGGGCCTTGGCGGGTGCTTTTTTACTGGCCCCAGTTGCCTGGATGGCTCCCCTTTTTCTAATCAATGACCTACTGCTCCCCGCGCTGCAAAGCCGCTGGAACCTTTGTGTGCTCATGTTTACCCTGATCATGGGTGGCTTTGTCGGCCTGCTCAATGGCGGTGGCGGCATCTCCGCCCTGGTGCACAAGCTTAGCGCAGGGGCAAAACACGGGTCTCGCCGGATGGAATGGATCACTTACGGTCTTGGTTTTGGCTGTTTTTTTGATGGCTTGGCAAACAGCATGCTGGTTGGCAGCACCATGCGTCCAGTCTATGACCGCACCGGCAGCTCGAGGAACCGCCTCGCCTATATTGTCGACTCGACCAGTAGCCCGATCGCTTGTGTGGCCTTGCTTTCCACTTGGATCGCCTACCAGCTATCCATGATCAAAGAAGGACTGAGTGCTGCCAACATGGATGTAAACCCCTACGCCATGTTCCTTGCCGCCTTGCCGGGGAATTATTACTGCTGGTTCACACTTGTGCTGGTAGCCATTGTCATTCATCGGCGCTGGAACCTCGCTTCTAAAGCAGCCACCACCCCAGCCAAGCACTGCCCGCCAGCGGATGAGTCCACGGATGATCCCACTCCTGTCATAGAGCAGAGCAAACCGAGCCATGGAGACACCCACGCTACCGGCCTACACAGCGTGTGGATCCCACTGCTGTTTCTCATTGTCATGTTACCCATCAGTCTATGGTGGAGCGGCTCTCGTGCGCTTCAGGGAAAAATCGGACAAATGGATGTCCGCTGGGTCGATACCTTTGCCGCGGCTGATACCGCCCTGATGCTTGTGGTGGTAGGGCTCAGCACCTGCCTAGTAGCAACACTCGTTTATCCACGCAATGCCCCGCTGCCTTATGGCAAAGCTTTCCTCGGGGGCATGGAGCGCATGCTCGCACCGACGCTGATTCTGATCGCCGCCTGGGCCCTAAGCGGCAGCCTCAAACAGCTCGATGCCGGTGTCTGGATTGGCCATCTACTCTCTGGCGCGGTGCCCGCATGGTTTCTGCCAGCACTCGTTTTTCTGGCTGGGGCAAGTATCTCCTTCCTCACCGGCACAAGCTGGGGAACGATGGGCATCGTCGTGCCCTTGGTGATTCCTCTGGCTGCCTCCATGGGTG
>ERZ887851.3431-NODE-3431-length-11434-cov-4.771333_pt1 | contig 11434 bp, 9 predicted proteins | sample MGYA00521100_ERZ887851 | MGnify/ENA primary metagenome ERZ887851 (study PRJEB32303, sample SAMEA104408602) | aquatic metagenome | biome: Brackish water; feature: Pelagic; material: water | place: Baltic Sea | collected 2014-06-06T16:11:00 | depth 11,444 m ...
TGTCACCAATATCTCCGGTGTTGTCGAACGTGAACAGATTTCCATGATCATCGAATGTCAGCTCTTGGGGGTTTCGCAAGCCGTGAGCAAAGACTTCAAAATTTGAACCGTCGTCGTCGCACCGAAAGATCGCTCCTCGTCCCGAGGCGGATTGCGTTTTGCCTTCTTTCGTCGTGACGTTGAAACCGCGATCGCCGATTGAAAAATAAAGACGTCCATCCGGCCCACGAATAATCCCGTGCAAATCATGACCAATAAAAGAAACTCGAACGCCGAAGCCATCGACCACTTTGTCGTGGGTGTCAGCCACTCCATCATCATTTGCATCCGTCATCTTCCACACCGCAGGAATGCAGGTAAAATAGACCGCATCACGCTCCGCTAGGATTGAAAAGCCAATCCCGGATTCAGCCTGACGAAAGTGGTCCGAAAAGAGGGTCCGGTGATCAGCTGCACCGTTGCCATCACGATCTTCCAGGCGAACAATTCGATCAGCGGCATTAGTGAGCCAGCCTTTCGGAAAGAAGTCTTTGTGGCGCTCATACATGTCGAGCCGGTCCTGAACCGTCTTTGCCTGAAAATCTTCCCGAATCATCCGATTCGCACCCCGCAAATCAGGAACCCCGAGCCAAAAACGATTGGTCTCGCCCACATAAATTCGCCCCTGAGGGTCGATATCAAGACTCGCTCCGTTTTCAACGAACGGGAACTTCACAAAGGTATGCCCCTGCAATTCCTTGTGACCGATAATGCCTTTGAACGGCTCAACCTTGTTTGACAACTCAGGTAAGTTCGCTTCTGCAACGGTCGGCAGCTGTTTGTTGTCTTTCGTCAAATCACGATCCTGAGAGAAGGCGATGCCCGCTCCCAGCGTGGAAAAAATGAGCAGTGTGTATTTCATAAATCCTATCAGTAAAAATCGGCCGTCCCCGGAGTAGAGCGGTCGGAGTCGTCCCATTTGTTACGATTTCTAATCGCACAAAGGACCTAGTTCATTTTTCCCCAAAAGCAGCTGCTTCACCCCTCGATGCGTTCTTTCAAAACCATCTCCAAATAGTCGCGATAATCGGGGCTACGTGTATCTGAGATCACCTTTTCAAAGCCCGCCTGGTCAATGAAATCCATGTTGAAGGCAACTTCCTCAATGCAGGCTACTTTGTAGCTTTGCTGGTGCTCGACAGTCGCAATGTAATTACTCGCTTCGAGCAGGCTGCGCGGCGTTCCGCTGTCCAGCCAGGCGATTCCCCGCCCCAAAGGCTCACAACGCAGTTCGCCTTTCTTGAAATACTCCAAATTTACGTCCGTGATTTCAAGCTCGCCGCGAGGTGATGGCTGAACTTGTTTGGTATATTCCACGATATTGTTGTCGTAGACGTACAGCCCCGGAACCGCAAAATTGCTCTTCGGTTCTTTCGGTTTTTCCTCAAGGCTGACCACTTTGTAATCGCCATCAAATTGAATCACGCCAAAACGTTCGGGGTCACGAACGGGATATCCAAAAATGCAGGCTCCTTCCGGACGACTCAGCGCTTTGCGGAAGAAATCGAGTTTGCCGTGAAAAATGTTGTCTCCGAGAATCAGCGTGCAGCCATCGTCACCAATGAATTTTTCTCCAATCAAAAACGCCTGCGCAATGCCCTTGGGCTCGGGTTGAACCGCATATTCGATGTTCATCCCGAGACGAGAGCCGTCGCCTAGCAGCTGCTCGATCATCGGTGTATCTTTCGGGGTCGAAATAATCAGCACGTCCTCGATTCCACCCAGCATTAGGGTCGAAAGCGGATAATAAATCATCGGCTTGTCATAAACCGGCAGCAACTGCTTGCAGGCGACGTCGGTGAGTGGATATAGGCGGGTTCCCGCGCCTCCGGCGAGGATGATTCCTTTGCGTTTCATGATTTTCTGTCAGTGTTTCGTGGACGCGGATTTTAAGAGAGAATTTTTAAAAATCACGTCTCATCTGCGTAAACTTTGTTGAAAGATTTTTACAGTGTTCTGACAAACTGCGGAGGGGAATAGCCTAGGATTGAGAGATGAAGAGGCCCAAATGGCATGTGTTCAGCAATCTGCTAATCATCGCGCTGATTGTGGTTGCAATCTACGCAGGCGGGTTCCTGCTCCTTCGAATGCAGTTTGTAAAACTCGCAACGAAAAATTCCGGAACCTTAATATACCACAGCCAATCTCTGGCTATGAAGCCAAACAGCCCCATTGGATTAGCCATCGACATCCACAAGCCAGCTTTCCTATAGGAAACGAAATATCACGAAGGAAATTTGATAATCATAAACGGATGGAGTTCCGGAATGAGAATGTGGCAAATCACTCCCCAATCTGGGCCTTGATCGCCGCAGCAATCAAATCAGCCTGTTTTTCAATGTAATCCGAATCTTTCCCCTCAATCAGCAACCGCAACAGCGGCTCGGTTCCTGAATAACGAACCAGCGTCCGTCCCGCGCTGCCAAGTGTCGCTTCGGTTTCAGTAATCAAATCACTGGCCACCTTCAGTTCCTCGATCGGCAATTTTTCGCGAACGCGAATGTTCCGCTGCGCCTGGGGAAACTTGGTCATCAGTTTCCGTAACTCGCTGAGCGGCTGCTCACGGCGTTTCATGATTCGCAGAAACTGAACCGCTGCAACAATCCCGTCGCCAGTGGTGTTGAAGTCACGAAAAATCAGGTGACCACTTTGCTCTCCACCAAAATTTAAACCGTCCCGGCGCATTTCAGCGACAACGGAACGATCGCCCACTCCAGTTCGAACCACTTTCCCGCCCACTTTTTCGAGCGCTTCCTCCAGACCGCCATTGCTCATGATTGTCGCGACGACGGTATCTTTTGCGAGACGCCCCTGAGCGATCAGATCAACTCCCGCAATCGCCATCAGTTCATCGCCATCAAGGACAGAACCCGTTTCATCCGCCAGCAAAACGCGGTCCGCATCGCCGTCATGGGAAATCCCGACATCCGCTCCGGTTTCACGAACGAGTTCCTCAATCACTTCACCATGGGTGCAACCACATTCTTCGTTGATATTTACACCGTTGGGTCGGTTGTGAAACGTGACCACTTCTGCTCCGAGATGCTTCAAAATCGCTTCGCTGGTTTCAAAACTCGCACCATTCGCGGTATCGAGCGCGATCTTTAAACCGTCAGCCAGGTGATCTTCGACGCCCTCGCAAACAAAATGAACATAGCGATCCACCGCATTCTCCATCGGAGCGGTTCGACCTATTTTCCCAATCTCGCCAAACGACTCTTCGGATACCAAACGGGCTTCAATCGCTGCTTCCATTTCATCGGGCAATTTATAGCCATCCGGGCCGAAGAATTTGATGCCGTTGTCGTGAAACGGATTGTGCGAGGCAGAAATCACGATCCCGAAATTCGCATTGATCTCCTTCGTCAACATCGCCACCGCCGGAGTGGGAATAACTCCGACAAGACGAACGTCGACACCACGCGAATTGAGTCCTGCTGCGATCGCCGCCTCCAACATATCGCAGGATTGCCGCGTATCTTTTCCAATCACGACCGTTGGCCAATCCCGGTTAAAACGATCCGATAGGGTTGGTTCATCGATCGAACCCTGTTGGTTCGCAAATACTTCCGCCACCGCCTGACCAAGTCGCAAAACGGTTTCAGGAGTGAGCGGGTAAACGCCGGCACGCCCTCGAATTCCATCGGTTCCGAATAATTGAAGGGGCTGAGGCATATGATCTAAAAGGAAAAAGAGAGCAGAAACAATACAGCTCACAACTCACACTCTTTGACGCCGCTCACGGAGCTGGAGGCGCGGGAGTTGTGGTATCGGCGCCCGGGATTGGACTGGTCAGAATATCGCTGGTTCCGTCGGGAGGCGTTTGAAGAATCGGCAAGCTGCCTTTCTCGGGCAATTTCTCGCCGGGAATTGGGAAACTGTATTGCGAATCCGTGCTGGAGCTCGACTTGACAAGATACCAAATTGCGAATGCCACAATCAGAGTCGAAATTTTGGTGAGCCAATTATTGAGAATCAGATTCTTCATCATCTTTTTCCTCCCTGTTTTTGGCTTTTGATTCAGACTCGTCAGTGGATTCGTCTTCGTTCTCGTTCTCGTCTTCTTCGCTGTCGTCTTCGACGAAAAACAACTCCTTCAAGCGGTCCCGCAGTTGATCCTCAGATAAATCAGCTTCCAGCTTACCTTCGGTCGCGATCGAGATTCGACCTGTTTCCTCGGAAACGACGAGTGCAATCGCATCGGATTCTTCGGTAATCCCCATTGAGGCTCGATGCCGAAGCCCAATGCTGCGGTCGCTCATTTCACGTTGAGTCAGCGGAAACACACAGCCCGCCCCGAGAATGCGTTCATCTCCGAGTCGAACAATCATCCCACCGTCGTGCAGCGTGGTTCCAGAATAAAAAATGGTGCTGACCAGCTCAGTCGACAATCGGCTATCCATTTCGACACCCGTTTCGAGATACTGCTTCAAATCGATCGAGCGCTGAATCGCAATCAAAGCTCCCACTCGTCGATGAGAAAGCGACTCTGCGATTTCGACAAGTTTTTCGGTAAACTCTGTTCGGGCTTGCTCGGAAAAGGACGAAAACAATTTATGGCTTCCGAGTTCTGCCAACGCCCGGCGCAGTTCCGGCACGAAAATAACGACCAGCGCGATCGGAAGAAAGATGGACACATACGCCAATACGCGCGTAATCACGATGAGATCTAACGCCATTGCAATCAACGTCATGCCGATGAAAATTGAAATCAGCGCAATGAAAATTCGGGCACCCCGCGTGGCTCGGAAATACCGATAGGTCTGATAAATGATGAACCACAGAATGAGTACCTCGACCACGGCGCGCCAGTAGTCTTCGATGTAGGTCAATAAGTCGTCCATTTACGATCCGTCAGAGAGAAAGTTGAGGTAAGTGCATAATTTACGTCGAAACGTAATGATTGCCGCAATTTTTGAGTGGCTCTTTCGATTTTTCTGATAATCACGGATTCAGAATAGCCTGAATCCGATGGCCTTTCCGACTCATAATCATAACCGATTGACGGTCTATAGGTAACGAGCCTAGTAAATCGTAAAACGTCTCAACCGAAGACACTGGATCACGATTGATGAAGTGAATCAAATCGCCGGGCGCAAAACTGGCAGCCGCTTGTGAACCTGCGCTGACTTTTGAGATAATGACCGCTGGGGATTTTGAATCGAGCCCAACTGCCTGGCGCTCTGCCGGCGTCAAATCACGAACCGAAATACCAAGTGCCTCCGTAATGGTTTGGCCGCTTGCAGTGATATCGCTGCGTAATTTCAGCGATCGAGTGTCCGGTCGCTCTGCGATCACTGCTTTCAACGACTTGAGTTTCCCTCTGCTTAAAACGGTGAGCGCCACTTCGTCTCCGGAATTCTTTTTACGAATCCGCTGCAATGTTTCTTCAGCAGAATTTGTCTCCCGACCATCAAATTTCAAAATCAAATCGCCCGGTAATGCTCCGGCGGCTTCCGCTGGCGAGTCCTTCATCACTTCGCGGACGATCGCTCCTCGAGCACTTTGCAGACCAAGGCCACGGGCAATTCGAGGAGATAAATTCGACAATTCCAAACCGAGATAACCCCGAATCAACGGTTGGCCGTGAGCAATTGCTTCAAAAACTTCGCGCACATCATTCGATGGAATCGCCAATCCGATTCCCTGCCACACGTGAACATTCTCTTGTCCGGTAAAAATCGCGACGTTGATCCCAATCAACTCTCCATGAATATCGATCAGCGGACCGCCGGAATTACCGGGGTTAATTACGGCATCGACCTGAAAATACTCATTATCACCATCCGAAAGTCGCCGTTGCTTTGCACTGACAATTCCGCGGGTAACGGTTTCACTCAAGCCAAACGGATTTCCGACCGCGAGCACCATTTCGCCAACATTCACCTCATCTGAATCTCCAAAAGGAAGTGCCTCAAATTTTGGAAGCGGCGTTGTGCCATCCGCCGGGATGATTTTTAAAACCGCGATATCAACATTGGGATCACTCCCGATCCATTTGGCTCCATATTGCCCACCATCATGAGTCGTAATTTGAATCGAATCCACCCCGGCGACCACGTGATGATTGGTCAGCACATAGCCATCGTCCGAAACAATCACGCCTGAACCCAGACCAGGTGTTTGACGATTACTTCGGCGATAGCCAAAAAAACCAAAGGGGTCCACTGGGACAAGCGCCTCGGTCGTTTTTGTGGTGTTGATACTTACCACTGATGGCACCACCGAACTCGTAAGATCTGATAAAGACCGATTCACCCGCTCCAGCAACTCCGTTCCGTTCAAATCGAGGTCTGACTCGCCTTTCGAAATCGGTTTGGCGACAACTTTTGGAATTTCCGCCTGCCCCAAAATCGCGTCTTTGATTTTTCCATCGGCCACGGCAGGAGAAACGGGAGTTCCTTCCAGTAAATCGAAGATATTGTACCGATCCTCATCACTATGACGATCGATGAAATGCTTGTATCCGAAACCGGCAAGCGCAAGTGCTGTAACGAGAATAATGCTGTTTGCGAGCAGTCTAAACATGAGGCAGTTGGAGCGTTAGATGGTGAAAATCAGGTAATTTTACTTAGCCCCGACCACTTCATCAATCGTCGGGAAAGATGCAGCGAATGCGCGATCATCTTCAGACAACATCTTGATTGAAACCGTCCACTGTTCGCCATTCACGCCCATTAGCGTCACCAAATCAGGATCCCGTCTGATAAATTTGGCAAAAATGATCGTGTCTTTCTCTCCTCCCTGCCAATCACGATACCCGTGTTTCCCGAGCATTTTCTTGCGATATTTGCTCTGTTCAAGGATCGGCCACGTCTGTTGTTTCAGTCGATTAAAATAATCCACGGCCTTCCCTTTTTTATATCCTGACAGGTGGCAATCCACCTCCCCTTTCGGATTAAAAATCAGCACGTTCGGATAACCTTTGACCTTAAATTTTTCCTTCCAGTCCCGCAACGGTTGTGATGCATCCGTTATGTTCCGAGGATAATTCAAATAGCAGATGATCAGATTCTCCTTCACGTATTCGTTGAATGATTTGGTTGAGAAAACCTCTTCACTCAATCGCATCGCCGTGGGATTCCAATCACCGGTCATCAGCAGCAGCAGCGGCTTCTGTTCCCGCTCGGCTCGAAGAAAAGCATAGTGCGGATTGATTTCCCACCAGGCACTGTCCGGATCATCTGGAAATACTTTGACTCGCTCAGGACGAGTTTCTTCAATCGCATAGGCATTTGCCTGAGAACCACCTCGCGAAATTGCTCCAGTTCCAATACCCGGCATTTCGGAATTATTAACCCCGGGAACAATTTTATCGGGTCCCGTCGGGACTGATTTGGCAGGAGCCGCCGGAACTTTGGGCAGCGGCTCATTCGATGGAATCGGAATCGAATTGGGGATCTCACGGCGAGTTTCACTCGGTAACATCGGGACTCCCCCTCCCTTTGATTGCGGCATCTTTGGCTTCGCGCCCGGTGGAGGAGGCAGCAGCGGCCGGTCTCTGGAAAAGAACAATTGCTCCGAGGTCGGCGGATTTTGGCCGATCGCAGTGGGTCCAAGCACCGCCGCAAGTCCGATTGCGACGAGTTGAATCTGTAGATTTCGTTTCACGTGTTTCAAAAAAAGGTAACCGATTCTGCCGCTTTCGAAAAGCAACGTTTCACGAGTCAACAGGGTTGGTTAATCGAATGCACCCTGTTACTTCGTAAAACGTCTACGAATCGATTTTTAAAATACCATCCGAAAGGATTTTGGCGCGAAGCCCTCCGTTTCCTTTCAATTCCAATTCTGCTCCTTTGTGGAATGCCTGTTCCATCCAATAGCAGGGCGCACATTCCTGCGTGCCCAAAAAAGTGACGCCTTGAATTTCAAACGTCTCGTCGATCAATTCATTCAAATTCACATCGGAGACGATGACGTTGCGTCGAAATGACTCCGTGCCCTTGTCATTCACGTCGAATTTTTCGCAAAGTTTCTCGTAAATTTCCTGCGAGAAAAACGTGATTTGTCCTTTGTAATCAGGCTTGAAATCGAAAAACCGATCTCCGCGAATCCCGCTTCCCGCAACGCACTCAATCTCGTCGACTTCCACCATAGGCTCAGCTCCGGGTTCCATCCCGTGATGCCCAAAATAATTGTGGTCTTTCGACAAATACAATTTTCGAATTTTCACGGACGGCGATTTAATAAACTCGAATATTCGAATCGCGACGGAGCTGATTGATCCAACGCTCAAAGTTTTCTCTTCGCTTTTCCGCAGTGAGACGCTTGTCTACTTGATCGCGAATTGCGCTGAGAGGCGGGGCCTTTCCACCGACCTTTGAATCGACTTTAAAGAGACGCCAAAACGGGCCGTCATCAAAAACTTCGCTCACTTGTCCCGCAGGAAGGCTGAAAACGAAGTTCGTGATTTTTTTATTGAGAACGTTCCGATCAATCAAACCAACCGAACCACCAGCAGCTGAAAAACTATCTGCGGAATTTGCCTTTGCCAATGTCGCAAAGTCGCTGGAGCCGCTGACAAGCTTAGATCGAATGCTTTTGATGAGCTTTTCCTGAGCTTCTTTGGAGCTGTCCAAGCCTTCTTTCCCAATCGACAACATTCGGAGATTCAACTTTGGGTCTTCCGCGTAATCAGCTTTATAACGATCGTAAGCCTCTTCGATTTCCTTCGGGGTGTTCAGAATCTGGCCACCACCCGGAGGCAGGCTGTTTCGAGAACGAAGCGCCTGAACTGCAATTTGGTCTGCCTGAACTTTCCGAAACTGAGGGAATGTCATTCCCGTGTCTTTCAACTCTTTGAGAAATTTGTCCTGATCCCCTTTGAAACGATCTTTCACAAATTTATCCACCGCTTCGGAAACGATGTGCTCCTTGATTTCGCCGCCGAGTTTTTTGAATTCACTGAGAATTAACTTCCGCTCGATCAGATCTTCCAACGCACGTCCTTGCATCGCTTTGATCTCGGCCTCCATTTGCGGTTTAGTGACACGCCCTTTGTTCTGCATCAGATAAACCTGAATTTGGGTCTGAATCGCCGTATCCACCTCCAACCCCGTGATCGGCTCACCATTTACGGTGGCGCGCATGCTGTTGATTTCGGTGACTTGGGATTTGACCGATCCGATCGTCGAGAAGAGAGCGATCAAAGCCGTAGTCGCTATGCCTGAAATTTTCATGTTATTGGGTTTTCGGTTTCGGTGAAGATCATAGCGCACTCAAATCGATTTTACGAGTTCAAGAGCGTCCTCCAACCATTCCTCGGGTGTGTCTCCATCTAAACGGGGAAACTTACCGTTTATTTGAAGGTAATTGCCTTTTTTTGTAAGCATTAATTTACGATCATTGATCTCTAAGGCACCAAAACCATTGAGCGCGGCTCGAACTTTCAATTCGGTACAGCTGAGTAAATTTTCTGTTGGAACCGGTGGTCGGCCAAATCGATCCCGCCAATTTTGTCGCAGCTCGTCGAGTTCTTTCAATCGCGAAACCTCGGCCAACTCACGATAGGCGGTGATTCGGAGTCGAGCCTCAGGCATGTAATCGGCCGGAATGTAGCCGGGTAACGAATCTCCGGGGGCCCGCTGATAGTGAGTTTCGTTGGTGCAGAGAAAATCGATATGCACCGGCATGTCGCAGCGATCCGCCGAGGGTTCGCCTTTCAATTTTGATACGCTTTGCTTCAGCAACTGGCAGTATAAATCGAACCCAATTGCCGCAATGTGACCGCTTTGCTGAGTACCAAGAAGGTTTCCTGCGCCCCGAATTTCGAGGTCACGCATTGCAATTTTGAAGCCAGCTCCGAGTGACGAGTATTGCTTGATCGCATTGATTCGCTTTTGAGCATCGCCTCCCGTCAACATGTCCTTAGGCAGCATCAAATACGAATATGCCCGTCGATCAGCCCGACCTACGCGGCCTCGCAACTGATACAAATCAGCCAATCCAAAACGATCCGCTCGATCGATAATAATCGTGTTCGCATTGGGAATATCGACGCCACTTTCAATGATCGTCGTGCAAACCAACACGTCGCATTCGTGATTGATGAACCGTTTCATTACGTCTTCGAGCTCATCGTTGCCCATTTGTCCATGGCCAATTTCAACCCGGGCGTCCGGCACCAGTTTTTGGATCCGCGTTTTCATTCCACGGATGGTTTTCACCCGATTATGCAGGAAGAAAACCTGTCCCTCACGGGCGAGCTCTTTTTCAACCGCTGAGCGGATCACCTTTTCATCATAGGGACAAATCGACGTTGCCACGGCTCGCCGATTTGCAGGCGGCGTGTCGATCGTGGACATTTCTTTCACGCCCATGAGCGATAAATAGAGCGTCCTCGGGATGGGAGTCGCCGAAAGGGTCAGGACATCGACAAACCGGAAAATCTCTTTGAATCGTTCTTTGTGAGAAACACCAAACCGTTGTTCCTCATCGATAACCACGAGTCCAAGATCTTTGTAACGAACGTCTTTTGAAATCAGACGATGCGTTCCGATGACCATATCAACGGTGCCATTGGCCAATCCTTCGACGGTTTTTCGTTGCTCACCAGGTGACCGATAACGGCTCAGCAATTCGATTTTCACCGGGAAATCCGACATCCGCTCCCGGAAATTGTGATAATGCTGATCGGCTAACACCGTTGTCGGAGCCAGCATCGCCACCTGCTTTCCAGACATCATCGCCTTGAATGCTGCCCGAATGGCGACTTCGGTTTTTCCAAATCCCACATCGCCACAGACCAGTCGGTCCATGCAACCCGGTTGCTCCATGTCCTCTTTGGTCGCCTCAATCGCTCGTAGTTGATCCGGCGTTTCTTTGTAAGTGAACGCGTTCTCGAATTCCCACTGCCATTTGTTGTCAGGCGGATGAGCAAAGCCAGTCTGCGTTTCACGCTCAGCTTGGATTTGTAACAACCGCTCCGCGTATTCGAGAATCGACTTTTCGGTCTTCTCCCGCGTCTTTGCCCAACGTTGATCACCGAGACGACTTAATTTCGGAGCGTTTTTCCCTGAGCCCACGTAGCGGGAAACGAGATGAGCCTGATCGAGCGGAACATAGAGCCGCGCAAATTCGGCATACTCGATTTCCATGACCTCCTCGTTTTTGATCCCGTTCCGCGTGTCATTTTCGCGTTCTTTGATCCCCCGGAATTTTCCGATTCCGTAATCCGAATGCACCACGAGATCGCCGTAATTGAATTCCCGAAGGCTCGCCTGCTGCTGATTTGATACTCGCTTTTGAGCCAGTTTGTAACGCCGGCGCGATCGGTGATTCTGATACCGCCCAAAAATCTCCGCATCGCTCAGCACTGCAATTTTGGCTTCAGGAATGGTAAATCCCCGCGCCAATGAACCGAACATCGTTTTTAGAAATCCGTCTTCAAAAGCAT
>ERZ887851.3437-NODE-3437-length-11432-cov-55.023732_pt1 | contig 11432 bp, 10 predicted proteins | sample MGYA00521100_ERZ887851 | MGnify/ENA primary metagenome ERZ887851 (study PRJEB32303, sample SAMEA104408602) | aquatic metagenome | biome: Brackish water; feature: Pelagic; material: water | place: Baltic Sea | collected 2014-06-06T16:11:00 | depth 11,444 m ...
AAGAAAAGCTAGTTAAAATCCAAGACTTATACATTGATGGTGATCTTACAAAAGAAGAGTATCGAAAAGCAAAAATGAGATGCCAAAACCTTATAAATGAGCTAAGAGAAAAAGAAAAACAGCTGGAGAAAAAACAAGAAGTTTTTCAGTTGTATAAAAATGGTCTAAAAGGGCTTGAAAGTATTGAAAATCAATACATTAAAAGTGATTTAGACAACAAAAGAAGGCTGATTGGTTCGATATTTCCCAAAAAATTTCAATTTGAAAATAAAAAAGTTCGAACCGCTGATATTAACCCCATTTTAGACAAAATAGCCCGTTTTAACAGAGTAAATCGAAAAAATAAAAAAAGGGATAAATCTAAAAAAGAAGATTTATCCCGTTGTGTACTCAAGGTGGGAATCGAACCCACACGACCGAAGTCACTGGATTTTGAATCCAGCGCGTCTACCAATTCCGCCACTTGAGCTTAAGTAGATTGCAAAACTATAAAATTATTTTTTCAATCCTATTAAAATTAGTCGCTTTTATCCTTTAAGAGTTCAAATAAATTTCTAAATTTGCACCTCGATTAAAAAACCAGTTTAAAGTACTCAAAAACAGAACGCTATCATGTCTAATTTAATTCCAGAGCCAAAAATTTTCGCATGTACCAACTCCATGGTACTTGGTAAAAAAATTGCGGCTTCCTACGGAATTCCTCTGGGAAATATAATTACATCAACTTATAGTGATGGTGAATTTCAACCGTCCTTTGAGGAATCTATTCGTGGAACACGCGTATTTTTAATTGGTTCTACCAACCCAGGACCAGAAAATTTAATGGAATTATTGCTAATGCTAGACGCCGCAAAACGTGCGTCTGCTAGACATATCACAGCCGTGATTCCGTACTTTGGATGGGCACGACAAGATCGTAAGGACAAACCAAGAGTTCCTATTGCCGCAAAACTAGTGGCTAAAATGCTAGAAACAGCGGGCGCCACTCGTATCATTACAATGGACTTACATGCCGACCAAATTCAAGGATTTTTTGAAAAACCAGTGGATCACATGTTTGCATCCACCATCTTTTTACCTTACTTAAAGAGTTTAAACTTAGACAATCTTACCATAGCTTCCCCAGATATGGGAGGATCTAAACGTGCTTACGCCTATTCAAAAGCTCTCGAAAGTGATGTGGTTATTTGTTACAAGCAACGTGCTAAAGCCAATGTAATTTCTCATATGGAATTGATTGGTCATGTAACTGGAAAAAATGTAGTATTGGTCGATGATATGGTGGACACTGCTGGTACCTTAACAAAAGCAGCCGATCTATTGATGGAACGTGGAGCCTTAAGTGTAAGAGCCATTTGTACCCACCCTATTTTATCGGGAAATGCTTACGAACGCCTCGAAAATTCAAAATTAGAAGAACTTATCGTAACAGATTCTATTCCGGTTTCGCAAGAAAGCCCAAAAATTAGGGTCTTAAGCTGTGCGGATTTATTTGCCGATGTGATGACCAAAGTGCATCAAAACGAATCAATTAGTTCTAAATTCATAATGTAAAACAATTAAAATCAATAAATATAAATACATGAAATCAATTACAATTAACGGATCGAAAAGAGAAAGCGTGGGCAAGAAAGCAACAAAAGCCTTACGTAATGCTGGACACGTGCCTTGCGTATTATACGGAGGAGACAAGCCAGTGCATTTCTCAGCAGAAGAATTGGCATTCTCTAAACTAGTATACACACCAAACGCACATACAGTTGTGATTGCTTTAGGTAGTGAATCGTTTCATGCAGTTCTACAGGATATTCAATTTCACCCTGTAACAGACCGCATTTTACACATCGACTTTTATCAACTATTTGACGATAAAGAAATTGCTATGGACATTCCAGTTCATCTCATTGGAAAATCGTTAGGAGTTGCTAATGGAGGATCTTTACGAAGAAATAAACGTAAACTTAGAGTGAAAGCTTTACCGGTTAACTTACCCGATTTTATTGAAGTGGATATTACGCCACTCAAAATTGGAAATAAATTTACAGTTGACCAATTAGCAAACGATGCTTATAAGTTTTTACACCCAGACAATACGGTTGTGTGTCAAGTGAAACGTTCTAGAGTTTCTATCGCCGAAATAGAAGAAGAAGAAGAAGAAACTGAAGGAGCTGAAGGTGCTTCTCCAGCGGAAGGTGCTTCTCCAGCTGAGGGTGCTGCTCCAGCAGATGCTTAAGCCATTTTTTAAAATCATTATTACAAAAAGCATTCTGTTATTCAGAATGCTTTTTTTATTTTTACGGAATATGTATAATTGGTTATTTAAAAATAAAAGCAATACAAACACCACCAAGGAGATGTCTAAAAAATACTTGATTGTTGGATTGGGAAATATTGGTGCCGACTATGTCAACACTCGTCATAACATCGGGTTTAAGGTCGTAGAGAAATTTGCGCAGCTAAATGCAGCTGTTTTTGAACCCAAAAAATTAGGAGACTTGGCAAGTTTTAAATTTAAAGGCCGCAACTTTTTGCTTTTAAAACCAAATACTTATATGAATCTGAGCGGCAAAGCCGTTAAGTACTGGTTAGAAAAAGAATCCATTCCACACGAAAACCTATTGATAATTACAGACGACTTAAATCTTCCATTTGGAACCCTTCGACTAAAAACAAAAGGCAGCGCAGGCGGACATAATGGTCTGAAAGATATACAAGACAAGCTGAATACATCGCAGTACAACAGACTCCGTTTTGGTATTAGTGATGAATTTGCAAAAGGAAAACAAGTAGATTATGTACTTGGAAATTGGACGGATGATGAGATCGAAAAACTCAAAGAACGTTTAGAGCATTGCAGCGAATTCATCAAAAGTTATGTGATGGCTGGAATTCAAAATGCAATGAATACATTTAACGGCACCTAACTTTCTAAGATTATGAGTACAGCTCTTCGTAAGTCTATCAAAATCAGGTAGAAAAAGCGTCAATTATCGGTTATGAGCTTTTTAGTATATTTTAGAAATTTTTTTAAAAAATAACTTAGTGGATGATAATGCGTTTTACGACCTGAGCATCTCCGTTTGAAACATTCAAGAGATAAACACCAGATTGCACATTTTCTAAATTAACGGTTTGATTGAAATTACGACTTGTCTCAAAAGAGTTGTTATATATTTTTCGACCTCTAATATCATAAATATGAATCATAATATCGTCATTTGAAGCCGCTTGAAATTTTACATTGAAACTTCCTTTGTTTGGGTTTGGATAAATAGAAAATGCTTCAAACACTTCAGAATGAACACCTAAAACATCGGATTTAAAGTCATCTTTTATAGCTTCAAGATAAGATTCAACCACCGTTATTTGACCTTCTGTAAACATATACATACACGCATCGTTAACATAATCCATATAGTTCATAGTGAGTGCTTTTTCATTAGCTTCACAAGCCACAACACTGCCAGATACTGGGCAACCACCATTAAAAGTAGAAATATTGGGTGTGTCATCAATACCGTCATCAAAATCACATCCACCATCACCTCCCCAAGGGTGATCTAAATTAAAAAAATGACCAAGCTCATGGGTAACAGTGCGACCTAAATCGTAAGGGGTTTCAGGCACAATGTTAGAATCTGAACAGCCTGCACCAGAGCCGAAATATTTTAAGTTCATCACCACAGATTGGCCTGCAGAAATGCTCCCTCCCAATGGGGAACGCCCTAAATTTTCAGATCCAATATCTTTAACGACAAAATTCATATAACCACTCCAATTAGGGTCTTGATCATTGCCATTTCCAAAGTTATAGCCTATAGTCACTGCGGGACTACCTTCCAATAATTCTGCATCTAAGCCTGAAGGGTGGTTTTGGTTTGCAATGCGAAACTCAATATTTGCAACACCATGATTAACATCAGGGTAAAAACTACTGGCGTTAGTCCATAAATTTGCATCACTGTTGGAGGCCGTAAAGTCAGCATTTATAATATCAATTTGGTTTTGAGCGAGGGCTTCTAAACAAGCCCGATCCGATTCTTGTGCCTCTGGAAAATGGACAGCTACAGGAACAATAACAGGAATTAATCTATTAAAATTTGTAACATTAATAGAAGCACGTCTTTTGAGGGCCTCGTTAAATTTAGTTTGATTTTCCTGATATTTTCTAGCAAATTCAGGATCTTGAAGTTGTATGTTCATGTACTCAACTACACCACATGTCCTAGTTTGAGCAAATGAATTTACACTAAAAAAAATGAAACATAATAATTGACAAATATAAGGAAGTGATTTTTTCATAAAAAATAGGTTAAAAGAATTTGATTACCGGGGTTTAACCACACTCAATATTAGAAAAATAATTACTTAAATAAAAATAAAAATAATTTTTCTTTAAAATGCATCCCTTTTTTTATCTTCGTGAATTGTATTTCATATTTCAAAAACGAGCTATTGAAAATTAAATCTGCCGCCGATTACGATCAAATAAAAGATTCTGTTGTTACCATAGGTACATTTGATGGCGTTCACAGGGGGCATCAGAAAATAATCAAACGACTTGTAGATATTGCCCACAACGAACACCTTCAAGCACTGGTATTGACCTTTTTTCCACATCCTCGAATGGTAGTTCAAAAAGACCCCTCCATAAAACTCATTAATACCATTGAGGAAAAAGCAGATTTAATTCAGGATTTAGGGGTCGATCATTTGGTCGTTAAAGCCTTTACAAAAGATTTTTCAAGATTGAGTTCTCTAGAATATGTTCGTGATTTGCTGGTAAATAAGTTACATGTAAAACACATCATCGTGGGCTACGACCATCACTTTGGTCGAAACCGTACCGCCAATATCAACGATCTCAAAGAATTTGGTGCTTTTTACGGATTTAAAGTTACCGAAATCAGTGCTCAAGAAGTAGGAGATGTTGCAGTGAGTTCCACAAAAATTAGAACCGCATTAGGAGATGGTGCCATCAAAATAGCCAATGAATTTTTGGGCTATAATTTCATGATCAATGGAACAGTTATTAAAGGAAAAGGTCTGGGGAAAACCATCCAATTTCCGACTGCCAATTTAAAAATAGAAGAACCCTACAAACTCATTCCTAAAAAAGGAGTCTATCTTGTGCAATCTAAAATTAACAACAAATTGGTGTATGGAATGTTAAACATTGGGACCAATCCAACTGTTAGTGATGCCAATGAACTTTCTTTGGAAGTCTTCTTTTTTGATTTGAATCAAACCCTTTATGGGGAGTGTCTAACGATTCAATTTTTAGATCGGATTAGAGACGAAATTAAGTTTTCGGGGCTAGAGGCTTTAAAATCACAATTGGAGTTTGATCAACAAGCTGCATATGCCAAAATAGCTCTGCTTACAAAAAACTAACTCAATTTAGACGTAAAACCAATTCTTGTTTTATTCTAATTGATTAAATTTGCTTCTTAAAATAAGAGCTATGTTACAAGTATCCTACATAAGAGAGCACCAAGCGGAAGTCCTAGCACGTTTAAGCAAACGCACAAACGAAGCCAAGTCGCTCATTGATGCCGTGATAAAACTGGACGAATCTCGTAGAGGACTCCAAACTCAAGTGGATACGATTTCTTCGGAGTTGAATTCTCTTTCTAAAGAAATAGGGGAGTTGTTTAAATCTGGACAAGCCCAAAAGGCCAATGAATTCAAACAAAAAACTGCGGAACTAAAAGCCTCTAAAACTGTGCTTTCAGAGGAGTTAAATGTAGCAACAGAAGCACTCCAAACCTTATTGTACAAAATACCCAATCTTCCAAATTCAATAGTTCCTGTTGGAACCACTGAAGAGGATAACGAAGAAGTTTTTAGAGCAGGAACCATTCCAACCCTCTCTGAAAATGCAGTGCCCCATTGGGAGTTGGCCAAAAAATATGATATTATTGATTTTGAATTGGGGAATAAAATTACGGGAGCAGGCTTTCCTGTTTATAAAGGCAAAGGTGCCCGATTACAACGCGCATTAATTAATTATTTTCTAGATAAGAATATCGCAGCGGGTTACAGTGAAATTCAAGTGCCGCATTTGGTTAATGAAGACTCTGGTTTTGGAACCGGTCAATTGCCCGATAAAGAAGGGCAAATGTACCATGTAACTTCCGATGATTTATATTTAATTCCAACAGCAGAAGTGCCAGCAACTAATGTTTTTAGAGACGTTTTATTACAAGAAAACGACCTCCCAAAAAAATTAACAGCATATACGCCTTGTTTTCGTAGAGAAGCGGGAAGTTATGGCGCACACGTTCGAGGGTTGAATCGGTTGCATCAATTCGATAAAGTTGAGATTCTCCGTGTAGAACACCCTTCTAAATCCTATGAAGCGCTTGATGGAATGGTGGAACATGTCAAGTCAATTCTGGACGACCTTAAATTACCTTACCGTATTTTGAAACTCTGTTCAGGAGATTTAGGATTTACAGCGGCATTGACCTATGATTTTGAAGTTTTTTCAACAGCTCAAGACCGTTGGTTAGAAATTTCTTCGGTCTCTAACTTTGAAACCTTTCAAGCAAACCGCTTAAAATTACGTTTCAAAAACAGTGAAGGCAAATCGGAGCTTGCGCACACACTAAACGGAAGTTCGTTGGCACTGCCACGAGTGTTAGCAGGGATACTTGAAAATTATCAGACTGATGCAGGCATTCAAATCCCCGAGGTTTTAGTGCCATACACTGGCTTTTCGATGATTGATTAGTGATTGCCTCGAAAGATTTCTGGGCAATTATAACAGTTACAAATACACCATGATGAAGTCCATCGTTTGTCTTTTTTTTAGTATGTTTTGTTTTCTTGCATCGGCTCAAGTCAATCCAGAATTGGCCAATGATTACTTTGAACAAGGTGCCTTTGAAAAAGCTTTAACCTTGTATCAAAAACTACGAAATAATCAACGTTCTAATTCTTATTATTTTTTTAAAGTGGTTGAATGCCATCAACAACTCAGTCAGTACAAAGCAGCTCAAATAGAAATTGAAGCTCAAATGAAACGCTTTAAAAACCCTCAATATTTGGTAGAATTGGGCTATAACTATCAACTTCAAAATCAATTGACACAAGCGGATTTGTATTACAAAAAAGCAGTACAAAGTATTGAAATTCAATCCAATTATGTCTATGCGGTGGCACAACGTTTTGAAACTCATTCATTGATAGAGTATGCAATTCAGACGTATGAAATCGGTTTGGAAAAAGAACCCAATGCAGCTTTTTATTACCAATTAGCGGGCTTGTATGCGACCCAACAAAATATCGAAAAAATGATGGAACGTTATCTCGACTATGTCGAAACAAACCCTCTCTATATAAATCAAGTTATGGGTGTGCTTTCTGAATATATCTCTGACGATGCCAGTCAGCCATACAATCAGCAATTCAAAAACGTGTTACTAAAAAAATTACAAATCAAACCAAACCCGCTTTGGAACCAGTGGTTGAGCTGGCTTTATGTGCAACAAAACGATTTTAAAAAAGCATTTATACAAGAAAAGGCAGTGTATAGACGTACACCAGAATCTTTTCAAGGTTTGATCAATTTGGCACTTTTGGCACAAGAAGCACAATCGTATGACACAGCACTTTCTGTTTTTGACTTTATCATTCAGAATGCTAATGAAACACGGTTGCGTATTCAGGCCAATTGCAGTCGATTAGAGCTTCAGTTAGAGCGGTCTGACCCTAGCAGCTATCAAGAAATAAAAACGCGCTACGAATCCCTATTGGAAACCTATAAGTTAGGTGTTGAAACGCTGGCGTTGCAATTGTCATATGCACAGTTTTTAGCCTATTATGATCATAATCCTGAGGCAGCGATCTCTTTTTTAAAAACTGCGTTAAAAGTAAATTTAACAGATTTAGCATCTTCAGAACTAAAAATGAAACTCGCTGATATTTTAGTAACTCAAAATAAGTTCAATCAGGCTCTGATCTATTATACGCAGATTCAAATGCGTGTTAAAAATAGCACACTGTCACAAGAAGCCCGTTTTAAAGCTGCCAAAACAAGTTATTACAAAGGTGACTTTGAGTGGGCAGAAACCCAGCTCAAAGTCCTAAAGTCCTCTACTTCCCAATTGACTGCAAACGATGCCTTGGAATTACAACTTTTGATTTCTGATCACAAAGGGAGTGATTCGCTTCATACGGCATTAAAGTTATACGCCAAAGCAGAGTTATTAAATATTCAAAAAAAAACAACGGAAGCCCTCAGTGTATTAGACTCCATTCTTGAAAACCACAACACAGACCCGATTATCGATCAAACGTTATTGGTACAAGCAAAATTATATACCTCTCAAAATGAGTTTTTAAAAGCAGAAGCGAATTACTTACGAATTATAACGGACTATAAAGATGATATTTTGGTAGATGATGCCTATTTTTATCTAGCAGAAATATACAGAACAAAACTCCTGCAAATAGAGAAAGCAAAACTTAATTATGAAACCATTATCTTTAACCACGAAGATAGTATTCATTTTGTAGAAGCTCGAAAACAATACCGCATATTAAGAGGAGATTCAATTAATTAGATGAACCAATGATAATTTACAACGTAACCCTAAATATTGAAAATAGTATTCATGACGAATGGTTGGTATGGATCAAACAACACATTCCAAAAGTATTGGCAACAGGTCTCTTTTTAAAAGCCACGTTTACAAAAGTTTTGGTCGAAGAATCCATTGAAGGATTGACCTACTCAATTCAGTATCTAGCCCACTCAAAAGAAGCCTTAGAATCCTACCACAAACTGCATGCCGCCGAGATTCAAGCAGAAGGACTGCAAAAGTTTGGAGATAAAATGCTAACTTTCAGAACAGAATTGGAATGGATTGATGAATATAAGGTAAGCACGCACTAAATGAACGTAAAACCAAAAAAATACTTAGGACAACATTTTCTTAACGATGAAATGATTGCAAAGCAAATTGCGGATGCTTTGACGCTGGAAGGCTATGCAGATGTTTTAGAAATTGGACCTGGAATGGGTGTTTTGACCAAGTACATTTTAGAGAAACCCATTTCAACCTATGTGATTGAAATTGACCCAGAGTCTGTAGAATATCTACAAGCAAATTTTCTGAATTTAGCCCCCCGAATCATTCAAGAAAATGTATTGAGGTATGATTTTAGCAATTCATTTGGAACACGCCCTTTTGCGATTATTGGAAACTTTCCTTATAATATTTCAACTCAAATTGTATTCAAAGCTTTAGAGAATAGAGACCAAATTCCTGAGTTTTCAGGCATGTTTCAAAAAGAAGTGGCAGAGCGTATTTGTGAAAAAGAAGGTAGTAAAACTTATGGCATATTATCAGTTTTGGTTCAAGCATTTTACAAAGCAGACTATTTATTTACTGTGCCTCCATCTGTATTTATACCACCTCCAAAAGTAGAGTCTGGAGTGTTGCGACTTACCAGAAAAGCCGATTATTCTTTGCCATGTAATGAGAAATTATTTTTTAGAGTCGTTAAATCTGCTTTTCAGCAACGTCGAAAAACATTGAGAAATAGCTTAAAAACGTATAATTTATCGGATAATTTAAAAGCAAATACTATCTTTGACAAACGTCCAGAACAACTGAGTGTGCAAGCGTTTATAGATTTGACAGTAGCAATAGAAACGGATCAATAACCAATTTAATTTTGGAAGAAACTAAGGAACATATCCCTTTTGAAATTACCGAGACCTTAATCGAGGAACTTAACGGGTTCATAGATTCTAAGGACGATAAGGCCGTTTTGGAGCAATTAAAAGATGTGCATTATGCGGATATTGCCGAAATTCTGGATGACTTAAACCTCGATCAAGCCACCTACGTCATTAAACTTTTGGACAGCGAAACAACTTCTGATATTTTAGCGGAATTAGAAGACGATGTTCGCGAAAAAGTATTGAAAAATCTATCTGTAAAAGAAATCGCAGAAGAAATTCAAGAACTCGATTCGGATGATGCAACCGATGTATTAGCCGATCTATCCCCAGAACGAAAGCAAAAGGTCATCGCTCAAATAGATGACAAGGAATTGGTTGCAGATATTCAAGAACTGTTATCCTATGCCGAGGACACTGCAGGTGGATTAATGGCCAAAGAACTTGTTAAAGTATATGAAACTTGGACCGTTGCAGGCTGTTTACGAAAAATTAGAGCTCAAGCCAAAGATGTCAAGCGCGTACATTCAATTTATGTCGTGAATAAAGAAGAAAAATTGATAGGACGTTTATCGCTAAAAGATCTTTTGATTGCCGATAACGAAACAAAAATAAAAGCTATTTACATTCCAAAAGTGGACTCCGTCCACGTGGATGAAGATGCTGAAGAAGTCGCAAAATTAATGGCCAAATATGATTTGGAGGCCATTCCTGTTGTCAACGATGATAAGGTTCTTTTAGGGCGTATTACCATTGATGATATTGTGGATGTGATTATTGAAGAAGCAGAAAAAGACTACCAACTTGCTGCGGGTATTACACAAGATGTTGATGCAGAAGATAGCATTCTTGCACTCACCCGTGCACGATTGCCCTGGTTATTTTTAGGCCTTTTGGGGGGCGTAGGAGCCGCCATTATAATGGGTGGATTTGAAACCATCATTGATGACTTCCCTTTGATCTTATTATTTACCCCGTTAATTGCCGCCATGGCAGGAAATGTTGGTGTTCAATCTTCAGCAATTATTGTTCAAGGTTTGGCGAATGATGAGGTAAGAGGAAGTGTATACAACCGGCTTATAAAAGAAATGTTTTTAGCCACTTTAAATGGGATTATTTTAGCCTTGTTTTTATTTGTCTTTGTGTGGATTTGGAAACAAGATGTGCGCACTGCCTTAGCAATATCATCCTCTTTAGTTGTTGTGATTGTTGTTGCGGGAATTATAGGAACCTTCATCCCGTTATTTCTTCACAAAAAAGGAATTGACCCTGCCATTGCAACAGGTCCTTTTATCACTACAAGTAATGATATTTTTGGAATATTGATTTACTTCTCGATTGCTAAACTTATCCTAAACATTTAAGATGAACATTTTACATGTTGACTCCAATCATCCGCTATTAATTGAACAATTAGCAGCTTTAGGACATTCAAATCACGAAGATTATTCCAGCTCAAAAGAAGCGATAGAAGCCAAAATTAATTCCTATGATGGACTGATTATTAGAAGTCGGTTTCGCATTGACGCCAATTTTTTAGACAAAGCTACCAACCTTAAATTTATAGGTCGGGTCGGTGCTGGTCTGGAAAATATCGATACGGCTTACGCCCATACCAAAGGAATTCAACTTATAGCTGCTCCTGAAGGCAACCAAAATGCCGTGGGAGAACACGCCCTTGGCATGTTGTTAGCCTTGTTTAATAAACTGCATACTGCAGATCGAGACGTACGCGGAG
>ERZ887851.3444-NODE-3444-length-11421-cov-6.487683_pt1 | contig 11421 bp, 5 predicted proteins | sample MGYA00521100_ERZ887851 | MGnify/ENA primary metagenome ERZ887851 (study PRJEB32303, sample SAMEA104408602) | aquatic metagenome | biome: Brackish water; feature: Pelagic; material: water | place: Baltic Sea | collected 2014-06-06T16:11:00 | depth 11,444 m ...
AACAACGATACATCAACAGAATGCTTTTCATTGAATACATTAGAATATCCTAATTTTGTTGTTGCAGTAAGTCTAGAGTTGTAATTGTTAGACTCGCCATAATCGCCTTCACCACCTGGAGTAACAATACCTCCATAATAAGTATTTGGTCCAGAAAAGTCGATAAAATTATCTTGAGAGTAATCAATACCTAAATCTGTTCTGAAAACTATATTTTTCATTAATTCAGTCTCGAAAAATCCTTGTGCGATAATTTTTACTTGTTGGTTGTTATTTCCATTTTTCATCAATTCTTCATAAGAGTTTCCTCCTACAAATCCGGGTCCAGTTTGAATGTTGCCTTCATCATCGTAAAGAGATTGGTAAGGCTGCGCTAAGTAAGCAGCTGCAAATGGGTTTTGTAATGCAATTGCATTTTCAGAGCTAATAAAGTTAGATTTTGAGAAACCTAAAGATGTATTAATTCCAAATTTTGTTTTTGAATTGACTTTATTTTCGTAATTAGTTCTTATTGTAAAACGCTGTAAGTTTGATCTTTCTGCAATACCATCTTGATCAAAGTAACTTAAACTTGAGAAGAATCTTGAGTCATCATCACCACCTGATATTTCAACCTCGTGACTTTGAGTAATACCAGTTCTAAAAAATACATCTTTCCAGTTTGTGTTAGTAGTTGCAAGTTCTGATATTTCTTCATCTGATAATCCAGCGCCAGCGCCACTATTAACAGTTCTTTGGAATTCTAAAATTTCTCTAGAAGACATCATTTCGAAAGGAGCGTTACCAACTTCAGTAATTCCGTATTGCGTTTTGTAAGTGAATGCTGTTTTTTGGTTGTAGTTACCTTTTTTGGTACTAATCAAAATTACACCGTTTGCACCTCTTGATCCGTAAGAAGCTGTTGAAGCGGCATCTTTAAGAACAGAGACAGTTTCAAAATCATTAGCATTTAAACTAGCGAAATCTCCTGCAGTAATTTGAATTCCATCTACTATGTAAATTGGAGCTGAACTACCGTTTATAGAACCATTACCTCTAATTCTAACTCTTGCTGGAGCACCAGGCTGACCAGAACCAGAAAAAACCTGTACACCAGGTGCTTGTCCTTGAAGTATTTGATCAAAAGAACCGATAGGAACTTGTCCGATTGTTTCACTAGAAATAGTGGAAATTGAACCAGTAAGCTTGGCTTTGCTAGTAGAACCATATCCAACTATTACAACTTCTTCTAATGATGAAACATCTTTTGTTAGAGTTACGTTGTACACAGAACCAGTACCAATTGATACTGATTGGGATTCCATTCCTACATAAGAAATCATTAATGTGGCACCTTCAGAAACAGAGATGGAGTATTTTCCATCAAAATCTGTAGTTACACCTCTTGAAGTCCCTTGGTTTAAAATTGTTGCTCCTGGTAATGGAAGACCACTTTCCTCGGTCACCGTTCCTGAAACAGTTTTTTGTTGTGCAAATGAAATTTGCACTGCTAACACCAGTAATAGTGTTAGTACTACGCTAAACTTTGTTTTCATTTTTGTTATTTATTAAATTAGTCAACGCAAAAGTGCTAATAAAAACTTTAATTACCAACAATTTGTTTTAAAAAAATTGTTTTTGTTTAAACAAATAACTTAACAGTTTATCATAATTTTTGCAAATTGTTATGCTAAATCTGTTTTTTATCTGCTAATTGTGAGTGTTTTGACTCATTATTACTTTTTTCTTCAAATTAAGATACTTCTGTTTTTTTTTAATTTTTAACCAAAAAAAAGCAGTTAAATTAATAACTGCTTTTTTATTAAATACTTTTTGTTGTTGTGTTAGTTCACGTCCCAAAATATCTTAGTTGTTTTAGAATCTCCTCCAATAGCTGCTGCTGCAGAATCGTATTGAGAGCCATTCAAAGTTGCTTCTGAAACAGGATAAAGAAATCTTGTTGGAATATCTAATGTTACTCCATCTACTTCTGGTCCGTTTAGTGATAAATTAAATAATCTCCAAGTAGTCCATCCCTCATATCCGTTGTTATACATGGCTACCCATTTTTGAGATCCAATTTTTTGCATCCAATCGCCATCAGCTGTAGTGTAATCCACTTCTGTTAGCGCTAGGTACGTTGCAGCATCTTCTATTGACACCTCCCATTCGTCCATAGATACTCCAATAGCAGAATTGTAATATGCTTCATCAGTACCCCCTACAGAGTAACTTCTGGCAGCAGCTTCTGATACTAAAAAGTGTACTTCAGCTGCTGTAATTAAATCTCCTTTTAAATTTGGCATTTTAATTAGCTCAGATAAATCTGAATTACTAGAAGCACCATTCGCACTTCCGTAAGTTCCCCCTACGTAATTACCTTCATACGTTTGAAAGAAATTTGGCAGTCTAGGATCATTATTAGGATTCATTGCATCTACTAATGTATTGGCAGCAACGAAATCTTTACGACCACTCTGAACTAAAGATACCCATAATGGGTTTGTATTTGGTGCAGCTGATAAATAATTGATTCCAAAATTATCAGCATTAGCTACAATAGGTCCTGCAATGAATGCAGATTCTGCCATTGATTGAGATGCTGAAGGATTAGAGTCCGCCAAACGCATTGCCATTCTTAATTTTAATGAAATAGCAGCTTTTCTCCACTGAACAATATTTCCACCATAGGCTATATCTTGACTTCCGTCAAATCCAATACCACTACTTAGGTCTGCAATAGCTTCCTCTAGGTGAGTGGCTAAGGCAGTATATATAGTAGCAGCATCATCATATATTGGTGATGGGTTTTCTGGGTTTAATGCTTCAGTAAATGGAACATCCCCAAAAGTGTCTACTAGCACAGAGAAGGCATAGACTTCCATGAATTTAATGATCCCAAGCTGAGCTTGACTTCCACCTTCTGCAGTAATAAGTTCTTTGGCTCCTTTCAAATCTTGAAGCACGTCTCTGTACATGGTACTCCATATATTTCCCCCAATATTTCTTGTTATTTGGTTGTATTGGCTTTCATCTGGATACGTTGTTTGTGCCCAGTATTGTGCATATAGTCTAAAGACATTTTCGTTTACACTACAGGAATTCATTTGATTTCCTAGATTTTTCAAAGCATTTGTAAATAAACCGCTTGCAGGAACCTGACTTGGGTTTTTCTGGTCGGTGTTTAGACTTTCATCAATTCCACAGGAAGTAACGACAAAAGCAACACACAATAAGCTTAATAAGTAATTTCTCATTTTTCTCATTTTTTAGATTGTTAAAATTCTAGATTTAAATTAAGTCCTAATGTTCTTAACGTAGGGAAAGAACCTGAAAGGTATCCTTGCGCATTTCCTGCACCTAAACCAGATTCTGGATCTGCAAAAGGAACGTTTTTATCAATAATCCAAAGGTTTCTTCCTATCAATGTTAAGCTTCCTTTAGTGATAGTTCCTTTAGTCCATTCGCTAACGGGAAGCTCATAACTAAGTGTTAATTCTCTCAGCTTAATGTAAGACGCTGTGATACTACTGTTTTTGTCTGGAAAGTGTGTTCTTTTATTTTTATTTTTTTAGTATTTATAATTGTTGTTATCAAATAGTGAAGTCGGTAATTTGCATAAAAAAACCACCCGAATTGGGTGGTTTTTTTTGTGCCAAAATTTAGTTAAAATGAGCTTAGTCGTCTTATTAATTATTTAAAAAAAGCAGAAAGGTATTCCAGTAGCTCCGTTAAATAGTCCGTATTCTACTCCAGCTGGGTCTGTTATTGTGAAATTATGTTCTTCTTCATATCGTCCTGAAGTGTAGCTCCAAACTAAAAGAGCAGCACTGTTAGCTATTGTTACAATATGTATTTGTCCAAATCCGGAGTCAACAGTATATTTAGTGTCTACGCCATCAACAGTAGCCGTTATAAAAGCACCATCCCAACCGTCTCCAAAGGTGTCATTTAAATTTAATGTCCAATCTCCTGTAAAATTACCAGATACTGCATTACAGAATACTGCAATATCAATGGAATATGCGTTTAATTGCTCAGGTTGTCCGCTTAAATCACCGGCTAAATTGCTAGCAGTTAAAATTCTGCCATCTGTTCCTTTAGAAGTGCCAACGAATTCAATTACATCTGCTCCTTGAATATCATTAAGAGTTAGTCCCATAAAAGCAGCTATTTCTGTTATAGTATATGAAAGAGTAGTGGGGAAAGATGACACAGAAATTACATCTGAAAGGCTTGTAACATCTGTTCCTCCTCTAGTTAATTTAACTTGTAAACTCCAAGTATCCACATTGTTTATTGGTACATCAATTACCATTGTAATTACTTCGTCAGCAATAGGCAAGGATTTACCTACTAATCTTTGGTTTACGTTAGCTCTTACATAGGGAGCAGTATTATCGGCTTCTGTATGCAGAGTGAATGCAGCCTTGCTATCGTCTTCACATGCTATAAAACTTCCTATCAGAGTAAAGGCACACAAGTATTTTAATAAATTTTTCATTTTTTTCATTTTTTTCATAATATTATATATTTAATCGACAAAACCTTCAGGGTTTTTATCCCAAAATATGGGTGTTGTAACATCTGATTTTTGAGTTATGTTTTTATTGTTATCTGCAGCAGCAGCAGGATACCAATGAGATCTTACAAATACCCCTGGATCACTTAAATCGTGTGCTGGTTGAAGATCGTTGGGTTGTCCAGTTCGTCTATATGTGTTGTAAGCCTCAATGCCATTCCCCCATAACGCAATAAAATATTGTTCAGCAATAATTTTTAATTTAATATTATCTGAGCCCATATTGTATGCTGTCATTACTTCAGCAACATAATTATCAATATAACTAGGAGATGGTATAAAACTAGCAACAGCTAAATCTAAACCAAAGTTCGTGGTTTTTGAAATCGAGGTTCTTATTCCGTTTTCAAGATAAGTTCCTGCACTTCCGGTAGTTCCCAAAGTTAGGGCTGCTTCAGCTAACATAAAGTTTGTGAAAGAGGATAGCATTATGGGTGAAATACCGGCGCCTAGAAAGCCTTCGTCAGGTGCATCACTTCCAGAAACATTTCGATCTGAATCATCATCAAAAGGTCCCCCAACTGGGTAGGCTCCAAATAACGTTCTGTACTGATCATCCGGTGGAATTCCGTCATTATCTAGATGGTCTCTTCCCCAAAAACCATCAAAACCATTTGTATTGGGTACCGTGCAAAAAACATCTTCAGCACTATAATAACTAGGTTTGTTTTGTGTCGAACATTCTTTAGTTACTACGCTTGCATCAGAAAAGTTAGAGACTTGTCGATAAAAATAGTACCGTGTTCGCGGATCAGCTGTAGAATAATTATTAGCGAGTAAGTTCATATAGTAATTACTAAAATAGAATCCAGAGCTGGGTCCTGATCCACCAAAATTCTTTTCAAAATAGGGGTGTCTACTGTCAGGCGCTGACGAGTTTGCGCTATATTGAAATTGAAAATCATCTGCAGAATCTAAAATTAAAATATTGCCATTAATTAAAGTGTTAATTATTGAAACAGAAGTCGATTGATTTACTAACTTCTGTTGTAAGTGCAATTTTAGACGTAATGTATTTGCAAGCTTTTCCCATTTATTTTCATTACCATTAAAATAGAGGTCTAATTTTGGAGATGAAAATTCCTCTTTATTTAGGTTGGAAATAGCATCTATTAAAAGTAAATCAACAGCCTCATAAATGGAAGCTCCAGAGTCTGCCTTAGGGTTGAAATTCCCTTCAGTTCCATAAATTGCTTCTGTGTAAGGTACATCGCCAAAGAAATCAACCAGCGTCATCATAACATAGGATTCTATAATTTGTGCGATGGCAACATGAGTAAATTGTCCATTTTCTATGGATATAGGCGTCATAGATCTTATGTCAGCCAAAATACTTGAATACGCAGTGCCCCAAACTTGGTTGAAGTCTCCAGGATCATTTAACTCTCTGTAAGACGGTCCAAACCCATGGGTCATTCTCACGGCTTCCATTCCAATCTCGCTCATTCCCTTAAAACCACTACCTTCTAAACCCGTGATGAAGTCGGCTAAGCGTAATTGTATAGCATTTAAAAATAAGTCAGTGTCTGCAGCAGACGGTTTCACTCCGTTGGGACTATCTTTAACCTCTAGGTCTGTGGTTTCACATCCATTAAATAGCAAAATTGCTAAAAATAATATAGATGTTTTGATTATTGTTTTAAATATGTGTTTCATAATTCAGAATATTTTATATTAAAATGTTGCTTTAATGCTAAACCCGTAACGCCTTGCTGAAGGACCTGTTATGAAGTCTATACCTTGTCCATTTCCAACGCCTGTACTTGAGGCATTTGTGTCGTAATTTAAATCTCCATGAAAATTGAGGGCTTTATACCAAAGATTGTTTCCGGAAATAGACATTGATAATGATCCAAAAGGAGTTTTTGATAATACAGCGTTAGAGAAGTTGTAAGATAGAGAAACTTCTTGTAGTCGAATGGTACTTCCGTCAAATATTGATAGCTCATTTGGGCCACCAGAATATGTTTGAAAGCCAACATTCGTTGCTGTAATGGCGATGTCATTAGGAGTGCCATCTTGTTTTACACCAGGTAATATATAGTTACATTCTCTACATATAGGGTCATCAGCATCAACAACACCTCGTCCTATCAAAGACGCAGCAGTTGTAGAATAAATATCACCTCCGTGTCGATATTGTAATTGAGCTGAAAGTCGAAAACCTTTGTATGATATGTTTGGTATTAATGAAGTTGTCCAATCAGGATTTGGGTCTCCAATAATTGTAGGGGTATTATTTGTTAGATATTGACCGTTATTGCCAACAACTTTTTCTCCTTGGTCATTTCGTAAAATAGTGGTGCCCAAAAGAACTCCAAAAGCCTCTCCTTCAACAGCATAATTTGCAGCCTCGCCAATTACAGATGACGTAAGTATGATATTATCAGTTCCTTCTGCTAACTCTGTTACAGTAGTTTCGTTTGCATTGAAATTACCAGATAAGTTAAAGCTGAATCCATTTTCTACAGGTTTAATGATATTCAAATCGTACTCGATTTCCAATCCTTTAGATTGCATTTCACCAATGTTAACAAGAGTGCTGTTAAACCCTGTAGCATTATCTAAAGTTCTGTTAGTGATTAAGTTCTGGGTTGTTTTTTCGTAAACACTCAAATTTAGGGTTAAACGATTAAATAATCTTGAATCTATTCCAAATTCAATCTCACTTATTTTCTCAGGTTTTAAGTCAGGATTCCCCAGTGTGTTACTGACAGAGTTTGAAGACACTACAGTGCCGTCTGTGGTCACTAAATCTCTTGCGTTAATTCCTAATACATTTCTAGTGTTAAATGCAAGAGGCGCTTTAGCAGAAGTTCCATAACCCGCTCTTATTTTTAGATAATTTAGAACATCTCCTTTTATGGATTCCGCAAATGAAGTAGGGATAAATGAAACACTTGCACCAGGGTAGAGGATTGAGTTATTCTCTGTTTCTAAAGTAGAATACCAGTCGTTTCTAGCTGCTAAATTAAGAAATAAGTAATCTTTATAACCTAAACCTATACTAGCGTAGATGCCAACTTGGTTTGATTCACTATTAAAAGCTATGTCATTGTCGTCAGCATTTCTAAATGAATTTTTAGATGAAGATGTTGTGAAATTAAAGTGTTTAAGAGTTCCAAAAACTAATTGACCAGTACTTTCTATTCCATCCTGCTCATAGGTGTCTCTTCTTGAGTTAATACCAGCGATCACTTGTAAATTTAAATCATCTGATAAATCCTTATTAGCATTCCAAATAACACTGTGATCCCAAATGGTGTTTCTGGCGCTTATAGTTCGAAAAATCCCAGTTACTTCGCCATCAACACCTCCTCGGTTTTGTCCGTAGCTATTCAACTCTGTGTAAGAATCCAATCCTAGCCTGTAGGTTATGTTAGACCAATCGTTTAAAGCATACGAAAGATTCGTACTTCCGAAAAACCGATCCGTGTTTTGGGTTGTGAAGGCATTGTTTACTGTCCAGTATGGGTTTTGAATATCATTTCCAGAGCGATAATAAAGACTTCTCCCGTCTAAAGCTTGGAAGGGGATATTCGATAAATCTACACTTCTTGGTGTATATAATAGATCACCAAAAACACCAGCTCCATCAAATCCAGTACCAGATCCAAAACTAGCCGCATTGGGTGGAGATATGTACTTAGTCCGTGAAAAATTAAAAACTCCTGAGACAGTGAATTTATTTGAAAGGACAGAACTGCCTCCAATTGAAAAAGTGTTTCTTGATAATTTGTTTCCAGGTGTAATTCCTTCATCTTCCAACCTTCCGTAATTAGCATTAAAACTAGTTTTATCTGAACCCCCTTTTATGTTTATAGATGTTGATTTAACAACTCCAGTTCTGAAAAATTCTTCTACACCATTATAGGGTTTGTATTCATAAGGTTGATTTCTCACATCATCAAATCCAGAAACTAACGTTTGATCTCCAATATAATTGAAGGGATGACTTAGTATGGCATTTCCATTACTACTATCATTTCCAGTGTACTGTGCTGCATTTCCAATTCCATCATCATCTGTTCTGTCAAATCGTGGTCCCCAATTACTAAAAAAGAATCCGAACCCTTGATGAAATCCTCCTCCATAATTATCTTGGTATTTAGGAAGAATAGCATTCGATAAAAACAAAGATTGATTAATTGAAACCTCTGTCTTTTTTACTGAATTTTTTGTGCCTGAATTTTTTGTAGTAATTAAGATAACACCATTACCACCTCTACTTCCATATAATACAGTGGCACTTAATCCCTTTAATACACTTACACTAGCAATTGAATTAGGGTCAAGATCTAAAAATCGACTAGATTCTGTAGATCCATCAAGAAAATTAGATTGTCCATTCGTGCCAGAATCAAAGGGAACGCCGTCCACTATAAATAATGGTTGATTTGATTGAGTTACTGAAGAGTATCCTCTAATTATTATATTAGTAGAGGATCCAGATAGCCCATTACTTGAGGTGATATTAACTCCAGCTATTTTACCGTTTAAAACCCTTGCAATATCTCCTTCAGACTTTTGCTCTATTTTTTCACTTTTTAGAGTAGTTACTGCATACCCTAGAGACTTCTTTTCTCTTTTAATTCCCTGAGCCGTTACCACCACTTCATCCAAGGTATTGTCGGGCTGTAAGCTAGTGTCAATAGTATTGGAGGCGCCAACTGTTATATTTTGGGTAGAATACCCAACATAGCTGTAACTAAGGACGTCGCCTGTTTTTGCTTTAATAGCGTACCTTCCATCAAAGTCGGTAGTGGTTCCTGAGGAGCTTCCAACAATTAAGACGGTGGTTCCTATCAGCGGCAAGCCATTTTCGTCCGAAACGATTCCGGACACTGTTTTTTCTTGTGCAAAGGTTGTTTGCACGATTAACGCCATAAAAAGGGTTAAAATCATTGTAAATTTGGTTTTCATTCGGATTTAGGTTTTCAATTAAAAAACGAATCTCTTAAAAAAGTGTTAAATAAAAAATAGACGCCTTAATATTTTAACATTTAATTAACATTTTAAGCTTTTTGTGTTTTAAAAAGTAGCAGTTAAGCTTAGGTGAACTTTAGAGTCTGAGAATTTGAAGTTTTGATTCTCAGCTTTCCCATTTGCGAGGTTGAATTTTAGAATACCTGCCTTGGTTGCTAATCCAAATCCAAACCCCATTCCTATTAGTTTTTGGTCAAGTTTAATAGGAGTATTGAAATAAGCAGCATCTATGATAGAATGAATATACAAACTAGGGCTTATTCTGAATCGATATTCTGAAGCAATTACACCAAACGCACTTGCATTAATGCTATTTTCTTCAAACCCCCGAATGGTTTTAATGCCTCCAAACCTTAGGAGTTCATTAAATAGGTAGTTTTGTGAGTCTATCCCTTGGGCATTTAGATTTATATAAAGACTGTTTGAGGTATTAATTTTAAATAGATGAGATGTTTTTAATAAGTAAAAATTTTGGTTCGTTTGTGATGCTTCAGTTTTTCGTCTGGCTCTTGACAATTGAACTTCGATTTTACTTTTTACTGGAAATAATAGGTCCTTTGGGGTTCGGTTTAGATATGTATACCTTAATTCATATGCAGATGTTTTGTAGTCAACGACAGTACTTGATTCTACTGGATCTAAGCTGTTTGATTGTGCGGTCTTGACTCCTAAAAACAGTTTCTGTCTTGGGTTAAGCTGGTAATACAAGTTCGCAGATTGTTCCGCAGTTGTAAACGTGCTATCTTTTTTAAAGATACTTAGTTTTAGCTCGGAGCCAATGGGGGATCTAAATAAATAGGGGAGGGTAAGCTTAGTGTTAAGTGTTTTTAGATCATTTTCATCACTACGGTAATTAAGGATAAACGACTCCCCGTAATTTAAATTATTGACTAAGTTCAAGTTTAGATATCCATTTAGTTCTAAATCTCCAGTTGTTTCCTCGGATCCAAATCCTAAAAACCCTTCAAATCGATTGCTTTTATTTTTTTCTAAATATAAATACACACTAGTGGTGTCTTTTGTGAACAAAACTTCTGCCGGTCTGAGTTGTTTGCTAAAACCAAGTTGATCCAGGGTTTCTGTTTTTGCTTGAATCGCTTTAAGGTCAAAAGGGGTGTTGGTTTTAATCCCTAGGAAATATTTTATGAAAGAACGTGGAAATTTATCATACCCTTTAATCTCTACTGTATTAAGTTGTCTGGCTTGCTTGGTGTCCAGAAACAAATCTGCTTTGAGGGTGGTCTTATTAATGGGCTTAATGTTTTTTAGTGAAACGGTTGCAAAGGGGTAGCTTTTACTTGCTAATGAGTTGGTAATGGAATTGAGTAGCGATTCTAAGCCCTGGAAATCTGACAAATAATATATCTTTTTATTTGTATCTTCCTTGGGGGTAAGCTCAATAAAGTCAAAGAGTGTTTTACTTGCGTGTATTTGAATGTATTCATACTTTGGTCCAAGCGATACGTGAACGGTTACTCCTAAAGGGGTTTTTGTTATGTCCTGAATTTTAGCTTCAATGTAGCCTAGCTCATGAGCTCGATTTTTGAAAGAATCTATTTGTAGTTTTAGCGCTTCGTAGTCCTTATGTGCCTTGAAGTACCCTATGGAATTAACAGCGTCGTTTTCATTAGGGCTATTGCTTGTAATAGTCAATTCAAGTTCCTGTGCATCAGCGCTGTTAAAAACGAAGAATAAACATATAGCGGATAAAAATAATTTCAATCGAAACGACACAAATATAATTTTCATGTAAATCTAACGTAAAAAGGTCTCAAAATATTTAATCGCCAAAAAAAAACAATAATATTTTAAAAATATGGGATTATGATTTGAATAATTCATTTTAATGTTTACATTTGCAGCCCTCTAAGAAG
>ERZ887851.3447-NODE-3447-length-11415-cov-4.273856_pt1 | contig 11415 bp, 5 predicted proteins | sample MGYA00521100_ERZ887851 | MGnify/ENA primary metagenome ERZ887851 (study PRJEB32303, sample SAMEA104408602) | aquatic metagenome | biome: Brackish water; feature: Pelagic; material: water | place: Baltic Sea | collected 2014-06-06T16:11:00 | depth 11,444 m ...
GAACGCCCCACATCGATCGGCAAGCATTCTCGCGTGTACTCGTCGATTACCACCAGCAGCCGAAGTTGGCGACCATCCTCGGTCCGATCCGTCATAAAGTCTTACGACCATACATGATTCTTGTATCGGCCACGGTGACGCACGCAACCATTCTCACTTCCGCCAGAAAATCGTCGCTTTCGATGTTGTATTCGTAGGACTTGCAGATGCTCTCGCTTCCAAAGTCGATGGACTCGTTTCTCGTTCACCGTCCAGCCTCGCTGCGTCAGCAACCGACAAAAGCGTCCGCATCCGAAGCGAGGACGTTGACGAGCCAGTAAACGAATCTCGTGCAGTAAGCCCGAATCATCGTCCGCCCGACGTGACTGGTATCGCTGGGGGTTGCGTGGTTGACCCAGAACGCGGCACGCACGTCGCTCCGAGACTCTTTCTGGCCCCAAACAGAAATGCACGGTCGATACCGTGCGTCGGCGACGTTCAGGGCTGACCAGTTTCCCTTGGCGACCGCCTTGGCGATCGCCATGTCCAGAGCCTGCTCGGCAACCATCTTCTTCAGCCGTGCGTTCTCTTTCTCCAATGCCTTCAGTTGCTTGGCCATCTCTGGCTTCATGCCACCATACTTCTGCCGCCAGCGGTAATAAGTCTGTTCAGAGACTTCAGGAAACGATTTCTAGCAACTTGCCTAGGGCAACTTCTTGCCCTTACCGAGTTCCACATCGGCTTTACGCAGCTTGGCAGCGATCTGATCCAATTGTGACGTTTCTGAGGCTTTCTGTAAGTCCTTTCCGGACAGCACGCCCGATCAAGATTCTCGCACTCACAATGGTGCAATTCTATGGGGGGAAATCATACAGCCGGACATATTGGTCAGCCTCATCATCACCATCCAGATCACTTACGACAGTCGGGTCTGGAGCATTTGCGACCCACAAATCATTCCCATGCCATGCCAATACCTGCACCGCATTGAAGCCCGTTGCAAATATCTTTTTCGTATCCGCCCTGCCATCACCCGTTGTGTCAGACAAAATGACCACGCTGTCTCTGGGAGTTTCTGGAGTCGGCTTTCGATATTGTGGTCCCATGCCGACAAACAGACGCCCGCGTGCATCGAAAGCTATGGAACATCGCTGCCGAACAAGCGGTTCGTTGGCGAATACCGTGACCTCTAAACCATCCGGCACCGGAGGCGATGCAGCAAGATCAGCGAGACGATCCTGAAAATCGTTTGCTGATACCTGTAAGGCACCTGCATCACACGACAACAAGCCGAACAAAAATGCAATGCATGCTGTTCCGTTTTTGCACGCACCAGTACGCCCATGGTCAGCAGGCAGCAAGTGTGACCAGAATCGCACAAAGGACTCTCGATTTTTTTAACCTGCGTCATGCAGGTCACGACTGTGAATAACGACAAGACTTCGACCTCTTACAGGAACTATCCTTGATTCATAAAACAACGCTGCCAGAGCGTCAGTGCATTGCAACACTGCACAGACAACGCGAGCCGCCAAATTGATTGATAAGTCACAACTCAAATCATAATACAAGCGGTAACACTTGACAGATATGGCAACTAATCGTGGCCTCAAAACAGGAACTGGATCTCCTTCGTTTTACACCACAGTGCCTTCGAAGGACGCCCGTCCAAGGAATGCCGTACTTCAGGAAACCCAGAATCAAACTTTCTCATACCGGGGCGTTTGCATTGCATCACAAAGAGATGAATCGCCGCGTGATTCAGGTGGACACCAATACGGGGCTACACCAAACCAATCAAACCAGAATTGGCTTGACGACCTCACCATGAACATCGGTTAACCGATAGCGTCGGCCCTGATGTCGGTAGGTCAGTCGCTCATGATCAATTCCCAATAAATGCATGATTGTCGCTTGCAGATCATGAACATGAACACGGTCCTCAGCAATGTTATAGCCATACTCGTCAGTCTTTCCGTAGCTGGTTCCTGGCTTTATCCCTCCACCGGCCATCCACATGGAATAACAACGTGGGTGGTGATCACGACCGAACTGATTGCCATTGAGTTGCCCCTGACAATAATTTGTGCGGCCAAACTCTCCTGCCCACACGACCAGCGTATCCTCAAGCATCCCACGTTGCTTCAAATCTTTGACCAGAGCAGCAGAGGCTTGATCTGTTTCGCGGCACTGATTACGAAGTCCCCCGGGCAGACCACCATGCTGATCCCAACCGGGATGATAAAGCTGAATGAATCGCACACCGCGTTCGGCAAGACGACGCGCAAGTAGGCAGTTAGCGGTGTACGACCCGGGCTGATTTACCTCGGGTCCATAGAGATCCAACGTTTCCTTTGACTCACCTGCAACATCGACCACCTCGGGCACAGACGATTGCATTTTAAACGCCAACTCATACTGCGAGATTCGGGTTTCAAGCTGAGGGTCGGGCTGCTGATCCAACTGCAGTTGATGCAACTGCTCGAGAGCATCAAGCATTCGCTTGCGACTTGCCGAATCGATTCCTTGGGGATTATTCAGGTACAGAACGGGATCCTTGCCGGAACGAAATCTCACTCCCTGATGCTTGGCGGGAAGAAAACCACTGCCCCAGAGTCGTGACACTAATGGTTGGCCACCCTTGTTCCTGGTCACCATCACGACAAATGACGGTAGATTCTGATTTGCAGTTCCTAGACCGTAACTGAGCCATGCGCCCATGCTGGGCCGACCTGGAAACTGTGACCCCGTCTGGATAAACGTTACTCCCGGTCCATGGTTAATCGCTTCGGTGTACATCGAGTTCACAATGCACATGTCATCGGCGATGCCTGCGGTGTGTGGCAACAACTCACTTAGCCACTGCCCCGATTCACCATGTTGCGCAAACTTGAATGGCGAACCAACCAATGGCAAACTCGACTGATTACCACTCATGCCAGTCAGTCGTTGCCCTTGGCGAACTGAATCCGGTAATTGCTGCCCATGCACTTTATTCAGATGAGGCTTGTGGTCCAGCAGATCGATTTGCGATGGGCCACCACTTTGAAACAAAAAGATAACGCGTTTTGCCTTGGCTGCATGATGCGTTCCGGACAACGCACCACCAGTCAGCTTGGAAACATCTCCTGCCTGCGTCTCGGCCCGGAGCAAATCGGACAAGCCAATGGCCCCCATTCCCATCCCGAAACCATTCAGGAAGTGACGTCGTGACATGCCCCACTCGGGCTCAAAGCCTGTGCATTTCAGATTCATCTTTTTCCTATCGTTTAGTGACACATTCATCATGATTGATCAGCGTGTTGGCGACACTGGCCCATGCTGCGATCGACGCCAACGAGTCGTTTGACATGGCATTCAGACTTGGGATCACTCCACCCGCCGCTTCTCCATTGAGATAAAACCGAATTTGGCCGGACTTGAAATCTGCCGTGCAAACAACATGCGTCCATTGGTCGGCTACCGGTGCGCGATCAGCCATGATGACACGGTCCCCACAAATGAAGCGTAAACCGCCGTACAAATCCAACAGTAAACCATCCGCTTTCCCAGGCGTAATTTTGTCCCAAATCCGTCCTGTTCCGGCAGAGGTTGGCTTGACCCAAGCTTCTAGCGTCAGCCCTTTCGAAAATTCTAAATCCGCGGTCTTCTCAAACTTCTCAGGTCCGTCAGAAAAAGACAGCGAACTGGAAAAGGCCGGCTTCAAGTCGTCAGCAACCACTTGATCGCGTGGCACGGCTGCCAAGGTTTTCACCTCGGACTCACTGAACGGGACATTGAACACGCTTGCTCGACCGAAGTCACCTGCGAACTTCTCCTGACCGTTGGGTGCGGAACCTAGCCGAAAATCGTGTTGGTTACGGGGTAACCGAAGCTCAACAGGTGATTTGGAATAATCACCAAATTGTCCATTCGCCAGGTACTGCTGAACCGCTTGGGGATGAGCCAGAAAATGGTCGCGTTGTGCCGTATACAGACTCCGAATCACCTCGGCTTCCTGTTTGCTGGGTTCGCGGCTGGTCAGAATCCGAAACATGTCATTCGCAATTGCATCTTCAGCCTCACTGCCATGCTGAGAGAGTAAGCGTTGACTAAGAGCACGACCCGCCTCAACAAACTGCGGCCCGTTCAGCATCGCCAAAGCTTGCAGTGGCGACGAAGTACGTTCACGTTTGACACGGCAGACATCGCGTTTCGCTGCATCAAGCGCCATCATCACGGGTGCCGGTCCAGTGCGTTTCCAGTAGGTGTAGAGTGAGCGGCGATACAAACCTTGACCCTTATCGGGTGTCGAAGGCTTAAAGGAAGCTGCCAATTCATATGGTTTCACTGGCGGTCCACCTATCTTGTCCACCAAAAGTCCGCTTGCTGCCAGCACATTGTCCCGCAACATCTCAGCAGGCCACCGGTAAGAAGGGGCACGACCCAGAAGTTCATTTTCCGGATCAGTCATCAACAATTCTTCCGATACCACACTCGATTGCCGATATGCTGTCGACATTACCATCTGCTTCAAAAGTCGCTTAACATCCCAGCCGTGAGCCACAAAATCGTTTGCCAACCAATCAAGTAATTGGGGATGTGTTGGCAATGCCCCCTGCCTGCCAAAATCTTCCGGAGTCCGTACGATCCCATCACCAAAAATCAGCTGCCAAAAATGGTTCACAGCGACTCGAGCAGTGAGAGGATGATCGGGATCCGTCATCCACTTCGCAAGTCCAAGCCGATTATTCGGCAACGAGTCCTTCATGGCCGGAAGCACCTCAGGCGTAGCTGCTTTCACTGCTTCCAACCGATGACCGTATTCGCCACGTTGCAGAACAAACGAATCCTTGGGCTGCGGCAATTCACGCATCACCATGATCTCGGTCGCTTGATCAAGAGCATTACACAGTTGCAATCGCATCGAAGCCAACTGTTTTCGATACTCAGCATGGTCCGCTGATGCATTCAATTCCAAGTGCTGGACAAACATCGCCCTTATCGATTCGGATGCCTCCGTTCCACTCTCGATCTGCTGTAACTTCGCTGAGATCTTCTTTTCATCATGTTTCAAAGCAACTTCAAAGTTCGAAATCTGCCGATCAAAGACCTCGAATGATGATACCTGTCCATTGGTAAATCCACGGTCTCGAAATCTTGCACCGATGGCAATCGTGTTTCCACCACCACCGGTGATATTCTTGGTCAATTTATCTTTGACAACTTCGACATCTACTTGTTTTCCATCGATGAAGATGGAAATCCCCTTGGCTGAGATGCTACCGTCATAGGCGACTGCAACATCGACCCAGCGATTCACTGGAATCGCTTGCTTTGTTTTCACGCTAATGGCGTTACCCGGCCAGAAATGAATCAAAGAGGCGCTTAACTTGCCATCTTCGATCAACAATTGATATCCACGGCTTCCGGCATCAGTCCACGCCCTTGAGCGATGAAAGACCACAGCGCGTTGTTTTGCATCAGGTGTGTTGAGTGCCAGACTGACCGAAAAAGGCAGATGACGTTTGAAGTTACCCGTTTTCAGGGTAATTGCATCGTCACCCGTCAACTTGGCTGCAGGCTGCCCGCGTTGGTCCGTTGTTTTGGCAGTGCGACCGCCGACCGCATTGAAGTCGACTGTTTCAATGGGATCACCTCCTTTGGCCTGCAACGCTGCGGCCAACAACGCGGCATCTGACAAACCGCGATACGCCATATCCTCGGGTGCTTTCAGCTTTTCAAGCTGTGATTGCAACGCACCGATCTGCTTTTTCTGATCATCACTCAGAAGTGCAAGTGTTGGCGTCGGAACCGAATTGGTGAAATATGAGTAAAGCCCTGATTCGTCAATGTTGTTGAAATACGAAAACAGCTCGTAATATTCTTTCTGGGAAAGCGGATCATACTTGTGATCATGACACCGTGCGCATTCAAGAGTGAGTCCTAAAAATGCAGTGGCAAAAGTCTGTGTTCTGTCCACCACATACTCAATGCGAAACTCTTCCTCGACGCTGCCACCCTCAACTTTTTGGGGATGCAATCGATTGAACGCTGTCGCTAATACTTGGTCGTCAGTCGACTGCGGAAGCAAGTCACCTGCCAACTGTTCAACGATGAACTGGTCATACGCCATATTCGAATTGAATGCTCGAATCACCCAGTCACGCCACGGCCACACATACCGATCGCGGTCCACTTGATATCCATAAGTGTCACTGTACCGGGCGACATCCATCCAGTCCGATGCCATTCGCTGCCCATAGTGGGCAGAACGCATCAAACGATCAACGACCGTGCCAAAAGCATCCGGCGACTCATCGCCCAAAAAGTCATCGATTTCACCTAGTGTCGGTGCCAATCCCGTTAAGTCAAATGTGACACGTCGAATCAACTTTTCCCGCGGTGCCAATTTTGAATAACTCAAACCGCTTGATTCAAGCCTAGACAATACAAAGTGGTCAATCTGATTACTCACGCGACCGATCGACGCCACCGTTGGCAGGTCAGGATCACGACGTTGCTCAAACGCCCAGTGTTTTTTCCAAATGGCACCCTGAGCTATCCAATCAGAGATCAACTGTTTCTCTTTTGCCGAAACAGAAAGATTCGATTCTGGCGGTGGCATCACCTCATCCACATCATCCGACAAGATACGACTGACAAGTTCACTTGTCTCTGGTTTCCCAGGAATGATCACATCAAACGCTGCCTCTTTTTGATCCAATCGCAAATCTGCTTCACGGGTACCGCTGTCTGGGCCATGACAAACGTAACAGCGATCTGAAAGGATCGGTCGAATATCGCGATCAAAATCAACTTTCTGCTGCAACTGCTGCGCGAACGCAACACTGAGCATACAGTGAAGATAAAGTGCAACAATGAAACTTACTTTTCGCATCTACTTTTTGTTTCCGTGTCAGGAAAATTCATTGCCACGGTTTGACAATGACGCAACAAACATACTCAGGGTGGCAACATAGCACACCTTAAAAATCCAGCGATCGCCATCAGGTACAGTGGATTGCTGGCCACGACTCAAGCAAGCCATTACTCGAGTAAGCAGTCGTCCGGCAAAACATTGATGACTCGAACGTGCTTCCATTATGGTCACAGAAACTCACATGAGTTTAGAGGAAAGACGCAAAAACTTATACACTTCCCGCGTTACCGGCTGCCTTTCATGCTTCAGCCACACTACCCGTGAAAATAAATCTTTGGAATCTTTACGACACGCACGATCCCGTATGGGGATAAGTGCCAAGATTGGTTGGGATCCTACCCGGATGATCCGGTCACTGATCCAGCCCGATCAGAATCCGGCACGCGTCGAATTTTCCGTGGTGGCAGCTGGCGTAACGATTCAGACGACTGTACCCCGATCTTTCACATGCGTCTGCGGCCCAGTTCAACTTACTGCCTGTTCGGTTTCCGAGTGCATTTGGAGCATCAACAGTAAGCAAGGATCGCGACCAGATACTGTGGCTGACCTATCGCCTGAAGATCAGGCTAAAATTTCTTGCACAATCTTCCCGGGTTGACCATCGGTGAGCGTCTGATCGCGATTGCTGCGATTAAAAACAAGATCTTGGTGATCAAGACCAAACAGATGCATCAGCGTGGCATGATAATCGTAGTGGTTCACAACATTTTCAACCGCTTTGTGTCCCCACTCATCGGTCTTGCCATGAATGTGGCCAGCTTTGAAGCCTCCACCTGCCAACCACATACTGAATCCGTACGTGTTGTGATCGCGGCCTATTTTTGTTTTTCCGGCATCGTTTTGAACAACAGGCAGTCTTCCCATTTCGCCGCCCCAATGAACAACCGTCGAATCAAGTAGCCCTCGTTGCTTGAGATCCTTGACCAAAGCGGCAGAAGGGCGATCAACCTTCTGGCAAGCAGCCGGCAGTCGACTAAGGATACTGCCATGGCTGTCCCAAAGCTGGTTTGCGGTATACACCTGGACAAAACGGACTCCCCGCTCAATCAACCTTCGGGCAATCAGACAACGACTACCATAATCCGCAGTCGCTTTCTCATGCATGCCGTACATTTCCTGAGTCTTCTTACTTTCTTGACTCAAGTCCAATGCTTCCGTAGCCGAAGTTTGCATCCGCGCGGCCAGCTGATAACTGGCAATTCTAGCTTGCAGGTCAGTGCTGTTTGGATAATGCGACAGATGATTCGCATTGAGTTGTTCGAGGTATTCAAGTGCGTGCCGCTGAGCATTCCCCTTCAGATGGGTTGGAGGAGTCAGATCCAGAATACGAGGCTCACGCGGTCGCACAACAGTCCCCTGATAAATTGAAGGCAACCAGCCATTGGACCAATTCTCGACTCCCAGTACGGGCAACTGACCGGGATCAATCAAAGACATAAACGCAGGCAGGCTCTCCGACTCGCTGCCCAACCCGTAGGTCAGCCAGCTACCAAGTGAGGGTCGCCCTTCAACCGTGCGTCCTGACTGCAATGCACGGATCGACTGACCATGGTTATTGACACCGGTATGCATCGAACGAATCAAGCAGATATCGTCTGCAATTGAACTGGTATGCGGAACCAATTCTGACAGTTCCATCCCCGACTGTCCGTGAGGTTGAAATTTCCAAGGACTGTGAAAGACTTTCGAACTGGATTGGGCGGCATTGTCATACTTGATCTCACCGGGGAATTCCTGTCCGTCGTACTTTGCCATCTCTGGCTTTGGATCGAACATGTCATGATGACTGGGCCCCCCCTGCATCCATAACGAAATCATCGCCTTTGCTTTAGGCTCACTTGGAGGGGTCTTTGGTTTTGTGTCGTGGACACGTTTTTGCAAGTCGGGCTTCTTGACCTCTGCCATGCTGCGGTTCTGGCTTATCAGCCACGCCAGTGCAACACTGCTCACATTCATAGCACCAGAGGCAAGAAAATGGCGACGTGAACCCGCGGAGCATTGATTTAATTTTCTATTCATGGCTGTCTCAGTCAACGTAGAGAAACTCGTTCGAGCCCATCAGCATCTGGCACATTACAGCCAATGCCTCCAGCTGAGCACTCTTGGCAGCCGGCTTTCCGGACAAAGATTTATAAGCCGCCTGCTGCTCAAAAATGGCCCTTTGTTCAGCAAGAAACTGCACAGTTGCATCACGTTCCAGGACTTTTGGATGGCGGCAGTAAATCAACTGCCATGCTGTATCAATCTGCTCTGTCGGATCCGATGTACGTTCAGACAATTGCTCGGCAAAATGCCGCGAGTAAGTCAGTAACAATTCGCTGTTCATCATCAACAGCGACTGAGTGGAAGCAGTAGAGGTGTTGCGTTTATCACAGTTAGGTGACATAGGTGGCAGATCAAAAGCTTCCAGAACAGCGAGTGGCCGACTTCGTCGCATCTGTATGTAAACGCTGCGACGATACTGTTCTCCTTTCATATCGATGAGGCTGCCGGGTCGTCCAGCATTGAGATTTTCTTTGCCGATTACAAATCTACCCACACCATCTGCCATCACAGGGACCGCAGCGCCCTGAGCACTTGTGTTCAATTTCCCGGAAATATCGAGAATACAATCGCGGACAATCTCAGCGTCGAGACGTCGCAGCCGCCCAGAACCAAATAGCGTATTGTCCGGATCGATCCGCTGCCTAATTTCGTCATCAGTAACGGCTTGCCTCCATGCACGCGAATTGAGGATCAGTCGGTGAAGATGTTTCAGGCTCCAACCGCTTTCCATGAATTCAACCGCCAACCAGTCCAACAACTCAGGGTGCGAAGGTGCTTGGCCCTGCACACCGAAATCACCAGGAGTTTCGACCAATCCCCTGCCGAAATGTTGCCGCCAAACACGATTGGCAATCACCCTTGCCGTTAGCGGGTAGTCCGGATGAGTCAATCGCTTTGCTAACGCCAGTCGTCGACCACTGGTCGCGACATCGCTTGCGTCTGCAGGTATCTGCGGCAAATCACTGTTCAGAGATACAACGCTCAATCCCCCGGGCTGCAACTCCTGCCGCGGCTGGTCCGGGTTACCGCGAAAAAGGAGGTGAGTGCTTGGTATGCGCCCCGGTTTTTCGGTGATCGCTCGCACAAACTCCTGCTTTGGTTTCGTGGCGCGAATCTCAGTTGCCTTGGCCGTCTGTTTCTTAAGTTCATCAGCGGCTTTGCTATCGTACAAGTACAGCGAACTCGATGTGACATTCAGGTTGGGATGTTTACGCAGCAACTGATTTTGTTCAGGGGTGCGTTTACCCGCCGCAGTTGCATGCGCAGCTCGCGCCAACTCATGCGCTGCTTCGGGTAATTCCTTCAACTGTTGTTCAAATGTCGCAGAGATAAACTCCTTCTGTTGTTTACCACGCTCAGCATCAACCTTCTTCGCTTCAATCTCGATCTCAGCTGCACTTTTTCGATCTGCATCGGTGTACAATGAGATCCGACGTTTTGAAGGGACCTGCCATTTCTCGGGATCAAACGCAGGCTGAAAGATCGCTCTAAAACGGTAGTAGTCTGCTTGGCTAATAGGATCGTAACGGTGGTCATGACATTGGGCACACCCAACTGTTAGTCCTAGAAATGATGATGATACAATTCGAATGGTGTCAGCTATCGTGTCATGACGTGCCTGTAACTTGTCGGCAACCACACCCCCTGTTCCATCGGGTGCCATCCGCAAAAACCCAGTAGCCACCAAACGTTTTGCGTCGGCTGCTGAAAGATTGTTCAAAGGCGATGTTACCAACTCGTCGCCGGCAAGCTGCTCGGTAATGAATTGGTCAAACGGCATATCAATGTTGAACGCATCGATCACATAATCACGATATCTCCAAGCATCTGGGCGTACCGAATCAGCATCCGTGTAGCCCTCGCTGTCGGCATAGCCCGCAACGTCAAGCCAGTGTCTTGCCCAGCGTTCACCATATTGGGGTGTCTCGAGTAAGCGATCGACTGTTGCCGACCAAATTTTGTCTACACCGTCGGCCGAGGCCACCGAATCCACAAACCGTTGAACCGCATCCGGACTCGGTGGGAGTCCCAGAAGATCAAGAGACAGACGACGCAACAGCTTTCGCGGAGTTGCACTTGGACTAAAACTCAAATCCTCTTTCTGCAACTCGGTTAACAGAAATGCATCAATTGGATTTTCCACCAGGACTGAATTGACAGGGAGTGGAACAGCTGGTCGACGAATCGGTTGTAGAGACCAGTGCGACCTGTCTTCCTCAGTGATCTGCGGTTCCAAGCCAAGACTCTCTGGTTCCTCACGTACCGTCACGGCACCCGCGACAATCCAATCGTGAATGATCCGCAGTTCTTCCTGGCTGATTTGTTTGCTTTCGTCTGGCGGCATCTCACCATCACGCAAACGCTGATAGAGAGGGCTTTCGTCAGGTTTGCCCGGAACAATGGCCGCGCCCGAGTCACCTCCGCGATTCATGAAACGCACCAACCTGAGATCAAGATTCCCCTGAACC
>ERZ887851.3456-NODE-3456-length-11397-cov-8.722800_pt1 | contig 11397 bp, 11 predicted proteins | sample MGYA00521100_ERZ887851 | MGnify/ENA primary metagenome ERZ887851 (study PRJEB32303, sample SAMEA104408602) | aquatic metagenome | biome: Brackish water; feature: Pelagic; material: water | place: Baltic Sea | collected 2014-06-06T16:11:00 | depth 11,444 m ...
ACATGTATATATATGCAGAAAAGAGGCGCATGATACATTGAATATTATTTATTTCGGTTAATTCAATATGTATATAGGAATTTAAATCGTAATGCATATTCAAATGATAACTTTTAGATAATTTCTAATTATATTTTATATTCCATAATGATAAATTATAATTTTTTTACAGATTATTTTACAGATTTAATGAAACCAAATACAGAATCAAAACCAATAATAGAAGGATTATCAAGAAAGCAAAAAAGAAAAAGACGCGAATATGCCGAGGCTATATCGCAAGACCCGTGGTATTTTTATTGTCCTGCATATATGGGTCGTTATGGGGACTTACAACGGGCTTTCGGAACGGACTGTAATAATCACGATATTCTACGATCATATTGGCATCATTGGCAACATCGCGGAGTTCACGAAGGACGTCAAGCCGGAATTCCAAAAAATGTCAATGAATTTCATTGTAATTCATATGTCAAACGCTATCCAGGATTGCAAACCAAAACCGTAGATATTGCTGTTGGTCCAGGTGGTCCAGTTAAAAATGTCCCATTACCTGCTGATAATATGAAGGTAGACCCAAGACCATTAAATCCTCAAAAAAGACGCTGGAGAGATAGATTCTCTGCTACTGTTAGTGGAAAAACCTTAACCGTTAAGAGAATAGACCATCCAAATGCAGCTTGGGGACAACCTCTCGTTTTACGTGGAACCATTCCTCCAAGCAATGTTGATGATTTTTGCAATAATCCCGACGATCTTAAACGAATGTATAATCATTGGATTTATCATGGTAGACATGAAGGAAGAAAAGCAGGTATTGAAAGTCGTAAAAGTGCAAAAGATGGCGTAACATTATACGATGGTGATAAAGTAAAATCTATGAATTGTCCTATTCGTTTTGGTGATCAAATTGTTTTGTCCACAACAGATGTTCTACAAACTGATACAGAAGGCTGGTTTGGTAAATCTGTCGGATACATTTCTGATAATAAACTTAAATGGGCTTACGGTTGGGGATTTGATGGAGGAAATTACCAGTTCACACCAATTACATTAATGCCGGTAAACAAAAATATTGGAGATATTATTCGCTTTGGAGACCAAGTGCAACTCCAATACAAAGAATTATTGGCAAATTATACTGGAACTGTTGACGAATTATTAACATTTACCAAAACTCCTTCTGAAAATATAAATTTTGTAATAAGACCTATTATAGACAACGGGAAAAAAGTAAACGGAGACTCTTTTGAATATCACGATTCTTTTATTTTAGCATTTAGTAAACAACCTGGAAATACGAGCAATTGTGGTTATTATGGCTGTAGTGTTGCACAACACAATAAATCCGGTTTGACATTTGGACACGGAGAAGATGGTAAAAAAAATAAATTTATTCTATATGCGCGTCCACCTGACCCTTTTAAGGATTTGAAAAACAGTTGTATTCAAGAAGGGCCTACCGATTTTACACGTAATGGTAATTCTATTATTTCTATTGATAATGGTATAGTAACAAACAAATTATCTCGTGTAATGAAACCTACCGAACAAGAATTTCAAAAAAAGCAAGGTGAGCTAAAAGATAAAACTTCTATTAAAGATTATTTAAAAGACGAGGTATATTTTTCATACGACAATGCCGAGAATTTCACTCCTACAAAAGGTATAATTGATGAAATTACGGAAGATAAGAAAACTATCAAACGCCAGGAACAAAAAATTCAAAGCACAATACATAACAACAGCCGTTTGAAAAGGGACCAGAAAACAATATCTAATAATATACAAGATATGATTAACAATACCAAGAAACAACAAAAACAAGGATTCTCCAATTATCAAGAAGGGTTTGATGACGAAGCCGCTTATAAGCGAAATAATATAAGTAATCAAATACGGGATATTTACTATGTAGACCAACAAACAGAAGAATTACAACACGAAATGGATAAGGAACAACAAAGAAATAGTACTTATATGCAAAAATCATTTTATCAAAAAGACCAGGTAGAACGCCTCCGTTTTTGGAATCAATATATTTTTGTTTATATGTATTACATTTTGGCAGTTATTGCATTATTCTTCTTACTTCAACAAGGTGAAACTACCATTTCTATGAAACTTGTATATAGTGCCATTGTATTATGCTTCCCTTTTATTATCTATCCTGTTGAAAAAGGACTGTATTGGATTTATAATTATTTGGCTTCGTTTGTTTTGGGAGTCCCTCACGATAAAAAATAAGTTGTATTATTTTCATTGTTTGTAAATAATACAAATGTAAGGTGTTGTAAATACTACCATCTAAGTTAAGAATGTCTCCTCATCACCATCTATATCTTCTTCATCGCTACTATCATCTGTTTCTTGACCATATATTATACGAACACTTCTCCAAACAGAATTTTTAGGTCTTCCAAATTTCTTCGTAAAATAGTCGTATAAATCACGAGCAGTTGGACCACCACGTCCATAGGTTGCTGCATACCAAGTTCCAAATTCCGAAGATAAATCGGTTTTTGTAATCTTATCGTCTTTGTTATCCGTTTGTTGTATTTTATCGTGAATAAATTCTGCAATTGAATCTTGAGATGTTTGATATTCTTTGGAACGATTCACAACTTGGTCACACGGATTCACATCACCACCTGTCTCAATGGCTTTTCGAACAAGCATTGATGCAAATACTTCTTTCCATAATACAAATTTCGTTGTCATTTCACGATCCACCTTGAATTGATAAGGTTTTTCTCTATCCCCTTTGACTGGATTATCTGTAAATACTGCTTTATGGTCTACTACTGCTATACGTCTCCACGTACCATTATCCGTGGCATTGATTTTCATCAAATAGTTCGTTGCCACCACTAATTTAAATTGCGCTTTAAAAGATATTGGCTCTTCTACGTATAGACCACGTGCTTGAATATTATCATTTGAACTGGTAAGCTGTTTGAACACACCTTCATTCAATACATCATCTTTTGACGGTTCTTGAATAACAGCCAAACGTTTGCCTTGTAGTTTTACCAATTCCGGCGCAGTGCCACCTACTTTTGCACGACGATCCATAATCAATGAACTCGGAACATCATCGTAATAATCACCTAAAACAAATTTCATCAATTCTAATAACGCGGATTTACCATTTGCACCTACCCCTATGTAAAAGTGCGCATTTTGACGTTTATTATGTCCTGTCATTGCTGACGCTAAATGCTCCCACATATAATCGTATAAATCTTTTTCAGGATAAAGTTGGTGTAAGAATGTAGTCACTGCTTTTACAATATCATCATAACGATTATCCATATTTTCAATATAATTGATATTTGTAGACAAACTCAAATAATCATCTGGACGACCCTTACGAAACGTTCCTGTGGAAATATCTACTACCCCATTTTCAAAGGATATCAAGTCTTTATTCGTATCTAATTTGCTTACAAAAGCGTCGTCATAAAACAATAGTCTGGATGCTTTGAAGATTTTTTCACGAAAAGACAAATCGGTCAGTCGGTTGACAATTGCGTTTAACCGTTTATGTGCTTTCACAGCAGGGTTTACGGGTTTTTCTATGCTATCTTCTTGCGTTTGTTGTGATTCTTCGTTTACAATCCGAAATTCGCCAATTTTATTCATAAAGACTTTTTTGAGTTTAGTAATTTGAATTTGTAAACTGACTCCTGTATCATCTTTACTCCAACGTCCATTAAAATACTTATACCATTTGTTTTTTGATACAGATACACATACAAAACTATCTTTATGAAGTTGATATAACAATTCAGCAAATGTTTCATCCCCAATTTTTTCATTTTCATCAAGTACGCGACGACCACCGGTTATCCCATAAATCGTCTGCATTACATAATGATCTACAGTTGTGATATGAATTTTCTTATATTCACTCGGATTGTCTTCACGAACCCAATAGGTAAGAGACCGAAAGGTCAATGCCGTATCAATACTTTGTAATTTAGATAGACTTTCATCCCATTTTGCAATCAAATCACTCATACAACTATATGAAAATATAGAACTTTGGGCACTGAATAATACCCAAACGAATAATATTCGTTCACGATGGTATAAAAACTCATCCCGTTTCGGTAAGCTATTACATAATACCCAACATACTCGTATCCACTTACTATAGGAACCTTGATCATAATATTCTTTTGGAAGAGCCATCGTATATTCATATATTTCACGAATTAACATATCAAACTCGCGAGAACCTAATGAATCTTTAAACTGTTCTTCCAACATTTTTAAATCCGCTTCACAGGTTACTCCCAAGATTTTATTTCGGTCACTTCCATCAAACGACGAATTGAAAACTTGAATATTATTATTGGAAATTTCAACGCTTCGGGTTACTGTTTTTGTAAACGCTTCATATGTTGGTATAAATGAGCTTTTCATTAACAAAGATGGATGGTCATCATTACGTGCAGATAGCATATACAAATTATCCGGGTCAGTTGTATCATATGCTTCTACATCCAATTGGTCCATAATCAATTCTTCATCATCGTCATCTACAGTAAATTCATATATATGTGTCAATTTGTATGGTTTGTTTCCCGGTTTCATTGACCCAAATAGTTGCCAATTTACACTTCCCGCAGTAACTTTATCATCATATACGTCTTCTATACTATTTATTAATGGTAATTTCTCAAATATTCCTGATAATGAGCTGAGTAATTGGTTTCGTAAAATATTTTGTATATTGCGTTCGCCTTTTAGGGTGATAATAATATGAATACCATCTTTGGTTACATCCTTTTCGGGGACAATATTCACATCATCTTTTTGAAGAACAAATACCTTGAATACTGTCGAAGAATCCATTTGGTAGATTTTAGACAACTCATCTGTAATCGTGTCAACAATCATTTCTATATGATTATTCGTATGTTGTCGCATTTTCACTTCTAAATTATAGCGAAAATCCAAATCGATCAATATTGGACCATCATTCAATAGCTGTTTCTCGGTTATGTATTCTTTTTTCTTTTTGGTTAATATATCCTTAGCATATACGCTTAAGAATTTTTTATAGTCATTTTTATCGGTAATTGAATAAGTTGCGCCATATATAGATGATTCTGTATTTCCTATGCGAGTATTGGTCTTATCCTCAGGTTTTATGTTGTCTTCTTTTTTTTTAGTATATGACTTAACGAAATCCCTAAAAGAATCCGCCATTGTATGAAATATTGCTATATTATTTTTATGTCAGTTCACTTTCAATTTTTTATGAAATACAAAATGGTTCAAACGAATTATGTAAATATATTTTTAAAAAATTGATTTCAAAATATAATGTTAATATATAAGTATATAACACAATGAAGTTCTGTGACAAATGCGACAATTTATTTTATTTAAGTATTAATTCTGAAAATCCGAATAAAGTTGTATATTATTGTAGATGCTGTGGTAATATTAATAATGAAATCATTGATGAAGGTGGTTGTATTATTGATACCAAAACAAATAACAACAATGAAACACACGATCACATTAATGAATTTACCAAAAACGACCCTACTTTACCTCATTTATACGATGTTTTGTGTATTAACAAAAGTTGCCCTACTTACACCAAAAATGCTGATAAGGATGTATTATATATTCGATTCAATGAAAAAGATTTGAAATATTATTATTTATGCGTTCATTGTGATAGTTGTTGGAAAACAAACGACGAACACGGATTTTAAGGTTTTAGATAAAAAATTGATTCCATTTTTTATTATATAAACATTGTATAAGAAGTAATAATATGGACGAATTTGATAATATTGACGATAAAGCATCTGTTGTTTCCGACACATCCGACGCATCCGACGCTGACGAAAAGTTATCTGACATTGATGACATTGAACTCAAGAAAACCAAATCCGATTTTGATGACAATGATGATGACCAAGAAGATGACCAAGAAGATGATGCAGATGACGTTATTGAAGACGACGATGCTCAAGGTTCGGATGATGATTTGGATAATGAAGACATTGATGATGAAGATTATGAAAACAAAGCTTTTGCTCCTTCCGGTAAAACTTCTTCCGGATTTGAAAATACTGATTTGATTGACATAGAAGACGATGATGATGACAGTGATGACGATTTTGATAATTATGAGAAATTTCAACAATCTACTACAAAAAATGTACTCCAAAATCATTATCCAGAATTAATATCCCATAATTATGAGGAAATTGAACATTTATCCAAAGTTGTTAGAGATGAAGATGGTAGAATTATTGACCCTTTCCACAAAACATTACCTTTCTTATCAAGATATGAACGTGCCAGAATTATTGGTGAACGTGCCAAACAACTGGATAATAATGCACAACCATTTGTTGATTTAGAAGCCAATGAAATAGATAGTTATACCATTGCTATGAAAGAATTCCAAATGAAACGTATTCCCTTTATTATTAAAAGACCTCTGCCAAATGGTGCCTGTGAATATTGGAAATTTAGTGATTTAGAGGTGGTGATTTAGAGGTGATTTAGATACGATATACAATTATCAATAAAAAATATAATGCTCTTTTTTATTGATTTTTAACCACAAAGTTAATTTACGATTTCCAATTCTTACCACAATCCAAACAGGTTACAAATATTGTTGCCGGTTCATCCGCACTTCTTGTTTGTAATTCATAATATGTACATCTCTTGGAACGGCACTTCTTACAAGTAAACATATCCGTAGATGCTTCTACCCGCTGATTCATTTTACTTTCATCTCGTTTCATTTTACGTTCAATTAATTCTCTCCACATATCCGGTGATATTTCTTGATGTGTCATAAACGGTAATTGTTGAGGTAGCATTTCATCCTCTTTTATTTGAGCAATTATTTTTTCATTTTTTATATTATTGAAAATTGTCCATAATTTTGACATATATATTGTTACAAAATGCTTATTTTCCCATTTCTTTACTATTTTTCGATTCTTTGCTTCTCGTATGACATAATTAAAGATTCCTTTCTCCAAATTCACTGCTTTTGACCTATCTCCCAATACTTTACCAAATTGCTTTGATAAGTTTTTTCTGAATTTATTTGCTGATTCTGTATTTGTTATTGACACATTCATTTCTTATTATGACTACTATTTTTGACTTTATATGCATTCAATTTTATTAGAAATATTGCATTCATAACATACATAACATTCATAAAATTGATTATATAAATTTGCATTTGTATATTTCAAAATCAATATGGCTGTATTAACCAATTTCGAATTATTCTTCCTTTTCGTTGGTATTTACTATATCCACGCTTATACCACCGGTATTTCCAATGTCATTCTTCGCAAAGGTTCTTTGTTCCGTAATCACGACCACGATGCTCAAATGGAACGCGTCAAAAAAGTCGTTTGCAAAGAGGACAAATACTGCTTTATTGCCACCATTTCCAATCGAGAAAATATTGAAGGGTACCCTTTTGGTTCTATTTTAGGATACGCACTTAATGAAAATGGCATTCCTATAATGGCCCTTGATGAAGATTCTCACGACAATACCCATTTAAGAGATAATAATTCAGTATCCCTTGTTATTCCCAACTTAAATACTAACGAAAGAATCGTTTATACTGGTGATGTCCGTGAAGTAAAACACGACTTCTACGACCCAAGCAATGAGCTTTTGAATTATAAAGCACTATTTATGGATGCACACCCAAATGCTCTATGGTTGGAATTCCCGAGCGTCCGTTTCTACGTTTTAGAACACATTAAAAATATTATGTATTACAATACCTATGACGAAAGTAACGTTCATTTGACAAAATATATGCGCCATTTTCCATAAATGACAAAAAAAAGATAATTAATATTTATTTGTTTGTTTTTTATTTGTTTTTTGTTTTTATATATATTCTTCTTCTTCTAATTCACTACTGTATTCAAACTCTTCATCACTGCTTGAACTTATGTGACTACGATTGCTCTTATTTAATCTCTTCTTTCTCTTTGTTTCATATACTATTTCTTCTTCATCATCTACAATGAAATCATCTTTGGCATATCCTTGAGCGGTTTTTTCTAAGTCGTCATATTCATCTTCTTCATCCTCTTCGTCTTCATCGGAACCCAATGATTCAAAACCACCGAATAAATGCTCGTAACATTTCCCCCATTCGGAAGTGGTCAAATTTGATACTTCTTCTCCATCTTCATCTTTATAATTGATTAATATACACGACCCGAAATATAACACTTTATCTACTGGTGGAGGCATATCATACTTATTTTCCTGATTTGCACGGCCTTCGGCCTTGGCAAATAATTTAATGAAATATTTAGAACCATCTTTTAATTCTATATTCCATTGAGTTTGTTCGGCAAATCCTTTATCACTTTTGAATCCTGCCTTTTTATAAATATCTTCTGCATTAAATGATTTCCACTTTAAATTTTTTAAAGTACCGGCTTTTTCTACAATTACAATTGAGGTCATTCTTATATTTGAATACAGATCAATATTTTTATATGCTTTCAATTTTTTCTTTCATTTTGTTTAGTTTGAATACTTATTTATAATTCTTTTACATTTGTATATGAATATTATATTTTCCATTTTTCTCTATTTGGGTATTATTGTCTTATTACATCAAGTCTTCTTACATTTTCAATCAAAATATACCAAACCTATTATAAACCATAAAAACCGTTCTTCTTTGTATGTTTCATCTATAAACACTCACAATACTGATGTAAATGGCGTGTTAGATGCAAGTTTAGACGTGGATATGGATGACGATTTGGTAAAGCTCTTAGACGAGGAAATGGCATAAGCTTAAACAAATTATTAAAATGGTTTAAAGGACTTCTTATGGTTGTATATATCTATAAAATGGAGCTTGAAACACATACTGTTAACGATTTTTTGAAACGTCTTCCCAAATTTGAACTTTCCTATGAAACAACACATCATAAGAAAGATTCCCATATTTACGATATTTGCGTTGCTGTACCATTTGGCAAAAAGACCATTTGTTGGTTCACTTACGAAGAAAATGCATATAATGCTCTATTTTTTGATTTGAATCGTGACAAAAAACTTGGTAGTTGTACCAAATATATGCATAATGTACGAGATTTGGCCTTAGATACCATTGTATACGGCTCTATGATTAACGACGAAGAAAACAATTGTCGATATTTCGTCTTAGAAGACATTTATTGGTATAGTGGCATCTCGGTAGTCACCTATTTAACATATGAAAAATGGTACTTGATGAATGCTATTGTGGAAACCTGTCGGACTATGTTTTCCGATTACGGTATTTTCTTTTTTATGCCTTTTGTATGGAAATCGAATTCTTGTGACGGAGTTATTCCTCACGATCTTAAATCCGAAATACAATACAACGTCCACCATTTACAATACCGCTCTCAAAAAATTCGTACACCCTTTTACAATATGCCTGTTGCCAAGAGCATTATCTATACTAAACAGCAAATGGTAAAACGTTCTGTACAAATGAACAATTACAGATGTAAATATGACCACGATTTTCAAAAACCACAATATCGCCAAAAAACCATATTTATTATCAAGGCGGATGTCCGTGCCGATGTATATCACTTATTTGCTTATGGCAAGAATAAACGTCAGACCTATTATAGTGTTGGATATGTTCCTAATTATTTAACCAGTGTTCGTTTGAATAAACTCTTCCGTAATATTGTTGAAAATGAGAATTTAGACGCCATTGAAGAAAGTGACGATGAAGATGATTTTCAAAATACCAAACAAGATAAATATGTAGATTTGAACAAAGAGATTGCTATGTTTTGTTCGTTTTCGCGGAAATTTAAGAAATGGGTTATTTTGAATCCTGCGCCGAAAGATTTTAGGGTCGTTCACATTGGACGTCTTGTCCGAGATTTTGTCTGAGTATATTGTATATGGCAAATACTATTATAAATCCAAAACCGGCTCATTTGTCCGGTGACAGTGCTAAATTCCACTCCAAAGTTGGTGGTAAGTCACACAAAGGACGTAAAGGACGTAAAACACATAAAGGACGCAAAGGACGCAAATCTATGAAAAGTAAGAAAAGTAGAAAAACTATGCGTAAAACTATGCGTAAAACTATGGGAAAGAAATCTGGAGGAGAAACATGCAATAATATAGATGTTGTCATTACAAACAATTGCATAGATATTGCTCAAGAAGGTTTGGACCTAATTAAAAAATTGAAACCATTCGTCAAAGACCATTATAAAAAAATAGGTTTAATTAAAAACAAAAAGCTAAAAGAATTTGATGAAAAATTTGATAATTATACCCCTAGTCAAAAAATAGAGGTAGGTTCCAATTGTAATTGTTTGAATACCTTTGGCGTTATGATAAATTCAGAATTAGAACGGCAATATCAAATAGTTTGCGACATTGAAAGTAAATATCGTAAAATACTGAAAGAAAGAGAAAAATTCATGGGTATTGGAAACAAATGTAAAAATGAAAATACAATCAATAACTTTTTGACAACGTGTAATTTAATGAAACTAGAGCACATAAAATTGTCAATGAAGGGATGCTTAGATAAAGGTACATCAATCGCAAATATGTGCATGTTTTCACAAAGCAAAGCAGACGACAAAAGATTTACAGAAAATATACCAACAAATGCAAGAATAGTACCTTAATTAAATACATAAAAAAACAAGTAAATTAAACCACTTAAGCTAAGCTACTACGTAATTATTGCTATATTCGGTGCCGAACTCTGTTTTTGATTCTCTATATCTACAACGTGACCTTGTACGTGGAACCAATCTCGACTAAAGGTTGCTGTTGTTGGTGTAACATACTGATGTTGTGGATTTCCCTGTTCATTATCTTGGAGCGCAGTTTTCAATCTCCACCTTAAAATCATTATTGTAATAAGTATGAGAATTATTATAATAAGTATTCCTGTTAGTAAATTTGCTTCATAAAAGGATTCTTTTTCAGACGTTGGAGTGGGTTGTGGAGTTTGTATCTCATAAGACAAACCTTGTATTCTTGTTGTTTGTGTGGGTTGCTGTGTTGGTTTCTGCGTTGGAATGCTTGTTGGCTGAAACGTTGGCATTTCGGTCGGCATTGAAATAGGAGACTTTGTTGGCACGTGACTGGGTGCACTTGACGGCTGAATACTGACTGACTCTATTGCTCCCTGTAGTACTGCCAAAATTATTATTAAGAATATTTTCAAGTACATTTTATTGTTTTATTACTGGATATATTATAATACTTGTATTGAATCAATTTTATGATTGAAATACTGGTGATATTGATGGAAACTTATATGGATTGCGGAATTATAGTGCGCTCTTTATATTGTTTTGATTTATTGTTTTTTAA
>ERZ887851.3459-NODE-3459-length-11391-cov-4.647936_pt1 | contig 11391 bp, 8 predicted proteins | sample MGYA00521100_ERZ887851 | MGnify/ENA primary metagenome ERZ887851 (study PRJEB32303, sample SAMEA104408602) | aquatic metagenome | biome: Brackish water; feature: Pelagic; material: water | place: Baltic Sea | collected 2014-06-06T16:11:00 | depth 11,444 m ...
ATTGAATTGCTGAAAGAGAAATCCGTTTTTCTGCCGGAATGATCGAAGAGGGGCTGTTCGCTGATCCAACTGGGTATGATCGTGAAAAATTTCTCCGGTTGTTGGCGATTCCAAACCGCCGAGCAACCGAAGCAGCGTCGACTTTCCGCCGCCGGATGGGCCGATGAACACGAGAACTTGCGTGTCCGCCGCCGTTGCGAAATTTACGTCCTGCAATGCCACGCTCGATGGGGCGTAGATTTTGGAAAGATCGCGGACTTCAATGTTCATATTTGAAACGAGCCTCCAGTTTTCTGCTGATGAGTGAAATTGGCAGGGTGATGATGAGGTATCCGATGGCGAGCGGAATGTAACCTTCGATGGACGCGTAGGAATTTGCGACAGCCCCTCGGGTTTGCATGAAAAATTCGTGAACAGCAATGATGTAGAGCAACGACGAATTTTTCACCAAGTCTGCGAAGAGGCCAGCTGATGCAGGAAGGACACGGCGAATTGCCTGTGGAATGACGACGAATCGGTAAATTTGAAAATCGGAAAGTCCGATTGCACGGCCGGATTCCCATTGAGTTTTTCCGATGGATTCAATGCCGCCTCGAAAGATTTCCGATAGATAGGCGGCGGAAAAAGCGGAGAGAATTACGATGCCAACCCAAAATGGGGCGAATTCCACTCGCACCGAAAATAAGATTAGAATTTTCTCCTCAAGTGCGACGGAAAATACGTAATAACCGATCACGATTTGGGTGATGAGTGGCGTTCCGCGAATCAATTCAATGTATCCGCGGGCGAGGAGGCGGGTCATTTTAACGGAAGCGAGCTGAGCTGCCGTCAGGATCGCACCGAGAAGGATGCTGATACCAGCGGCGATTGCGGAGATAAGCAACGTCATGCCCCATCCTTTGAGCATGTTGCTTTGGTAGGGTTGAATCGCTTTCCAATTGTAATCGTGACTGGCAAGCGTCCAGAATAGGAAATAGAGGAACCCCAAAATCGAAAAACCGACAATCCAGCTAACGAAGGCAAATTTTGAGGAAGTCGAGGACGAGCCGTTCACGGGTTCGTCATAGCCGAAATTTGGGCGATTGTCGACTACAACGACCGTTGTTAGTGTGCTTTTTCAGCCAAAATCATGGCGGCTTCTTCTTGAAAAAGCCGATTTGCCGGAACATCAGTCAGAGGAATTTCTTTTGCTGCATTCCAGCGCCGAACGCCGTCAACAATCAGCCGGCGTCCCTCTTGTCCATCAACAAATAGAATGGGTTCGGTAATTCCATTGTCTTCGATGTCGTCTATAAAATCCTGCCAATCAGAAGTAGATCTGTCAGGATTAACTGACGGGCGAGCGGGATGGGGAGACAGAGCTGAAGGAAACAAAAATTGCGGGTATTTGTTTATGCAGAAGGCTGGGAGGGGACAATCAAGGTTTCAATACGATTGAGAAGTGGCTCACTCACTCTTCGGGAATTTAGAACCATATTGAGGTGGACGCGCGATACTCCCAGCGACGTGGCGATTTCACTTTGAGTAACTCCATGTCTTTTTAACAGTTTACGCAATTTAAATGCTCTTTGAGTGACTAGTTGTGTTTTGTGACTTTGAAGGGACATATATGATCATCCCCTTGTAAAGGTTACTTTTTAACGGGGATGGTATCTTTAAGTGTTCACTACAGTTAAAACTTAACGCAAGTAAAAGATTTTACTGACAGACTTTATCGAGCTTGGAAAGAATCGGGGATTTCGAAAGGCGAAATTGCGGGTTCGCTTGGGGTTGCTCCCGGGTCTGTGAGCCGTTGGTTTTCCGGTACGATTCCTAAGGGGGAGAATTTGACGCGCCTGGCAGAATTTCTGTCGGTGGAAGCAAATTGGCTGGTGCATGGAGAAACCAGCACGGATAACGTTCGTTTTCGTGAGCCATCAGTTTCTTTCAATATTACGGCCAATCCGGCCAATGAGCCGAAGATTGCGGATCACTCTATTCGTGAACAAATACTCGATACCCCTGATTGGATCGATACGACCACGCTGTTGGATGTGGCGCGTCGTGAAGCCGATGATGCGTATTTGGAAAATCGGGCACCCAACCGATTGCTCATGGTCGCTCTGCTGGAGTTGAAAAAGCGGTTTCGCAGCTGAAAACGTTGTTTTTTCAGGGATTTATTTTTTCGCGGGTGCTTTTTCCGGAACGGGATTCACTTTCACGGAAACCGGTGTGGAATAGGTCACGAATTTGGTGTCCTTCGCGACTGCTTTTGCCCTTGCTGCTTTTGCGGCGGTATCGGCCGCACCTCTGGCTACAGTTACCCGTTTAAGGAGAGCCTTATCAGCTTCGAGGGCTTTTTTTGCTGCTGCAAGTTCGACCTCGGTCGCACTGCTTCGCTCAAGCTCGATGACTCGCTTGTTCCCTACTTGAATCCGTTCAACGATTATTTTTTCGAGCGCTTCCAGCCGTTTGTGTTCTTTAGTTGCAGCGAGTCCTAATTTAGGATTATGCTGATATTTTGCGAGTCCGGTGCCCTGAAGCGCGAATTGAAAATCTCCGGGTTTGGCAGCGAAATTTCCGTTTGGCTTAAAATCGATGACCAATTTTCCGTCGGTTGCGGTTTCAGCAATGGCCACAGTTGGAGGACTCTTTTGCATTCCCGGAAAACCGTGAGGCTGCACGGTGAGGTTCCCTTTTCGTAATGCATTGAATTCAGTCGTCTTGATTGGAATTTCGAGCTTCTGATTCAATTCTACTTCCCAGACTTTATTGGGATCGATCGAAGTAAGTGTGGTGGGCGTGCTTTCTTCAGAAATCACCGAAAGCACGATTTCTAAATCGAGCCTCGAGCGGACCCGGAAGCTGTCGGAAAAAATTACTCCCCAAACAAGCGATGCATTTTGTGCGACTCGTCGGATGTTATTTTCGCCAATTGTTGCCCTGCCTGAAATGGTTATCGGGCCCGACCAGGCGGCGGCATTCGCGGCGGCTTTTATGACCAAAAATCCAGTGGTGGAATCGCCGCTCAAAGTTAGTTGCGGAGCGGACACGCCCTCGGGTAATCCACTGGCTCTAACTACAATGTCACCTTCGAATCCGTCTTGTCGGGGAGCGACCACGCGATAGACGATCGTTCCGTTTTTTCGGATTATGGGCGCGGCGGGAAATCCTGCGCGGCCATTGGTGGCGGTAATGGTTCGTTCCGTCGTGGTGAAGAGTTGAAAGTCGTGCTGGGCCTCGCGAATGGCGAGTCGGTAGAGGTGGGCCGCGCTTCCGCCGCCCGCTTGATTGATCACTGTTACTTCATACTCGCTATCAGCATCGGCTGTGAAATTCAGCATTGCATCCGTCGTGTCGAGATTGGTCGAATCAAACCGGTCGGCGCTGAAAAACGATGGGGTGTCGTCGTTTTCAGCGACGATTTTGTCATCGCCGACTTTCCGAAGAATCAGGACGGTGTCGGAGTTCACTTTCATTCGATCTGAAATCGATTCGATGAAATAGGTGGTGTCCTTTTTTGCCGAAAACCGAAAGGTGTCGCTGTCTCCCTTTACATCAAATTTTGCCGCAATTTCACAAGGTGCCTGAACGGTCTGTGAAATAGAATCCCGAACTTCAAAAATCACCGGCGCCGTTGCAAAGCCAATCTTGAGGGCATTGGAATTTCCGATCTGGTGTTCAAATCCGGGCAAGGTCGCTTGCCGGGGTGTGCTTGCCGAAAACCTTTTTGAAACGGTCGCTATGGGTGGAACATCGATTTCTACTTCGACAGACTCGAGAGCCTTTCCATCCAGTTCGACGCCTTCACCGAGGCTGCCGCCCGGTAAATTTCTTCCAAAGATCGTGAATTTTGTTTTGGTTCCGGGGACACCGGCCGGCGGCCAAACGAAATCGATGATCGGAACTTTCGAGACTTTTAGTCGGTAAAAATACTGGCTGCCACCCCGATATAAAATTTCGGAAACGGCGATGAAATAGTCTCCGTCCTCTGGTGCCGTAAAATCGATGAACGGATCGCGAACGAAGTGGAGGCGATTGGTTTCAAGCTCTTGCCCTGAGCTATTGAAGATAGACAGTTGCGCGTCGGCTTTTGAATCCAATCGTTCGGCCCAGACTTGAATCATGAGTTGCTCGCCTTTTTTTGCAGCGACTTTATACCAATCGGTTCCGCGACTATCCAACGTGCCTGACACGCCGGTTTCGATCGCGAGCGGCATGGCTTTATCCTGCGTAGAATGATCGCCTTCTTCGGGAATTTCCGCGGCGTCTGCCGGTAAAATCATAAATGGGCGAGCGGTCGACAATCCGAAATATCCCTGCGTCCGCGCTTCGACGATTCCCGGTTTCACGCCCGGTGGAATTTTTACGGTGAACTTGTTCGCGACTTGTTTCCCGTCAGGATAAATTTCATCCTTCGGCAGCATAACCGGCTCACCTTTGATCCTCACATCATTGAACCGAAGCGATGTCAGCTCCTCCAAATTGGTTCCAGAAACAGTCACTTCAACGGTTGAGCCCGCTTTCGCGAAAGCCGGAGAGATCATTTGGAAATCGCTGTTCGGCAGCTGCGCATTTGCCGTCGCGAAGCTGAGCAAAAACGCGGGGAAAAACAATTTCACGATCCAACCCTGTTGATTCATCGATTCAATACTGTTGGTTGTTAGGGCTATCTTCCTTCGCCCGGTAGGTTCGTTTTTTAGTGGTTGAACAAAAATTCTTTCGTGTTCACCAGTACCCAAATGATGTCTTCGAAGGCTTGCTGTTCGGCGATTGGATCGGCTGGTTTTTCAGCTGCTTTCCGTTTTTTTACGAGATGGGCTTTGGCTATGTTCAGTTCGTCAGCATTTGGTTTTCGCGATAGTGCAGTGAGATAAAGTTCAGTTAATCGGTCGTCGTCAGAGCGATCCATCGCCTTGGCGAGCGTGAGGGCTCGACCATCGCCAACGCTCAATTTTTTCTGAATCAAGTCGGCGTTAATCAGGTGCAGGCTTTGCCCCAGATTCGCTTCGCCCGTGCGTTCACATTCACAGGCGCTGTCCATCTGAGGGCGTCCGAACATCGTCAGAAACTCGCTCTCTTTGTTTGAATTGTCATCGGGCAAGGCGATTGCGCGAACTCCCGCCGGCTGCTGATTGAATGAATTTTTCGCGCCTGTGACATCGTTGAACGCATCGAGCAGAACCTCGGCTTGGAGGCGTTTCGGATAGAAGCGCGCGTAATTCTGCGTGTCATCGGCGTTCACTTCATTCGGAATGGCTTCAAGCTGATAGGTCCGGCTATTGCAAATTACGCGGATGAGGGATTTTAGATCGTAGCCGCTTTCTACAAAATGATCTGCGAGTCGTTCGAGCAATTCCGGATGAGTCGCGGGATTGGTCGGGCGAATATCATCCTCGGGTTCGACGAGTCCCTGGCTGAAAAAATGTTTCCAATACCGGTTTGCTAAAACCGTTGCGAACCACGGATTTTCTTTGTCACGGACCCACTCCGCGAGATCGTGCCGGGGATCGATTTCTGCGGGGATGTCGAGAGGTTCGCCTCCGGGAGCGGTTGGCTTCAGGTTCACTTGCGTCGCCGGATTGAGCACCTGAGCCAGTTTCCGATTGTGAAAAATGATGTCATCCTCGGGAAGGCGGTAGACTTCTTTGCGGTCGATTGTGGAAAAGAAAGCGGTGAATCCATAGTAGTCATCCTGGCTCCAGCGTTCATACGGATGGTGATGGCATTGGGCGCATTGCATTCGAATCCCGAGAAAAACCTGGGCAATGTCCTGCATGCGTTCTTTCGGATCGGTTACCGCACGATACCAACTTGCTGCCGGGTTTTCGCTGGTTGTTCCCGAAGCGGTAATCAGCTCACCGACCAATTCGTCGAACGGCTTGTTTTCGATTAGGCTGGTTCGAATCCAGGAGTGAAAGGCAAAGGTGTCGCGCGAAACCCAGGCGAGGCCGCGATTCGATTTGTTGCGAAGCAGGCCGGCCCATTTTCCTGCGAAGTAATCGCCGTATTCCGAGGTGTTGAGCAGCGCATCAATTCGTTTGGCTCGTTTACCAGGATCAGTTGAAGCCATAAATTGATTAGTCTCGTCGAGTGTCGGAATTCGGCCCGTAATATCGATTGTGACACGTCGAAGAAACGAGGCGTCATCGCTTAATTTAGATGGGGGAAGTCCAAGCACGCTCAGTTTTTTGAAAATCTCTTCGTCGATGAAATTCTCCGGTTTTGGCAATTCAGTGATCGTTTCTCCCAGCGGAATGGTGGCTCGAAAGACATCGACGTGTTCTTGAAACCGAACCATCACGGACGTGCTGCCTGTCTTATTTTCGAAGGTGACGAGACCATTTTCGTCGACGTGAGCCATCTCTTCCTGATTGGGTTCGAATTGGGCGGCACGCGAAATGTCGCGGACCGAGCCGTCGTCGAAAAAAGCGGTGACGAGCAATTGCTGGTTGGAACCGGCTTTGACCACGAGATCGCGTGGGAAAATTTCAATCCGTTCAACGGTTGGATCGTTTTCGGGCCCGTATTCAGCGCCTTCCGCAATCCAACGACGAATTAAGGCATAGTCGGCAGATTCGGAGTCCAGCCGAGCACCACCTCCATGCGGAAGGTTTCCCGAAGCCTTCATTAACAGAATGCTGTGGTCGGGTGCGGTCGGCATGACGCGGCGGCCTCGAGAATTTTTCACCAGCGTCTCAAAATCGATTTCGGGATCGTATCCGAAAAGCGAGAGGCTGAATCCGTTTTGCCCTTCCGCTTTTGCGTGGCAAGCGCCGGCATTGCAGTTATTTCGAGTAATCACGGGGACAATGTCATTCGGAAAACTGATCGGTTGCGGCTTTTCAAAATCGGAAACGGTTACGGAAATAGAAGCTGGGGTGTCTCCTGTTTTCGCCGCCAGAATGGTTGCGGTTCCATTTGCTAACGGTGCGATGAGACCGCTTTTGCTGACGGTTACAATTCCTTCAGGCTTTGCAGAAAATGTAACCGTACGTGTGACGTCCGTATTTTTTTCCGACATCACCACCATTTGTTGGCGGGAGTCAGGCCCGCGCATTTTTACCGAGTCCAGGCTCGGGTGCGCTGTAATCGTAATTTCCCCGGCCAGCCCGTTGATTGATACAAGAACCGGAAGGAACGCTACGAGTAGTTTGAAAAACTTGATGAAACGTATCACGATTTTAAAGCGTAACCGAAGTGGTGAAAGTTTTCGGGGTCCGTATACAGGCCTCTACGATCCAATAGGGTATGTTCATCGATCGTACCCTGTTGGATCGAAAAAATTGAAAAACGAATCTTTCGGTGACGCTTTCCTTTTGCTCTGAAACTTGTTATGCTTTTGCCAATGTCTGCCAGTTCCCGATTCATAAATCGCCTCACTACTTCGGTTTTATGCATTTTTGCTTTGGCAATGATCGCTGATGCATTTGACATCAATCCGAAGAGTTTGAAAGAGACAGAGGCAAAGGTGAAAAAACTGTCGAGCGAGGTATTGCCTGCAGTGGTGTCATTGGTTCCCGATGGACCCGTCGGGCGCGGTGGTTCTGGAACGGGAGTGATTGTAAATAAGGACGGCCTGATCTTGACTGCGGCACACGTAACGGTCGAAATGAACGATCGAGTCACTGTGATTTTCCCAAATGGCGATCGGGCGCGGGGCGTGGTGTTGGGGATGGATTTTACACGGGATTCCGCCATGGTTCAAATTACAGACAAGGGAGAATACCCTTTTGTTGAGCTTGGAGAATCGAAGCCGCTGAAGCCGAATGACTGGTGCATCGCGCTCGGACATGCCGGCGGTTTTCAAAGTGATCGTTCACCTCCGGTTCGGTTGGGGCGAATTTTGACGAATGATGACAAAAAATGGATCACATCTGACTGCACCTTAATTGGGGGAGATTCGGGCGGGCCGCTTTTTAATTTAGAAGGCAAGCTGATTGGGATTCACTCGAACATCGGACAGCAGCTTTCAGAGAATCGTCACGTGCCGATTTCTACATTTGTCGAACACTGGGATCAGCTCAAAAATGGAAGTCGCTATGGCGGCTCTCACGTCGGTGGGTTTCTGGCAAACCCGGATCGCGCGGCATTGGGAGCCAGCCTCGGCAATGCAAAAAATGATTCGGGTGCGCTTATTCAAGCGGTGATGCAGCGCTCACCTGCTGCGATGGCAGGTTTGAAAAAAGGAGATCGTGTTGTCAAAGCGGACGACTCTGAAATCAAAAAAGCAGAAAATTTGAAAGAGGTTTTGAACGAAAAAGCGCCCGGAGATCGGGTGATTCTGATTGTGAAGAATGGCGAGACGGAGCGGGGAATGTCAGTAAAGCTGGTGGCCGCCAAAAATCTTCGCGGTTTTCCACGATCGTCGTCCAAGTCTAGGCCCCAACCTAAGCCAAAAAAGGAAGACGCTGAACTTGGAAAGATGCAGCCGAAATTTGATAAGCGGATGAAGCAGGCTTTGAAAGACGGGATTTTGAAAATTGAAGACAAAGAGGTGGAATCCTATGGCGGGCCAAAAAATTATAGCAAATTGATGAATAAATTTATGGGTGGGCTTTCAAAAGAGGATCGCGCCAAATTTCAGAAAATGGCGGATGCACCACCCCCTGTGGATATCGAAAAATATGATCCGGATGCGCTCATTGAATTTGAAGAGAAATTCTTTCGGGATGTCTTGAATGCGTTCCACCCGTCGGTGGAAGCTTCCGCCGAGGCAACTCATCTCGTTTTCCGCGGCCGTGACCTGAAGAGTTTATGCACCATCGTGCATGAAGATGGCTATGCGCTGACAAAAGCGAGCGAACTTGATACAAAAAATAACCAGAAGCTGACGGTGATGATTGCTAAGGGGAAAATGATTCCCGCAAAAGTGGTGAAGCAGTTTCCAAAAAATGATCTCGCGCTGATCAAGCTCGATATGAAAGAAAAAATGGCGGTTGTGGCATGGTATCAGCCTGAAGACGATTTGCCGATCGGGACCTTCATTGCAGCGGTTGGATCGAGTCCTGATCCGGTTGCGATTGGCGTCATTAGTGTGATGACGCGGACGCTTGCCGGACAAAATCGGGGTTACATCGGGATCATTGCAGAGCACCATTCCAAAGGGGTTCGGGTGTCTCGGATGCCCCAGAATGGCCCGGCGCGGCGGGATGGATTGGAAGTGAACGATGTGATTCAGAAGATCGAAGGAAAGATCTGCGATACCCCGGAGAAGCTGAATAAAATGGTCAGCAGCACCAAGCCGGGGACAGCGATCAAAATCGATTACCTTCGTGATGGGCAGGCTTCTTCGTTGGAAGTGACACTTGGCGATCGCGGTAAAATTGATGATGGGGCGAAGGATCGAAACGGGAAAATGAATAAATTCGGAACCCGAGTGAGTGACAAAAGCACTGGTTTTCAAAATGCAATCCAAACGGACTTGCCGATCTCGCCGCAGCAATGTGGGGGCCCGGTTGTCGATCTTGATGGGAATGTGATTGGGCTGAATATCTCGCGAGCGGGTCGGATCAAAACTTACACGCTGCCGTCATCTGAAGTGGTCGCGCTTTTGGATAAAGAGCTCGAAAAAGCGATTTTGAATAGCACGCCTGAGCCTAAGAAAAAAGAAGCGGCCAAGGCAGAATGATCCAGATCATGGCTTGATTCCGCCCCTGCCGTAGCAGTCGAAAATACCCTACGGTTTCGTAATCATGGATCTAACATCTCCCATTCAGCGTTGTTCCGGCCCAATTGGGCGTCGCTCATTTCTCGAAGCGGGCGGACTCAGCGTTCTCGGTTTGGGGATGAGTGATTTCTTGAAGCTGCAGGCCCAGGCGAAGGCTGGCAATGATGCGGTGGTGGATAAGGATACGTCCGTGATTTTCGTTTGGCTTCCCGGCGGACTTCCGCACATGGAAACGTATGACATGAAGCCGGACGCGCCGTCTGAATATCGGGGTGTTTTCAATCCGGTTAAGACCAATGTTTCCGGGATTGAAGTGTGTGAACTGCTTCCGCGTCATGCCAAAATCGCTGACAAATTTTCTATCATCCGATCGATTCATCACGAGTTTGCGGATCATGGTGGGGCTCACAAACGGATGATGACGGGTCGTGCACCGAAAACGCCGACCGGAACTGTGAACGATGCGCCTGCGGTTTCTTCGATCGTGAAGAAAATGCTGGAAGGTCGCGGCGGAAAAGTGGACATGCCGGTATGCGTGGCTGAAGCTGACAGCGGACGAAGCGCGATTGATACCTTTGCAATGGGATCTGCCTGGCTTGGGGCAGCGAATACGCCTTTTATGGTTTCAGGTGATCCAAGTGCGGCTGATTTTAAAGTCGATAACATTGGGGTGAAAAACGAGATGGAAACGCGGATCGATGACCGACTCGCGATGCTCGAAGGGATGGACAAATTTCGTCGGGAAATTGACAAGACTGGCGCGATGGAAGCGATGGATAGCTTTAATCAGCAAGCCATGGAAATGCTAACGAGCGACAAGGTCCGTGAAGCCTTCGACCTTTCTAAAGAGTCAAAGAAGACCCGCGAACGTTACGGAATGACGGCGTATGGGCAGCGCGCCTTGATGGGCCGCCGACTGGTTGAGGCAGGAAGCCGATTTGTCACGATGGTGTGGGAAAATCCATTTCCGGGAAAACCCACTCCAAAAAACTGCGCTTACAACTGGGATTGCCACGCGGTGAACTGCCACGTGTTCGACGATTTTCGCTGGCGTGCCGATGTGTTCGACCAGGCGCTCACAGCTTTAATTGAAGACGTCTACGATCGTGGGCTCGATAAAAAAACGCTGATTGTTCTGGGTTCTGATTTTGGACACACCCCGAAAATCTCTGAGCGTCGCGGAACCAAAAGCGGCGTGATGCAGCCCGGTCGCGATCACTGGCCGAAGTCGATGTCGATCCTCGTTTCCGGTGGCGGCATGAACAAGGGACAAGGCATTGGCGCAACGAATTCAAAAGGTGAGCATCCTGTCGAGCGGATCATGTCGCCAAATGATCTGTGGGCCACGGTTTATCAGCATTTGGGGATTGATCACACCGCGTATTTGACCAATCTCGAAGGTCTGCCTCTGCAGATTTTGCCGTCCGGAAAGCCAATTGCTGAATTGGGTGGCGTGGCGTGAAGCTATCTGTTCTTTCGACTTAATTTTTGCACTGAACGATTGTCGGTCCCATTGCCACAGGTGACCCGCGACAATGGAACCTCCAACGCACCCCTACTGGAGAGGAGAGGACATTTACGAAATTAGGCTTTTGCGGCGGTGGCTTTTCGTTCGATAAAACGGAACGTAAACAACGCCACAACGGGAAGGATCACCCACCACACAATCGAAGGCAGGCCAGTCACCTCATCGAGCCGGACTTTGCCCAATTGGCCAATGGAAAGGATGTTTGCTTTTAACC
>ERZ887851.3463-NODE-3463-length-11387-cov-6.072803_pt1 | contig 11387 bp, 9 predicted proteins | sample MGYA00521100_ERZ887851 | MGnify/ENA primary metagenome ERZ887851 (study PRJEB32303, sample SAMEA104408602) | aquatic metagenome | biome: Brackish water; feature: Pelagic; material: water | place: Baltic Sea | collected 2014-06-06T16:11:00 | depth 11,444 m ...
CCTAGAATTACCCTAATGGAAGTGTGTTAAATACTTTTCAGGTGAGTAGGTATATAAAGCGAATGCCACAGGCTGCAATGCAAACATGTGTGTCGGGTGAAACTGCCGCCGATCAGGTTACGTTGGTTTGGTTTAAACGCGACTTGCGCGTATCGGACCATCCGGCATTGCAACGCGCCGCGTCTGGGGCAGGGCAGGTGTTGCCGGTGTATATAATAGAGCCAGATTACTGGCGCCTGCCGGATATGTCGGGGCGCCATTGGGATTTTATCGCCGATTGCCTGAGCGATCTTCAAACAGATCTGACGCGGCTTGGGGCGCCGCTTGCCCTGAGAGAGGGTGACGCGGTTGAGGTGCTGGAAACGCTGCGGCAACAATTTGGCTTTACGCGCATGACCAGCCATATCGAAACAGGCAATCTTTGGAGTTTTGCCCGCGATCAAAAAGTCGCGGATTGGGCGCGGGCGCAGGGCGTGGTTTGGACCGAACTGCCGCAGTCTGCCGTCACGCGTGGAATTGCCAGAGCCAACCGCTGGGCCGACCGGCGCGGACGCTTTGTTGCCGAGCCCTTACTGCCGTTGTCGCCTGCTTTACGCGGGGTCAAGCTGGTGCCTGGGGCGTTGCCCTGTGCGGCGGCACTTGGTCTGTCCGCGTCGCGTCCCGGCACCTTGCAGGCGGGGGGGGCGCCGTCAGGCGGAACGTGTGCTGGATGACTTTTTGCAGCGTCGGGGCCAACCCTACCGCCGCGCAATGTCGTCGCCCCTGTCGGCTGAAACCGCCTGTTCACGGCTGTCGCCATACCTTGCCTATGGGGCGATCACTGTTCGCGAGGTCGTGCAGGCAACAGCCCGTCGTCAGGCTGAACTGAAAGGCAGTCGTAATGGCTGGCTCGGCAGCCTGTCATCTTTTCAGTCTCGTCTGGCGTGGCGTGACCACTTTACTCAAAAACTTGAGGATCAACCCGATATTGAAAGCAGGTGCCTGCATCCTGCGTATGAGGGGCTGCGACCAGACGTGCCTGATCCCGCGCTATTTTTGGCTTGGCAAACCGGCCAGACGGGCGTGCCATTTGTGGATGCCTGTATGCGGTATCTGATTGCTACTGGCTGGCTGAACTTTCGTATGCGGGCTATGTTGATGTCATTTGCCTCTTATCAGCTGTGGTTGGATTGGCGCAGTACTGGGGTGCATTTGGCGCGCATGTTCACCGATTATGAGCCAGGTATTCACTGGCCTCAGGTGCAGATGCAGTCTGGAACAACCGGTATCAATACGATTCGGATTTATAACCCGGTGAAACAAGGGCTTGATCAGGACCCTGATGGTATATTTACCCGCCGTTGGGTGCCGGAACTGGCGCCGGTACCGGATGTGTTTTTGCAAGAGCCTTGGCGCTGGGACGGGCGTGGCACGCTGCTGGGCGTGGCGTATCCTCGTCCTGTTGTAGATTTAAAAGCTGCAGTCTCGCAAGCCCGCGACCGGGTCTGGGCAGTGCGCAAAGACAGCGGCTTTGCTGGCAAGGCCAAACAAATTGTGACCAAACATGCCAGCCGCAAAGACAGTGCGGGACATTTTGTCAACGACCGGGCTGCGCGCACGCGTCGTCAGGCGTCGGGCGACGGCAGACAGATGAGCTTTGATTTGTGATGGCGAAAATGCGACGCAAGGCGGATTTAGACAGCAAATTGTGTCGCTCCTGTGGACGGCCGTTTGTTTGGCGAAAAAAATGGGAAAAAGTCTGGCATGAGGTGCTTTATTGCAGTAAAAAATGTCGATCCGAAAAGCCCGCTAGTGACAAGGTGCTTCAATCCTAACTCTTTCGCAGGTATTGGTTACCTTTATTTACCCGTCCTGTTGCCTATCGGAAACTTAGCCCCTAAACCCCGCGAGAACTTGGCGAATCTAGGGGAAAGACATGTCTGACAGGATCGAAAAATACGGATTGAAAATTGCGCAGTCGCTGGCAGATTTTATAGATCACGAAGCCTTACCGGGCACCGGTGTTGTCCCCGACAACTTTTGGAAGGGTCTTTCGGACTTAGCGCATGATTTTGGTCCGAAAAATCGGTCGCTAGTGGCGCATCGTGAACTGTTGCAAAGCCAAATTGATGATTGGCACAGCGCCCGCAAAGGTCAGCCACATGACGCCGAGGCGTATAAGTTATTCCTGAGTGAGGTCGGTTATCTGGTTCCCGAGGGTGCGGATTTCGAAATTGAAACCGCAAACGTAGACCCTGAGATTGCGACGATATCTGGTGCACAGTTGGTCGTGCCTGTTACCAATGCGCGCTTTGCATTGAATGCGGCAAACGCCCGCTGGGGGTCTTTGTATGATGCGCTTTATGGCACGGACGCCTTGGGCGACTTGCCGGCGTCTGGCGGGTATGATGTGACACGGGGCGCGCGCGTGATTGCTTGGGGTCGGGCCCTTTTGGATCAATCTGTGCCTTTGACCGGATCCAGTTGGACTGCGGTGACGTCCCTAAGTGTGCAAGATGGCGTCCTTTTGGTTGACGGTGTTGGGCTTTCTGACGTGGCACAATTTGTTGGTTTTGGCGGTGATGCCGCGGCCCCGACCCGTGTTCTTTTGCGCAAGAACGGTCTGCATCTTATTGTCGAGATTGATGCCAGCAGCCCTATCGGATCCACCGATTTGGCCGGTATTGCAGACATCCGGCTTGAGGCGGCAATATCGACAATCATGGACTGCGAAGACAGTGTGGCCACTGTGGACGCCAGCGACAAAGTCCAGGCCTATCGCAACTGGCTGGGACTGATGCGCGGTGATCTGACCGAAGAGATTGTTAAGGGCGGCCAATCCTACACCCGTAAACTGAACCCCGACCTGAGCTTTACCGCAGCAGGTGGGGGGGAGATGACGCTGAAAGGGCGCTCGTTGATGCTGGTGCGCAATGTTGGGCATTTGATGACGAACCCGGCTGTTTTGGATCGCTATGGCAATGAGATCGACGAGGGGCTTTTAGATGCGCTGTGCACCAGCTTGATTGCCATGCATGATTTGAAACGCCCGGGGGGAAATTCGCTGCATGGCAGTGTCTATATCGTCAAACCCAAAATGCACGGTCCCGATGAAGTTGCCTTTTCAAGCGACACCTTTGCAAAGGTCGAGGCGATCTTGGGCCTCCCTCTGAACACCCTTAAAATGGGCATCATGGATGAAGAGCGCCGCACATCGGCCAACCTGAAAGAATGCATCCGGGCTGCGAAGGCGCGGGTTGCTTTTATCAACACCGGGTTTCTGGATCGCACTGGTGATGAAATACATACGAGTATGGAAGCCGGCCCGTTCCTGCGCAAAGGCGAAATGAAGACAACGCCGTGGATTATCGCGTATGAAGATCGCAACGTTGATATCGGTCTGGCCTGCGGGCTGCAGGGCATAGCCCAGATTGGCAAGGGCATGTGGGCTATGCCCGACCGCATGGCAGATATGCTCACGGCAAAAATCGGGCATCCGACCGCGGGAGCGTCCTGTGCCTGGGTGCCATCGCCCACGGCAGCGACATTGCATGCCACCCATTACCTCAGCGTTGACGTCACGGCGCGTCAAAACGCGATCAAGGCCGCTGGCCCACGCGGGACACTGGATGATTTGCTCACCGTGCCGGTAATGAGCGGAGAGAACCTAAGTGACGCCGAGATTACCGAAGAAATTGAAAACAACGCGCAGGGTATTCTGGGCTATGTGGTGCGTTGGATCGATCAGGGCGTTGGCTGTTCGAAAGTGCCCGACATTCATGATGTCGGCTTGATGGAAGATCGCGCAACCTGTCGCATTTCGTCTCAGGCGCTGGCCAACTGGATGCATCACGGCGTTGTAAGCCAGAGCCAAGTGATGGCGGCAATGCAAAAGATGGCCGCCGTTGTCGACCGTCAGAATGCCGACGATAAAGCCTATCGTGCGATGGCGCCAGGCTTTGATGGCATTGCGTTTCAGGCGGCCTGTGATCTGGTGTTTAAAGGCCGCATCCAGCCGTCTGGTTATACTGAGCCGGTACTCCACGCGCGGCGGCTGGAGCTGAAAGCCGCAGCTCTGTAGCGCTGATAGACGACCAAAATAAAGTGTCCGGCGCCAGAGCCGGGCTAGCCTCCATTTTCTTGACATCCCAAATAGGAGTTTCCCATGGCCAGTATCACCTTGAATAAAGCCCGAACAATTATCCGTAAAACACTGGAAAAAGGTACCGACTTGGCGCTTAAACCGCTGTCGGTTATCGTGTTGGATGATGGTGGGCACGCCATCGCCTTTGAACGCTCTGATGGCGCGGCACCGGGACGTTTCGGCATTGCCCATGGCAAGGCGTATGGCGCGGTTATGCTGGGGATGGCTGGCCAGGCACAGATGGCCCGCGCCGAGCAACAGGCTTATTTCATGGCTGCAGTTAACGGTGTTTTTGGTGGGGCGGTTGTGCCAGTGCCGGGCGGCGTGCTGGTGCGTGACAAAAAAGGCAAAGTGATTGGTGCCGTCGGGGTCACCGGTGATACATCCGACAATGACGAGATTTCTGCACTGGCGGGTGTCGCTGCCGCCGGGTTCGAAGGTAACGCGTGATATTGAGTTCCGCGATTGGTTAGCTATGGTGGGACCGTATCACTAGTTGAGGTGTCCCGCCGTGCGTCCAGTTATCGGAATAATTTCGAACCATTATCTGATTCATGAACAATACCCCGTACATGCATCAGGAACGATGAATGGGGAGGCCATCGCCCAAGTGGCCGATTGTATCCCCATGATCGTGCCCGCTGACCCAGCGCAAATCTCTGTCCAAGAGTTGATGGCGACCTGCGATGGATTTTTGCTGACTGGTGGGCGGCCTAATGTCCACCCCGAAGAATACGGCGAAGCCGAAACCGAGGCGCATGGCAGTTTTGACCGGCAACGTGACCGATTGGTTTTGCCTTTGGTCCGCGCCTGTATCGATCGTGGGCAACCGATTTTAGGTGTCTGCCGCGGCTTTCAAGAGGTGGCCGTGGCGATGGGCAGTACGCTGCACCCCGAAATTCGCGATCTGCCCGGGCGCAGCAATCACCGTATGCCGCCCGACGGCACGTTGGAAGAAAAATTCGCGCTGCGCCACGAGATTGAATTCACCAAGGGCGGGGTGTTTCACCGTTTGATGAATGCACCATCGGTGATGACCAACACTTTGCACGGTCAAGGCATCAAGACCGCAGGGGCACGGATCGTAGTGGACGGCTGTGCACCCGATGGCACACCCGAGGCTATCTATGTAAAAGATGCGCCTGGGTTCACACTTTCGGTACAATGGCACCCTGAATGGAACGCCGAGCAAGATCTAGTGTCGCGGGCGCTGTTTACAGCTTTTGGCGATGCGGCGCGCGGTTGGGCCTCTGGACAGGCCGGGCAGGCGCTGAAATCTGCGTGATCGGCTCCGCTGGCCTTTCAGACGCCCTAAAGCGCGGTGCGCAGCGCCCAGAGTTCAGGAAACAGTTCGACCTCTAACATGCGCCGCAGATAGCTGACACCACCGGTGCCACCGGTCCCGCGTTTAAAGCCGATCACCCGCTCGACGGTGGTGACGTGATTGAACCGCCAGCGCCGAAAGTAATCTTCGCAGTCCACCAATTTCTCGGCCAATTCATACAGTTCCCAATATCGATCTGGGGATTGGTACACTTTGGTCCAGGCCGCAGTGACCGCATCATCTGCTGTATAAGGCCCATCGAGCGTGCGCGTTAGAACGTGATCTGGCACGGGCAGGGCCCCTGCCAATTGTTGCAGCGCCACATCATAAAGTGAGGGCAATGTGAGCTCTAAGCTAAGTGCGGCATGATCAGCGCTGCGATGGGCGTGGGGCAACAACATCGCCGGGTTGCGGTTGCCCAATAAAAACTCAATCTGGCGATATTGAAACGATTGAAACCCCGAGGATTGTCCCAGAGCAGCGCGAAAACTGGTATATTCTGATGGTGTCATTGTGCGCAGCACGTCCCAAGCGTTGTTGAGCTGCTCAAAGATACGGGCGACACGAGACAGCATTTTAAATGCTGGGCGCAGTTCGTTGGCCTGAAGAGTTTTGCGCGCGGCGTGCAATTCATGCAGCACCAGCCGCATCCACAATTCAGATGTCTGATGCTGGATGATGAACAACATCTCATCATGCGCATCCGAGCGCGGTTTTTGGGCTGTAAGCAAGTTGTCTAGCGACAGATAATCGCCATAAGACATCTTGCCGTCAAAGCGCATTTGTGCGCCATCTTTGGCAGGATCAATTGGGAGTGACATCGAAAAAACCTGTGATTGTGACTAGGGAAATATGGTGCGGGCGATTGCGCCAACCTATCTAATCAAACAGGTATTGCCAGAAAGTCTACGCCACAGGCACACCCAAGCGGTGGGGCGACACAGCGGCAGATCACCTGTCGAGGCGCATCTTGCAGCTCTGATCTCGTCGTTCATGGTCTCTGTGTAGGTGCAGGCGAGATCAGAGCGCGCCAAGGTCATGTGACGCGGGCGCGGATTTTATAGATGTCTTTGTCCCAAAGGTCGTGGGTCATGACATCGGCGATGATATTCACCGCCGCGTCGACATCAGCGGCGTCGATATACAGCGGGGTAAAGCCAAAGCGCATGATATCAGGAGCGCGAAAATCGCCCACAACGCCGCGATCAATCAGCGCCTGCATAGCCGCATAGCCATGGGCAAAGCGAAATGAGACCTGTGAACCGCGCAGGTTTGGGTTGCGTGGGCTGGCTAGCGTCAGCATCGGGCAGCGCGCCTCGACCGCGTCGATGAACTGGCTCGTCAACGCCACCGAGCGGGCGCGAATCTCTGCCATCGTTGTCATGTCCCAGACATCCAGCGCGGCTTCCAGTGCGGCAAGCGCCAGTACCGGGGGCGTACCGACGCGCATCCGCTCAATCCCGCCGCCGGCACGGTAGCTCTGTTCAAAGGCAAAGGGTGCGTCATGTCCAAGCCATCCTGATAAGGCTGGGCGCGCGGTTTCGGCATGGCGCGGCGCGACATATATAAACCCGGGAGCGCCGGGGCCACCGTTAAGGTATTTATAGCTGCATCCAACGGCAAAATCTGCCGCTGCCGCGGCAAGATTGACGTCAATTGCGCCGGCGCTGTGGGCCAAGTCCCACACTGTAACGGCGCCCATGGCATGGGCTTTGGCGGTCAGCTTGGCCATATCATGCAGGCGACCGCTGCGGTAATCCACTTCGGTGATCAGAGTGACGGCAACGTCTTCGGTAATATGGGCCTCGATCTCTTCGGGGGCCACCACGCGCAGTTCGTGACCCCGATCCAGTGATGCGATCAAACCCTCGGCAATGTACAGGTCAGAGGGGAAATTGCCACTGTCTGACAAGATGATTTTGCGGTCCGGCCGCATCTCAAGTGCCGAGGCCAGCGCCTGATAGACTTTTATCGACAGAGTATCGCCCACCATCACATGTCCGGCCTCTGCGCCGATCAATTTGGCAATCCGGTCGCCGACAAGCGTCGGCTGCGCCATCCACCCGGCTTTGTTCCACCCGGTGATAAGCATCTCGCCCCATTGTTGTGTGACAGTCTCAGCGACGCGGGCGGCCGCAGTTTTCGGCAGGGGCCCCAACGAATTACCATCGAGATATATCATCCCTTCAGGGATATGGAACATAGATTTGGTGGCGGTGAAATTTGTCATTAATTTGCCTTATTGGGCCCAGAATAGAGCGTTAGACCTATACTTGGCCGCCGGCAATTTCAATAGTTTGCCCATTGACGCTTTGTGATCCATCGCCACACAGCCATAGCGCTGTGGCGGCAATCTCGTCGGTGCCGATCAGACGCGCGTGGCGGTTGGCTTTGATCATAATGTCCATAGCCTCTTGTTGTGACAGGCCTTTTTTCTGCATTAGGTCGATATTTTGCGTGATGATTGGGGTCTCGACATAGCCTGGACAGATTGCATTAAACGTAAACGGTTCGGTGATGTGGTCTTCGCTGAAAGAGCGGATCATGCCGATAACCCCGTGTTTTGAGGCCGCATAGGCGCCCGCCCCCTTGAGCCCGCGCACCCCCGCGATCGAAGATATCGCAATTACTCGCCCCCAATCGGTACCGCGCATTGACTTAAAGCACTCTCGCATCGTTAAAAACGCGCCATCGAGGTTGGTCGCCATGATACGGCGCCACAAGGCCATATCGGTTTTATGCAGCGATCGGCCTTCAGCGATGCCGGCGTTGGCAACACAGATCTGGACCGGCCCACGCGTGGCAACGGCGGCCGCCACGGTCTGGGTCACCGCAGTTTCGTCCGTGACATCCATAACCGCTGGATAGAGGCATGGACCGCTGGCGCGGTTCAAAACCTCAATGCGCCTGCCAGTAATTGTGACGTTTGCTCCTTCACGGGCCAGTTTTTGGGCAATGGCCAGTCCTATTCCGGTGCCACCACCGGTTACCAAAGCGTGTTTGCCGTATAAAGTCATCTGGACCTCTTTCATTGGTGTTTCAGGCCCAGAAGCAGCCTTGAATGAAGGTTGGGTTGGACACTTTAAGCATTTTCCATTCCGGTTGTTGCAATCCGTACAGGACCTTGTGGTGGCTTGCCAGAATAATGGCATTTTCATACGAGCTTTGATTGCATGGCTTAATCTGTTGGCAGTTGCTTAATTACATCTAACGGTTGGCAACAGGTGGGGGCAGCGGTCATCTTACAGATCTCTTGATTTTGTCACGATTGTAAAAAGTTTGCAGCAAAGAGGCTGTCTAACTGGCTGTGCCAATGTTGATGTCTTGTGCCCCGTCAGCTTGGCGCGCGTCGTCAATGTTGCCAGAAAGATTACGTGTTGGGTGCCAGTAAATTCGCATCCTGCGCGTTCTTGTCGCAGGGTGGCGCGTATGGCCGTGCGGAAGGTTTTCCTGAGTTCAGATGTTATCGGCGTCAATATGGGTGGTAATTTGCCGCAATAGAGGCCTGTTTCGTGTCCGGCACTGCGTTATTTTCGTCCATTTTGTACAAGTGGCCAAGCGTGCTCGTGCGCTTTGAATATTGGTTTCAATCTTGCATTTTGATACCGTGTTGACCATATTACAGTCTTTAGTTTGGTTTGGGTTCCAAAAATCTTTGTTTTTGTTGTGTTGTGTGGTTTGAAAGGCATCGGCCGTTTGCATAACATCCAGTCCAAACCATAAATTCGGGGAGAAAGACACTTGAAAATCGGAACGCCGCGGGAAGTATTTGAAGGAGAGGCACGTGTTGCGATGACACCAGACAGCGCGCTTCAATTGCAAAAGCTGGGTTTTGACTGCGTGGTTGAAACTGGTGCCGGCAGCGCTGCCGGGTTTTCGGATCAAGCCTATCGCGATGTAGGTGTGGAGATTGCTGCGACAGCAGCCGCTTTGTGGAAAACGTCTGACATCGTGGCCAAAGTGCGCCCCCCCAATGAGTCCGAAGCCAAGCGCCTCAAGAAATCCCAGACCCTGATTTCGTTCTTTTGGCCGGCGCAAAACGAACAACAAATGAAATTGCTGGCCAAAAAAGGCGCCAACGTGATCGCAATGGACATGGTGCCGCGTATCAGCCGGGCGCAGAAAATGGATGCGCTGTCGTCGATGGCCAATATCGCCGGTTACCGCGCCGTGATCGAAGCCAGTAATAATTTTGGTCGGTTCTTTACCGGTCAGGTGACGGCGGCGGGCAAAGTACCGCCAGCCAAAGTGCTGATTGTTGGCGCGGGCGTTGCCGGTTTGGCGGCGATCGGCACGGCAACTTCGCTTGGGGCCATCACATATGCGTTCGACGTACGCCCGGAAGTGGCAGAGCAGATCGAGTCGATGGGCGCCGAGTTTGTCTTTTTAGATTTTGAGGATCAAAACGTCCAAGACGGGGCGAAGACGGGGGGCTATGCCGCGCCGTCCAGCCCGGAGTTTCGGGAGAAACAACTTGAAAAATTTCGCGCACTTGCACCCGAGATCGATATTGTAATTACCACAGCGCTAATTCCTGGCCGCGACGCTCCAAAGCTTTGGCTTGAGGATATGGTTGCTGCGATGAAGCCTGGATCGGTTGTTATCGATCTTGCGGCGGAAAAAGGCGGCAATTGTGACCTGACGGTTATGGATGAGAAAATTGTTTCGCCGAACGGAGTGACGATTGTCGGATATACGGATTTCCCAAGCCGAATGGCCGCGCAGGCCTCGACACTATATGCAAATAATATACGCCATATGTTGACGGATTTAACACCTGACAAAGCCGGTGAGATCAATCACAACATGGAAGATGACGTGATTCGGGGGGCCACGGTGACCCATGCGGGCGCCGTGACCTTCCCGCCACCACCACCCAAAATCAGTGCGATAGCAGCCGCACCCAAAAAAGAGGCGCCCAAAGAGCTAACAGCTGAAGAAAAACGTGCAGCCGAGACTGCAGCCTTTAAAAAAACAACGCAACAACAGGTCGGTTTGTTGTCTATCGGAGCGGCGCTGATACTTCTGGTTGGACTGTATGCGCCCGCGAGTTTCATGCAGCATTTTATTGTGTTTGTACTGGCAGTTTTTGTGGGTTTTCAAGTGATCTGGAATGTCAGCCACTCCCTGCACACGCCCCTGATGGCGGTGACGAATGCAATCTCGTCAATAATCATCCTCGGCGCGCTAATTCAGATTGGATCTGGCTCGTGGTTGGTGATTGTATTGGGTGCCCTGGCGGTCTTTATGGCAGGAATTAACATTTTTGGGGGCTTCCTCGTGACACGGCGGATGCTCGCCATGTTTCAGAAATCTTAAAAAAGGGTGGGATCAATGGATATCGGATTTACTACCGCAGCATATGTGGTTGCAGCTGTTCTTTTCATTCTCTCGCTTGGCGGGCTTTCGGGACACGAGAGCGCAAAACGCGCGGTATGGTACGGCATTGTCGGCATGGGGCTCGCGGTGGGTGCAACGCTCATTGGGCCGGGCTCAGGCTTTTGGTTGGTGTCGCTGGTTCTGATCGGGCTTGGTGGTTTCATCGGCATGCAACTGGCGCAACGTGTGCAGATGACGCAGATGCCAGAGCTGGTCGCCGCGATGCATTCTTTGGTGGGTCTTGCCGCCGTCTTTGTGGGCTTTAATGCGGATCTTGAAATTACCAATGTTAAAGCGGCACTTGCGGGGGGGGGCGATCTGGAAAGCCTGACGGGGTTTGCGGCGCTTGTAGCGAAAAAAACGGCGGTTGAAATCAACATTCTCAGGGTCGAACTGTTTCTAGGCATCTTCATCGGGGCTATTACCTTTACCGGTTCGGTGGTGGCTTACGGCAAGCTGGCGGGCCGGGTGAACACAACGGCCACGCAACTTCCCGGCGGTCATGCGCTAAACGCGGGTGCAGCGTTGCTGACCGTTGTGTCGTTGCTGTGGTACTTCCAA
>ERZ887851.3465-NODE-3465-length-11377-cov-18.564565_pt1 | contig 11377 bp, 3 predicted proteins | sample MGYA00521100_ERZ887851 | MGnify/ENA primary metagenome ERZ887851 (study PRJEB32303, sample SAMEA104408602) | aquatic metagenome | biome: Brackish water; feature: Pelagic; material: water | place: Baltic Sea | collected 2014-06-06T16:11:00 | depth 11,444 m ...
CCTCCCCTTGAGGAGATGAGATCTCACGCGACCTCCGGACGGGCTGGAATGGCCCTATCGCTCGTCAGGAGAAGGGGAGGAGAATCAGCCAATAAAGGCCCAATCGCTGGTTGAAGTCGCCCCTGGCGGGGATTTGGCATAGCCACCAGGGTTTACGAGGGCGCCGCACGTGGCGCCCCCTTTTTGCGTATGGACGCCTTCTGCGCCCGCGTCAAATGCCGGGCCATGAAGTCCGCCCTCATCGCGTATAGATCGCCGCCGCGTTGGATAGAGACTGCGTAGGCGACCGCGGACGACCCATTCGGAAAGGTATACTTCCCAAGGAAATACTCCACTTGGCATTCAGTAAACTCTCCATCCGTCTCACCCCACGCCTCGTTCGGCAGGGTGATATCAACGCCGACAATGCCCCAAGTGTCAGCGCCTAGCGTCCGCACCGGCGCGACGGCGCCGCAGATCGTGACTTCGCTGCACGCCTGAGCAGGCTCGCGCGCGGCGAGGGACAGCGACCTTTGAGCTTTTGGTTTCACGATCGGCTGCGTTACGGATTCGACCGCTTTGGCAACTGCTCGAGCTGTGTCGTCTGGCGGCGCGTCACCACGCAACGACATGACCTCCAGGGCTTGCTCGATATCGAACAAGGTATCGTGCGGCTCGTACTCAGGGAGGCCGCGAGCCAGGTGAGGTCCAGCATCCATCCGAGCCGCGAGTGCCGTGTTGTCCGCGAAGGCGCTTGGGGTGAGCTTGAGGTAGCTCTGCAGCGCCGTCAAGGTTTTCCAACGAAGATGAATCTGAATGGTACCATCCGAAACTGGAATGCCGGCCGCTCTTGCGGCTGCGAACTTGCTGGCCAAGGTAGCTCTGTACGAGTGCAACGTCCTGTCCGCCGCAATGCTCGCGCCGAGCGCCGCCGTCAACAGCTCCTTGTGCATGTGCGACGCCGCGCTTGAAGTGATTGGCGTCGCATCTCCAGTCGCCGAGAATGCTGGCCATTCGCCACGCTTGTCCTCTGGGCATGGATGCTTTAGCTCCCAAATTTGCCATGCACGGGCAAAGTTCATCGGATCCTTATCATCGTACCGAAAGTACTGTTTCTGCTTGCTCCAATACACGTTGAGTCTGTCGCACTTCGACGCGCCACTGGTGCCGCGAAGCAAATCCCCATTCTTAACACGCGCGATGTTTTCCGGCGTCATGGGGATAGGCGAGCCAGCGCCGTCAATGAAGACAAAATTTTCCCTGCGGATGTTGTCATCCTCAGGGCCGTCTTCTGTATCCTCGTTACTTCGAGTGCCTGTTGAGGCCTTGAAAGGATGCATGACTTTCCAGACGTCGTGTTTTGCCTGAGACCAGCCTGGCACTGTACTGCGAACGCAAGTGTCTTGAATGGCCAGGAGCATATCGTTCGAGAAGATTTGTGCTTGCTGCTTCTCGAATGCTGCGGCGCCCCACACCCTCTTGTACTGCTCACATAGGGCTTTAAGCACCTTGTGGACCGCCGCCATATCGCAGAGGTATCGGCCGCAGTCTCGCATGACGCGGCGATATCCGTATATCGCCAGCAAAGCGCTTGGGGGCATGCCTTGCGTGTACCCTTTAGCTCGCCGTCTTGCCGAGGGGTCTATCGCGCAATGTGCAATCCAGAACATGGAAAGCGACGTGAACCACACTTCGTTCGTCACGTTGATGTGCGGAGAGCACACTTTGGGGCGCATCCATCGCACTGTGGGGCCCATGTCCCGACAGAAGAGCATCACCTTACGGAAGCCCCATTCATCGCTCTTCTTCGTTCCGCGCGGAATGCCGTCGTGGCGAGCGTGCCCTACTTGTCCGATCATGCCGCGGAGCCTAGACGGGTCATCCGGGCAGATGGCGTACTCGGTGTCGATCGCCACCAGCTCATCGGCCACCGAGACGACGGCAGCGCGACGAGCGGCCGCCGCTGTCGTCGGCTGTGGGGAGCCTGCGCGCGCACGCGGAGGCTCTGTCTCCTCATCTTCCGGGATGTCCGTGAGATCGAGCATCGGAAGCGGAGGCCGGCCTTCATGACGCCTGTCGCCCAAGTGTTCAACCGGCGACGCGCGTGCGCTCCTCATGGAAGTGGAGCCATGCGGTGTTGGTTCGCGGAGCGGGCACGCCCGCTCTGGAGCTTGTGCTTCGTGCAGTCGCGTGCGGGCCGGCGTCGGCATCCCTGCCGCCTGCTGCAATCTCGCCACCAACTCAAGGTCGGAAAGGAGCCGAGTGCCGCCACGCAGAGGACTCGGAGGATCCGAGATATCCCGCAAGCCTCCCCCGTTGAGGCTGGCTACCAGGTGAATGGTGTCGTTCGCGCCAACGCCTACTGAGCCCAAAATGTCTTGTACATCCAGTTGCTTTCCGGCGAAGATGGCACGCAGCGGCGTGAACCTATCCATGCCTATCTCGACCTTGTACTTGTCGAGGACGTGCTCCACGGGCATGTCTGCGTACCCGTACATCATCACCACAAGGCCGTCAATGCCGTTGACGCGTATCTGGTAAGCGTCTGCTGGCACAGGCCTTGTTCGCACCAGCGTGCTCCACATGAAGCGGTGCACTTCCGCTGGAATTGGGACCTCCGTGAGGGTGATGCCGAAGGCTGTGGCGACGCGACGTGCCATGCCCACGTTGTCACGGGACAATGCGTCCGTGATGCCGTTGCCCCAGCCTTTCCAATGCAAATACCACGTCGTGTGGGCGTGCCGATCAAACAGCACTTCGTCCTGCAGCGTGCGCCGCATCTGCTGCAGGTCTTCCGCCCGAGACGAACCTACGCCGGCGGCTAGCGCCGCCGTCGCATCTGACGCCAGCACGTTGATGTCATCCGGGAATCGTGGTACGGTAGTCAGCGTGCTGATGCACGGGCCTGTCGCCTCCGTCAGCGTGATGTGTCGTTCCAGCCACTCGCCCTCCAAGCGGAAGCGCCAAAACAAGCCGTTGACCATGCCAGCCACATGCGGCTGCGGCGACGGATTTCCTGGGTACGGAGATGGATCTGTGCAGCAGTCCGTCGCGTGCACATTGATGGGGACCACCGCCGTGCCGGTCCCTGCCCACTGTTCAAAGGCATCCGTCACTCCAGACCAGAAAGACGCCAGCGGTCGATCTCGCAGCAACAGCAAGATCGCCTGATACTTCTCGGTGGCGATGGGGGTCATGACGACCATATCTTCGTCAAATCCTGGAATCTTCAGTGGGCCGGTGATGCCCGTCAGGGTATTCGCCGGCCAATCACAGATGTCGTTCACGTGTCCGAGAAACCCGTTATTGGACTCGTAGTCCTCTCGAGACAAGCGCCCTTGCAGCGCCAGCGTGCACCGCTCGATAGCGCGAGCGCGCTTGGACGGCGTGACGCAGCCAAAGCCTGCCGTGACCGCGCATCGGCCACCGATCCAGTCTGTGCACGTGCCATACTGCACGTGATCTTGAAGCCATATATTGGCATCGCGGTTCATTGCTTTCCAGATGAGCATGCCATGGGCGGCGAGCTCCGAGGAGGCGAAGGTGAAGTCGAAGTTGTCAGTGTATACGGCGGCCCAGAAGGGTCTGGCCTGACACATGCCGTACTTGTCCATCCGGTATGCGTAAGCTTCGTGGAATGCCACTGACTGCTCGGGCAGCCACGTCGCAACGTACGCGTCCATGTGTCTGCGCCACGCGTCGAGCCACTCCTCACCAAAATTGCATGCAATTTTGCTCGAGTTACGCGCCCCTTGGTTCATGCATCGGGCATTCACCGCAGCGAGCCAAACATCGTCTCCACGCTTGATGGTCAACTGCCAGTTGATAAGATACCGGTCTTCATCGCTGATAAAGAATTGGAAGAAGCACTGGCGAAGATCATCGTCGAATGACACTACGAACGTTGCGTTGACTTTAGCGTAGTATGACAAATATGCCGCCGCCGTGTACTTGTGCCGCGGCCTCGGCTTCGGCTCAGGCTCAGGGAACGGCAGGGGACCTGTGTACCCCTCCTTTGGCCCGCCTTTTGGTCCAGAGAGGTCGTTGAAGCTGACGACTACCGGACCGTCTGCTTCTCCGTCATGTCTGTTTCGCTCCCGCAGCTCGCCATGCGGAGCGGAGCAATCGCCGACGGGGCGTACGTCGCCATCGGAGCGGTCAATGCCGCCGACGCCGCATTCCCACATTGGCAGCCAAAGCAAAGGGTTTGGTCCTGCCTCCGTGATGGGTTCTGTCACCTTGCAGATGAGCTTGACCGTGACGTAATTCCGCTCCTCCAGTTTGGAGAGGGCGGCGCCGACCTTGGCTGCTCGATTGTCGAAACGCTGTAGGTTGCGGCCGAGACGAATTTGTCGAGGAGCGTCGAGCTTCCATCGAACGCCGTGGAAGAGAAAAGACAACATTTCGTTGTTGTTGTCCGTGCCGATGTGGTGCTCGATGACGTCGAAGACCCACTTGCGTTTAGCTTCCACTGTGAAATCAACTGCGCCGAACGTTTGATCTTCTAACTGTTCCAGCAGGAGATCCATCGGGTTGTACGTCCCTATGCCATCCGCGTGCGGGATCGCACATGCCGCGCCCTTGCCCAAGACGAGATATTCTGGACGCCGCATGTTTGGCGGCGCATGCCCCAACTCCAGACATTTGGCGTCGAACGTCATGTTCTTGTTCCTGTTGCTCGCAATCAAGCGTCGAGACCACTGTCGAAGCGCTTTCACGTACGGCAGTGGCTGGAACCCTGGTGGCAGTGCTTGCGGAGGGAGGCGGTGCAACCAGTCGCGGTGAAGTGGTAAAGGGCGCTCCGGCGCTATCACGTCCAACAGAATAGGATCAACGTACTGAGGCAATCCTTGCGGAGGTCTGGGGAGCTCAGCTGCAAAATCAGCTGCCGTCCGCACGTCTTCGCATATGGACGCGATCAAGTCAGCGTTTCCGTCGGCACGCAGCAAGTCCGCCTGCATGATCATCTTGCGCTGGGCTTCTGCGACCAACATGGCATCCCACTGCCGCTCTGCATCGTCTTCATCGGGCGTCGTGCCGTAGTGTCTCGCACGTTGGCGCAGAACTGCTGGTTTTGCACGTTGCCATATGCCCACCTGCAGCTCATCGTGCCAGACTGGGGCGCCCATCGCCAGGCAACGCTGCGTGGCGAAGAGAGCAGGCTCATGTGCCACTGAGCCGATCAAGGCGTCGAGCGTGCACCAAGCTGCCGGCTGGTGCGCGGAAGCTGCCAGCTCCCTGTCGACCACGCTATCGATCCAGACGACTGGGCGGACGTCCCAAGGAGCTGCCACGACAATGTCGCGCTGGGCATTATGCATGCCGTGTATGTAGTGCGTCTCGATGCCGATCGAGAGGAAGGTGGCCGCCAGCTCAACCTGCTCTTTGTGGCTCGGTGAGTCTGATAGCTCAATGCCGAACACCTGTCCTTCCTGCAACGGAACCATGAATGCAGGGCCGCTCGGCGCAGGCGCCAGAGGCATGATGAAGGCGATCGCATTCGTCCGTTGCGGGTCGAGCACTCGCTGCGAGGAGAGGCGCGGCGCACAAGACGCCGCCAAGATGCCCAAATTATGGAACATCGCTCTTCGATTCTCGGCGTATGACGCGCACGGCTGAGACGCTGGTCGGCTCGCTTCAGCAGGCGACATCAACAAGTGGTTCGCCCGGTATCCACTGTCCAATGCCTCCGTTATGGCGTCGGCCACTGCTGGTGATGTCGACGATCGCATCAGCATGCGCTCCTCTGCGGTACCTCTGGCGGCGGAGAGCACCTCTGTGCGCAGGTGCGGAGGAACGATGTTGGTCGGGTTGACCCGACATCCGTTCCGGATCCATACGCACCAGGTCTTGTTGGGCTCGCCGTGCTCGTAGGCATTGAACACTTGCGTCGGCGGGCCGACGGTATGCTCATGCGCCGTGTGCGGCTGCTCACCCATGCTGCAATTCCCGATTGAATTGATCCAAAGAAGCTCCTCTGCCGCCTCTCGCATGCGGCCATCGAGCAGCTTTTGCGGCCACGTCTTCCACGACGACCATGTGGCTGCACCACATTCGACGTGATTGGTTTGCACCTCGATTGGATACGGTACGACTTGGACCATATCGTACACTTGGCCAACAAAATGGTAGCAGCCCTCAGACGGCGGAATGCTGGACCGGCGGTCCGCTACCGACGCCGAGACGTATCCCCGCTCGCGCCAGGATTCCCTGATGCAGCCATTATTCTCGTGGAAGGCGAAATGCGTAATGTGCGGCCACTCGAAATCCTCTGGCAGAGGCAAGTAGAACTCTCTCGTCGCAATTTGGTACCACATCGGAGGTATGGCGTCCGCCGTATCCTCCACGACTCTCAAGTCCTCCGTCATCGTTGGGCGAAGCCCTTGTTTCGCCGGTGGGGCGAGATCGTGCACGTTATGGTCGACCATGACTGAGTCCGTGAAGACTTGATTATGCTCAAGCTCGTGTCCCAAGCTGGGGGCAAGATAAGGCGAGTTTGAGTATCGCCGCGGAGAGTGCCAAGTGCGATAAGCCATCGCTGGCGGCAGCCCCTTTGGAGACGCAGCGGACACGCTGCGATTGTCGACTGATGTCGCTTGTGGCCGCCATCGGTCGTCTCTGCAAGCCACGCCCCCCGACGACGTGGTGTCGTTAGGCAAGGGCTGCGCATGTTGCGCATGCCCTATACTGTCGAGTGCTCTCTTGAGCTCGATTTGGTTGCGCGCGCGCCTGCTGGTGAAGTACTGCTCCAGCCGCCCTAGAAAGGGTACCATTGGGTTGAAGAGCGCAACCTCTGCGTTCCACGCCCAGCTTACCGCTCGCAAGAGCAAGTACTTGGAGAAGGCAGCATGAATGTGCTTGTCTGCATTCTCGTCGTGCCTGTTCCCAACCAGGTCTGTCATCCAGACCTGAGCGCCGCTGCCAGCGTCTATCCACTCCAAGTACACTCGCTCCCAACTCGAGCCTGGCGAGTTGCCGAGGTTCGCGGCCGCCGGGCAGTCACGCATCCAGACGCCGGTCAAGGCGTCTGCCAGCAACGCAGCGTCATGACGCTTGTGGTCGTCGCCTCCCATCGAGGACACCAGCTGAGATGGAGGCTGAGACGCCTCGAACTCAACGATCTGATCGTCGACTGCGAAGGACACCTCTCGAGGGGGAGGGGCAAAGATCATGCAAAAAGCATGCCGCATGGTGCGCATTTCGGTGACGGCGCGGAAATGTTGCAATGCTCGAAGGTTTAAGTCCAGCGATTTCCAACTTGAGATCTTCTGTTGGATGGCTTGCACGCGCATATATCCGATCTTGTCACGCAAGGCAATGATGCCGTGTGGCGTGGATGCGGTGAGATAATCCGCTCGAAGTCCCGCCGCTGGCACTATCAGCAATGACGCAGCCTCGGCGTTGGCAACAAAGAGTGACGCATACATATCGATGTCATCGTCATGTCGCATCTGATACAAGTACGCGGCGTGCCGTGAAGCACATACGTCACCGTATGGGCCGTGAACGCCGTCTCTCTCGATTGCCTCCTGCAAGAAAGTGCGCGCCGCCAAAGTGGCGGCATCGCCTTCGAGCCCCAGCACCTCCTCGTGCCACTCTCGAGCCGCTCCCAGCAGAGCGGAAGGAGGGGGACTGACGCCGTCGTGCGCGATGTCGACGGTGTCTCGTTCTGCTTCGAGGAGAATTCCGCCAGGTACAGCATACGTGCCGTCGACGGCGTGCATGGCCAGCTCGATGAGCAACGCGCCCATCTCCCCTAACGTTGAAGACATGCCAATCACCAGCAGACACGCATGTCGCGGGCGTGTATATTCCGCCAGCGTGTTGCGAGCCGCACGTTCAAGAACGTGCCGGAGGGGGTAAGGCACGTCCGCCGACGGTGGCACATACACAGCCGACTGATGCTGCGGATTATGTGCCGTGATGCCGTCTGTGGCGTCTGTGCTCACGTCCATCGGAGTCGCTGTATCCGAGCCCGGCGGCGGCACATCCGCAGCCAAATGATGCTGCGGGTCATGTGCCGTGATACCATCGTCGGTGCTCACGACCGTGGGAGCACTCGCAGCCGTGCCGTTGCCAACGGTACGGCCGTCGTGCAAGTGGACGTCTTGTCTTACGTCCATGGGCGCGCCGATAGCCGCGCTGCCGTGAACGGCGGCGTGGCGGTCGGACTGTGCGCACAGAAGGATGACACACCGGACTTGTGAGCTCCGAGAGCCAAGTACATGGTGTGTATGCAGTGCATTCTGAGCACACGCACAGGATGATGCAAATGCATCGGATGTGCGTGCGTATTCACACGGTATGTCGTGTTGCACTGTATCCAGCATCATACATAACGTATGTATGCGTATAACACGCACTGTTCACCATCGCTGGTGTATTGTCAGTGTATATCGTGTCATGCCTCGTCTTCGACGAGGCCTTATGTCGTGTATGCACGACTGCCCGCCACGGACCATGCGTCCGTGGAACTGTCACGGGAGTGGGTGCAAGGACTCGCGCTCCTCTCGATTATGCACATGAGTCGACAATGCGTCGATGTACTCATGATAATGCATGTGTATGACACGCACTGTTCACCGTTGATGGTGCTGTCAGTGTTGACCGTGTGTATGCCTCGTCTGTGACGAGGTCTTATGTCGTGTATGCACGACTGTCCGCCATGGGACATGCGGATAGGGGCTGACGGAAGGTAGGGGTAGGTGAGCATGAGCGGACCTTATGTACATTTAGTACTGCCGCTGAAAATGCGCGCCCTTGCCCTTGCCCTTGCCTTTGCCTTTGGCGACGGGGCTGCCTTTCGTCCCTTTGCCGCCGCCCTTGCCGACTTTGCCTTTGGCCGCGTCGCGGCCGGCCCCGCTCGCCGGACTGCCGCCGCCGCCGCCAGCGGCCGGGGCGCCCATGACCTTGCTCCTGTCATCAACGCCAGCGAGCAGGCGCCACGAGCTGCTGGTCGAAGTCACGCGCAGCGCAGTCGCCGCATCGGCGGCCGAGAGCTTCGTCGAGATGAGGTCGATGACCTTGACATCCGACTCCTGCAGCCCCGCAGGCCGGTGGTGCGGGCCGGTGCAGTTCTTATTGCACCACTCGGCGCGCTTCTCAGCGGTACGGGCATATGACACAGAGCCCAGGCAACTGCTCTCGCTGCCAGCAGGGAAGCCGTTAGGCATCACGTTCACGCAGTAGCGCCCACCAAAGATGACGCCGTCGGCGCACATATGGCACCCCCATCGGCTGAGCATGTCGCCAGGTGCACGAAGCACCTTCTGCTTCTTCGCCCAAGAGCCATCCTCCTCCCATGCCTCCTGGCCCTGCCAGCGGGATTGGCCACGGGAGTCATTTCCCCAATCGCCGGCACCGCCGTCCTGGTGACGGCCGCGACGCGAGGAAGACGCGAAGTCGTCGTCGTCGTTGAACGCCGAATCGTCGAACATGTCGCGAATGCGCACCTTCTGCATGGCGTCGCCGAGGCCTGCCTCCAAAGTTGTCAGGTGCTGGTCCTCAACGGACCCCACCTGCAGGAATGCTGTCGGAATTTCTGCGACGGCCGGCAGCTCCCGCAACATCGTGACATCACGCGACGCCGCCGCGTCCACCGTGCTTTTGCCAATCATTGCGAGCCCGCGCGTCAGGCCCGGCTTGGACAGCAGCGAAGCTGGCAAGTTGGAAATCGTCCTGCAGTGCCCAACTATAGCGTCCAGCCAAGAGCGGAATTCTCCCTTGCGCTTGCCCCCATAACCGATGAAGTCGAAGAACCTCTCCAGGATGGGTTGGCATACCGCCAGCCTGGCGTACGACGTCCAGAAACTCTCGTCGCTGTCGAGCCGTGACGCCACGTGCCTGCCGTCCCGCGCCGCAATAATTGGGCGGCAGACATGCTCCCAGAGCTTCACATGCTCCGACCCAAAACGGCCATGCACCACATGTGTTGCGACGACCGGCGTGATGCACCCCGTAGTGAGGGGGTTGCCGTCGAGGTCCACCGCCACAAACGCGTTCATCGCCTTCGCGTACTCCGCGCCCATGCGCGCCGCCGAGAAGGTCTTCATGATCTGCGCAGCGGCTTTGCCAGTTGCCAGATACACACGGCCCTTGGCACTGCCACACAAGATCTTGAGGACTCTCGCATAGTCCGGAGGCTGTACGTTCTCGGCCTCGAGCTGCGTCACGAGCTGCGCGTACGTCGCGCTGGCACGCATCTTGCGCTCCGCCTCGACGTCCTCCTCATTCAAAGTGGCACCTGATGAAGTTGGTGAGCGGCCCAACGCCCTGCCCACGGCTGCACCTCTGACTTCATTCGTCGCCATCCGAAGCGCCGCAGTATCCAACTCCGCCATAATCTGCGGCGTCATCATCTCGCAGAGCACCGTGCACGTCGCATCCACCAGAGGCGTGGGCAGTTTGGCGTGCGTTGCGAGCGCCGTCACGAGACGAACGAACTCATTTCCAGTGCATGCTTGGATGAAACAAAGTTTGAGAGGTGCGAAGTTTCCGTTGAGACCCAAATCCCACGCGTTGCGCAATAAGGGAAGGAACCGCGCCGACGCCGTATCTGCACTCCGACGCTGCACCTCGGCGCCATATTGTGCACCTGGGATGTAGAGACGAAGACTGTCCCGGTCAGCTTGAGAGCCACAAAAGAACGCGGCCATTTTTGCTGCCTGGACAGCCAGCGATTTTGAATCCAGATCGTCTCCCGCGGCATCGAGAAGTGCTGCTGCCGTCTCCACGAAAGAGCCGTCCACGTTCGCACGTCGTGCCGCCGAATACCCGTCGACCTGGGACATTTTGTAGTCGACGACCACCGTCTTGTCACCCCCGAAGCGGAGCGGTGTCATCTTCTCATGAATAGTGGTAGCGGGGACCACCACGGCGTATGCCATAACGTCGCCCACGTCAAGCATGCGATCTGCCAGAGGCAGGGTTCGGATGCTTGCCGAAAGACCAATCCTGAGCTGGTCGATACCGTCGACCGGCGTCCAGTCCAGCTCCATCGCATCGTCCAATGTTTGAATTAGACGGGTCAAGCGAGCAGCAGTGACAGTCCAGTTGAGATCTCTCTCCAAGAGCGCGTCCGACCACTCCATGGAGTCGAGGATGACGAACTCAATCTTACGAATGTCGATGCTCAGCTCACCCCCACCCAACGCCGGCAGATGCGACGCAGGCAGTACCTGAGCAAAGTAATGCTCCATCTGGACTTTAAGCGAGCCATCATCAACGAGCGAATTCTGTCGCGCCACGATGGCTCCACCGACCGTGTACGATAACTGGTACTTGGCTGAGACGGCTGCTGCAGGCGGCATGACGATAGCTGGAGTTTGGACCTCGAAAAGAGAAGGACAGAGACGCACGTAGGGCGCTTGACATGGTTTGGGCTGATGTTCAGATCAGC
>ERZ887851.3467-NODE-3467-length-11370-cov-5.347327_pt1 | contig 11370 bp, 10 predicted proteins | sample MGYA00521100_ERZ887851 | MGnify/ENA primary metagenome ERZ887851 (study PRJEB32303, sample SAMEA104408602) | aquatic metagenome | biome: Brackish water; feature: Pelagic; material: water | place: Baltic Sea | collected 2014-06-06T16:11:00 | depth 11,444 m ...
CGGTGTGTTCCTTTGTAGTGATTTTAACTGCCTTCAGCTCAACGAGAAGGCAATCTTCGATGAACAAGTCTGCATAGAAATCACCAAGCAGTGTTCCGTCTTCATCAAAAATCGGGAGTGGATGCTGTCGCTCGACTTTCAGCCCCAATTTTGTCAGCCGGTGTTTCAATCCGTTCTCATATACTTTCTCCAAATGGCCATGACGGAGATACGACTGGAGTGCGAAGCTCGTCTCACGAATGATGTCGCATAGCTCAAAGACGGAAGTATATGGCTTGTCCATGCCAATGGTTATGGCCGCTGGCCGCAAAAAAGTAGAGGCAAAAAATATCTACCTCCTTTTTGCGTATTTTGCGCTTTTTTGCGGCTATAAACACGAAGCCGATCCGCTGCATTACTTCACGTAAGCAGCGTTTCGAACGCCGTCTTCGCTGAGATTGCCGGTTGCCCAAAGCAAGCCGCGTGTCACAAGATCCATGTAGCGGTCATCCGCAACGGTATCGTTTTCGTGACCCAGACTGGTGCTGAAAATCTTGGTCTTCTTAGGACCGTATTCGTTGGTCCATACAACAACGGCATTTGCCTCTTTTGGCTTCGCATCAGGATTTGCCTTGAGTTCCTTTTTCCTTGGTGCCTGCATCTGCTTGCCTAATGCCACCGTTGTTGTGCCTTCGAAAATCTGAACATTGTTATACAGCTCTTCATTGATGGTCGTCCATGGCTTCATGCCTTTCGTGATTGGATTCTTAGGATCTGAAAATGTCACATCGATCGGTGTCTTGGGACCGTGGCTGGTGGACTGAATCCCAATCATTTCATACCAACCTGCGTTGTCGTCGCCGAGATTTACAGGCTCTTTGAAGTTACCCCAGCGATAGCTGTGCATGGCGCAGTGGAGATTGATCGCAGGAACGCCGCCTTTGTGAGCATCGAGAATCCGATTCACATAATCTTTATCCATCACGCTTGCAGAACACTCATCGTGAATGACGAGGTCGTAGCCTTTTGCCCAATCTTTGGATTCATAAATAGGAAAGGTGGCATCGGTTTTTTTACTGGGATTAAACTCGATCGTCACCTCTGCATTGAGTCGCTGCTCAATGCCGGCTTTCAACAATTTCGACTGGGTTTCGTAGTCGTGACAGCAACCGCCGGCGACGACGAGCACTTTCAAAGTCTCAGCTTTTTTGTCTGAGTCCTGCGCAATCGCCAGCCCAAAAACGGCCGCGAGAATTGAAACAGGGAGAATGGTTTTAAGGAGATTTTTCACAAGATTAGAAATTAAAATGAATCTAAGTAGCCTCTTTTTTTAATCGGAAACGGGATCAGAAACAAGTCTTTAGCCCAACACGCCCAGGGGATCGCGGAGTTTCTCTCAGCAATAAACCCGCTTCACACGTCTCGTCAGACTGGTGAGAATTTCCCAAGGAATCGTGCCTGCTTTTTCTGCAAATTCCGCCGTGGAAATTGACTCCGCTCCTTGATTTCCAATTAAAACGGCTTCGTCCCCGGATTGAACCTCGTCACTATCGAGCGCAGAAACATCGACGACAATTTGATCCATCGTCACCCGACCGATCAACGGACATCGTTTTCCTCCGATGAGAACTTCGATGCCTGAACCGGACAGTGATCGCGGGTAGCCATCGCCATAACCAGCTGCCAGTGTAGCCACGCGCATCTTTTTATCCGCAATAAAAGTCCTGCCGTAACTCACTGAAGCACCCGAATTTAATTCGCGGACGAGCGTAACGCGAGCCTTCAACGTGAGTGCGCGCTTCAAACCGGTTGGGATCTCGGGGAGCGGTGAAATCCCATAAATCGCAAGTCCGGGACGAATCAACGCAGCCTGAGGCATTTTTTTCTGAAACCCAATAACGCCAGCAGAGTTGGCGAGATGGAAATGACATCCATCAGGAATTTCAAGCGAAGCCACGATTTGATTAAATGAATCAATTTGTCGATTCGTAAACTCAGCATCTTCATCAGCAGAAGGAAAATGCGTCGCGATTCCTTCCAATTGCAGCTCAGAATGCTGCCCGATCGCATCGATTAAAGCGCCGATTTCACGCTCCCCAATTCCCATTCGACCCATGCCGGTATCGACAACGGCATGCAATCGCGCCGATTGGGACAACTCTTTTGCCACCCGAGCATAGGCTTCTACTTCTTCAAAAGAGGATACGGTTCCGGAAAATCCATGGGCAACAATGGCAGTGCGCTCGGCGTCGCAGGCGGCAGCGCTCAAAACCAGAATCCCATCAAACTCGCCAATCGTATCTCCCAATCGAAGCGCTTCCTCGACATTGGCGACGCCAAACCACGAGATTCCCACTTCCGCCAAGACGCGACCCACTTTTTCCAACCCGTGCCCGTAGCCGTCCGCTTTTACAATTGCCATGACATCGCACTTCTCGCCCGCAAGGGCCCGCAAAACGTTCGCGTTTTGGCGAAGCGCAGCGCAATCGATTTCCGCCCAACAACGTGGCGGTGGCAATGGGATGGAGGGCATAAATGAGTAATGTGCTGTATTTTTTTGAACGTGCCACTTTTCCCCGCACTTTACGATGCGACGTTATTAATAGAATTTTCCTAAAAATGGACCTCAGCACCAATTTCAATCGGCTCCGCCTTTCATCGATCCTCGATGGAATTTCCTATATCATTCTGCTCGGCATTGCGATGCCACTGAAATACCTCGCAGGTATGCCGATGGCCGTTCGGATCGTCGGGATGCTCCACGGCGTCTTCTTTCTCGCGCTTTGTTTGTTTCTCTTGCTCGCCCTCATCGAGAAAAAACTGTCGTTCAAATGGTGCGTCATAGTCTTTCTTTGTGCCCTGATTCCGTTTGCTCCATTTTTCCTCGATCGAAAATTAGCGAAAAAAGCGTGACGTTTTACCAGTTCGTTGCTGTCATATAAGACAAGTTCGTTTAAAAAAGAGCTCTCCTTTTAGTCAAATTTCAGATTCATGGATATCCGCCCCGAAGATTACGAAACCCTGGGCCAATTTTATCTGGGACGTGAATACGACCCGGGTGAAAAAGAACTGAAGGACGATTTAGTCCTTTATGATTCAAAAGATCTGGTGACTCACGGCGTTTGCCTCGGCATGACCGGCTCGGGTAAAACGGGTCTCTGCATCGGCATTCTCGAAGAAGCGGCGATGGATAATATTCCCGCGATCATCATCGATCCGAAGGGTGACATCGCGAACTTGTTACTGACGTTTCCAGATCTCGCCCCGGAAGATTTTCGCCCCTGGATCAACGAAGGCGATGCCACCAAAAAGGGGATTACTCCCGACGAACATGCCGCAAAACAAGCTGCCCTTTGGAAAAAAGGCCTCGGCGAATGGGGGCAGACCCCGGATCGAATCCGTTCGTTTCGCGATAAAGTCGACATGGCGGTCTACACGCCGGGATCAAGTGCCGGTCTGCCGGTTTCAATTTTAAGTTCGCTCGACGTGCCGGAGTTTGAAATTTTGGACGATGCTGAAATGTTGGGTGAACGCATCGAGTCCACCGTTTCCAGCCTCCTCTCGCTCGTCGGAGTGGATGCCGATCCGATTCAAGATCCCGAGCACATTTTACTTTCGAATATCTTCGCCCACTCATGGCATGCCGGACAAGGCGTGACGCTGGAATCGCTCATCAATTCTATTCAGGTGCCGCCGTTTGATAAAATCGGCGTGATGGCTCTCGACACGGTTTGTCCTGAGAAGGATCGCCGTGGTCTCGCGATGAAAATGAATAACTTGCTCGCCTCCCCCGGCTTTTCGAGCTGGTTGAAAGGAGAGCCCCTCGATATCAAGCGGATGTTGCACACGCCTGAAGGCAAGCCGCGCATCTCGATTTTCTCGATCGCTCATCTCAGCGATTCCGAACGGATGTTTTTCGTTTCACTCCTGTTGAATCAGATGATGGGCTGGATGCGTTCGCAGTCAGGAACCACGAGTTTGCGGGCGCTGCTCTACATGGACGAAATATACGGTTACCTGCCACCAACGGCGAATCCTCCGTCCAAAAAACCAATGATGACGATGCTGAAACAGGCACGTGCCTTTGGTCTCGGCATTCTTTTAGCAACACAAAACCCGGTCGATCTCGACTACAAAGCGCTTTCGAATATCGGAACGTGGTGGCTCGGTCGTCTCCAAACAGAACGCGATAAAGCGCGAGTTCTCGACGGCCTCGAAGGCGCCGCCTCAGACAACGCGGTTGGCTTTGATCGCAACAAAATGGAACAGCTCCTCGCCGGACTCGGCAGCCGAGTGTTCCTGCAAAACAACGTTCACGAAAGTGGCCCGATCGTTTTTCACGTTCGTTGGGTGATGAGTTATCTGCGCGGACCGTTGGCACGTCGCCAAATCAAAAAGTTGATGGATCCGATTCGTAAAAAACGCGAAGCCATCGCCGCAGCAGCTCCAGCGCCATCGGCGGAAGCACCTAAACCAAAGGCTCCCCAGCCGATGCGCCCTCGCCTTCCGAAAGGTGCTGATGAATATTTCATGCCTGCCGGAGCCGGCGTTCCCGGTGAAGAAATTAACTACGTTCCTGCGGTGATTCGCGTCGGCGAAGTCCGGTATTCTGATTCGAAAAAAGGCATCAACGGCACTGAGACTGTTTCGATGGTGAACAAGATCGATCCCGAATCGGGAGAGGTCGATTTTGATCAGGATCTCGAATTGCCGAATGGAATGACGTTCACCCAGCTCGGACGTGACCCGATTCAGGGAGCTGCATTTTCTCCGTTCCCTCAATCCTTGCTGGAAACCAAAGTGTGGACTGAGTTGAAAAAAGAACTCATCGACACCCTTTACGGAACGCATTCACTAACCATTTTTAAAAGCCCTCTGACTGATCAGTATTCCAAAATTGGAGAGAAAGAGGGCGATTTCCGGGCACGCCTAGTCCATGCCGCTCACGAAATTCGTGACGAAAAAGTCGAGGAGCTTCGCGAAGGATTCGAGAAAAAGATCAAAACTATTGAAGGGCGAATTGACAAAGCGATGGACAAAGTCGACGATCAAAAAGCACAAGCCAGCAGTGCGAAAATGGATACGGCGATGCGTATCGGCAGTTCAATTCTTGGAGCCATCATGGGCCGACGCGTTGGAAGCAGCAGTCGCTCGGCGATGTCCGGAGCCAGCCGCGCATGGAAAGAAAGCCGCGATGTCTCGCGGGCCGAGGAACAAGTCGACGAGCTTCAGGATAACCTCGAAGCAATGGATCGCGAGTGCGAAGAGGCGATTGAAGAGTTGAAAGCCGAGATGGATCCAATGAATGAAAAACTCGAGGAACTTCGGTTAAATCCCCTCAAGAAAAACTGCGATGACAAAGCCGTCGGAGTTCTCTGGATGCCCTATCGCGTGAATCCGCAGCCTCAGCTAGGTGCTGCCTGGTAAGCTGCCGCGAATATTGAGCTAAATCGGAGAAATGGATAAAAACATCGAGCAAGTCGATGTTTGGCCTGTCGTTTTCAATTTACGGTGCAGCCGAATTGCTGAGATCTTTGGTGTATGAAACTGCACTATTTACTTCTGAGCCTCGGGATTCTTTTCTCAGTCATCGCTCTTGTTGCTGTCGGCAGCCGTGTAGAATTCGGAGGTAATCCCGACAAGTCTCTCTTTTTGCTCATGTTGCTAATTCTGCCTCTTGTTCCACTCGCTTTGCCAGTGATTGCCGGTTGGTTCTTTCGTCGGTCCAAGCCAGCCCTTCTGGTTTGTCTGGCGGGTCTGATATCTGCATTCGCCTTCATGGCATACGCTTTTGTGAATAGCTTCCACATCAACCCGGATCCGCAGGGAGGACTCATTCTCATCTTCGGACCGATCTATACCCTCGTTGGGCTGATTCCATTTGGCATCGCCGCACTGGTGCTGTTTCTGCGAAGGGCTTCCCAGACACAGTAGAGATGAAGGCTGGCGCGAAGTGATCGAATTTGTTATGAATCCGGAATGAGAATTTTCCCGGCCGTGCTGGCCCTCGTTGCAATTTTTCCGGCAACCGCCGCTGACTTTTCTGCGATCAAAGTCGAAGCACAGCCGCTCGGCGCGAATGTCGAACGGCTTGTGCAAGCACTCGACTTTCTCGGGGCGAATCCCTTTTCCTCAGAAGAAAAGTTAGCAATCGACGACGCGATTTCAAAACGCGATGCGGCGACGATTCAGAAAATCCTGCATTCCCACGTGTTGTTAGAGGTGCAGCTGAATCCCGAGTCGCGTGTGAAAGTCGCGCGTGGTGGTTTGGAAAAACCGAATCTGCAACAAGGCGGTTATTTGCCATTTCTGATTCGAATTGAGAACCAGTCGGCAGTCACTGCTCCGCTTCGAATTTTCAGTCCACAGGCAGGGAAAGTGTATGCGGGCGTTGCTGAATTGAGCATGAAACGGCAGCAGCGCCCTGACCTGCGCCAGAACGAAAATACCGAAGGCGCGACAGACCGATTTCTCGATGTCGAAATGTTCGGCGATCAGCCGATGACTCCAAATTTGTCCGGTCTCGAAGTTGAATATGCGATCGCACTTATCTATTCTAACGAGCCGGGAAAACGCGAAGCGACAATCTCATTTGATGTTGGAGATTCCCAAAAGGACATCGGTTTTCGTGGTGAAACGCCGGTTCTTTTTGATGTAAAGCCTGCGATTCCGGTGACGCTCAAGATTTCAGATCACGATGGAAAGCCGACGACCGCGCGTTTGGTTTTTCAGGATGAGCGCGGCCGAATCTACCCACCTCAGGGCAAGCGGCTCGCGCCGGATCTGTTTTTTCAAAAGCAAATCTATCGCCCCGACGGCGGAAACGTCCATCTACCGCCCGGAAAATTCACCGTTCAATCAAGTCGCGGGCCGGAGTATCAAGTTCAGACGCGGACGATCGAAATCGCCGATCAGCCAGCGGAATTGGAATTCGAATTGGAGCGTTGGGTCGATTCGCAGGCCTTCGGTTTTTATTCGGGCGATCATCACATTCACGCATCGGGCTGCGCCCACTATCAATTTCCAACCGTCGGAATCGATCCGGCGCACGTGCTTCCGCATGTGAAAGGCGAAGGGCTGAATGTCGGCTGCATTCTCACATGGGGGCCGGGCTTTGAGCATCAACGGCAGTTTTTCAAACCAGATTCCGATCCGATTTCTGAACCAACGACGCTGATCAAATACGACCTCGAAATCAGCGGTTTCGGATCCGCGCCGCTTGGTCATGTTTGTTTGCTGAACCTGAAAAATCAGACATATCCCGGCTCCGAAGGCACGAAATTAAAGGGTTGGCCGAGTTGGACGATTCCCGTGATGCGCTGGACGAAAGAGCAGGGTGGCATTGCAGGGTATGCTCACAGCGCGAGCGGACTTCACATCGAACCGGATCGCGAAACAGCGCGGCTTTTGAAAAAACTCGATGAAAACGGAAACGGCGCGATTTCGGAAACGGAAGCGGGCGATCAGCTTTTGCCAGAAAATTTCGAAACGATCGATGCAAACGGTGACAACGAAATTGCCTCCGCCGAAATGGAGGCCAGCCTCGCACGCGTCGCCGAACAGCTCCCGAACTACGCAATCCCCGGTATGAACGGTGCGGGCGCACTTGAGATCGCGGTTTCAAGTGTCGAGGGTGTTTGCGATTTTATCAGCGCGATGGACACGGCACGGATTCAGGAATGGAACACGTGGTATCACATTTTGAATTGTGGCCTCGATGTGAAAGTCAGCGGCGAGACCGATTTTCCGTGCATGTCTGGAACCCGAGTCGGACAGGGCCGGGTTTATGTGAAGCTCGGCGCGGGAATCAAGAACCTGGATTACGGCGAGTGGTGTCGGGGAATGGCCGATGGAAAATCCTACGTTTCAGATGGCTACGCTCACGCGCTGGAATTTTCCGTCGGCGGAATTCAGCCCGGTTTCGGAGAAGTGAAACTCGAAAAGCCTGGCAAAGTAAAAATCACAACGAAGGTCGCCTTTTCCCCCGAAACACCAATCGGCGTTCCCTACGGCACGGCGAATTCTCCGCTCGGGCGCGCAAAAATTGGCGACACGGTGGAACGGCATATTGGTCTGGAAGATGGCACCATCAAAGGCGGCGATCGGCTCGTCGAAATCATCGTGAACGGCGAAGTCGTCGCGACCAAAAAAGTGCCCGCCGACGGAAAAGAACACGATCTCGATTTTCAAATCCCCATCGAAAAAAGCTGCTGGGTTGCACTTCGACATTTCCCGCAGCTCCACACGAATCCAGTCAACGTGATCGTCGGAGAAAAACCAATTCGAGCCAATCCGAAAAGCGCACGCTGGTGCGTCGAAATGATCGAAAAGCTGTGGGAAAACCGCCACATGAAGATCAGGCCGGATGAAAAAGACGCCGCCGCCGCCAGCTACGAACGAGCGAAGGCGTATTATCGGAAAATCGCTTCTACGAACCAACCCTATTGATTCTTGAAAGCATTTCGAACAGATACTATTGACTCAGCGAACAAACCCTGTTGATTCGCAGGAAGCAACACAACAACACATGAGCGAACACAAAGCAGCTTTGAAATGGGAGCGTGGCGATGCCAGCTTCGGATATGAGGAATACCCACGGGATCACGATTGGAATTTCGCGGCGAGCGGAAATCAGTCGTTGCGCGCTTCGGCAGCGACGGAGTTTCTCGGTAGCGCTGATTGCGTTGATCCGGAGGAGGCTTTTACAGCTTCGTTGGCGAGTTGTCACATGCTGACTTTTCTCGCAATGGCTTCGCTCGGTGGGTTCGTGGTCGATTCTTACGAAGACGAAGCCGTTGGCTTTCTCGAAAAGGGAGACAGCGGAAAACCATGGCTCGCACGCGTTGTGATGCACCCGAAGATCACTTTCTCTGGCGACAACCAGCCTGACGCGGATCAACTGGAAAAACTCCACGACAAAGCTCATCACGAATGTTTTCTGGCGAATTCTGTAAAAACGGAGATCACGTGGGAAGGCTAATATCTTTCTGTGATTGGAATGGAAATTCGCCCAACCAAAAAGGGTTACCGACCGGCGGAACTCCGCACGGCGTTCTTTGATTCGCGTTTCGGAAACACGTTGATCGCCGTCGACCCTGAAACGAAGCGAATTGTCTGGTTGAGCCTTGTTTTGGACAAATCGGCGAAGGCAAAGAAGGACAATCTGGAAGAACTGGAAATCCACTGGCAGCCTGAAACGTTGAATGAAAACGGAGTGGATGAATTTTTCGACAAACCGCCAGGCAACTGGATTTTTGAAGATGGTTGCACGGGTTTGAAGTTGTTCATGAAAGGAACCGAATTTCAGCACGAAGTTTGGAACGCTCTTCGGGAAATTCCCAAAGGCGAAACTCGTTCGTATTCAGAGGTCGCCGAGCAATTGAATCGGCCAAAAAATCATGCTCGTGCGGTCGCTTCTGCGGTCGCGTCGAATACGATTGCCGTGTTGGTTCCGTGCCATCGGGTGATTCAATCGAGCGGAAAGATCTCGGGATTTCGATGGGGGCCAGCACGGAAACGGATGCTTTTGGATTGGGAAGCTGCCGCGACACAGAACGCCGTTTGACGAGCGGCTATTTCATCGCAAATTAGTCGTACAATGACAATGCAACCTACACGGACGGTGTTCGGAACCTGGAGCGGTGGCCGATACATGCATTTCGGGGAAATGCTTTCTGAAGCTGACCTCGAAGCGCTTGCACAACAGGCTTATGAAGATGGTATTCGCACTTTCCTCACGGCGGATGTTTATGGAACGGGAAAAGCGGACGAAATGCTCGGTCGCGCTCTGAAAGGGATCGACCGAAACAGTTATTCGCTGGTCGGTATGGTCGGTCACGACATTTATGATGGTCAGCGCGCCGGCTCAAAAGGCTATGCTCGCTTCACGCATGCTGATCTTCGTTCGGAGGACGAATACGCAGAATATTTGGTCACCGCGACGGAGAAATCACTCGAGCGTTGCCAAGCAGATCGGTTTGATCTCGTGATGCTTCACAATCCGGACACGGTTGGTTATTCCAATGTGAAGGTGTGGGATGGAATGAAAAATCTCAAAACCGAAGGCCTTGCTGATTTGACCGGCATCGCTCCGGGACCGGCCAATGGTTTCACGATCGATATGGCTCATTGCTTTGAGCAATATCACGAGGCGATCGACTGGTCGATGGTGATCCTGAATCCGCTGGAGCCGTGGCCGACGAATAATTTGCTGCCTATTGCGAAGAAATACGACATCGACCTGATGACTCGGGTGGTGGATTACGGCGGGATGTTTCACGACGATGTGAAACCAGGCCATCACTTCAAAGACGGTGATCATCGGACTTATCGCATGGCAGGCTGGATTGAGCGCGGTAGCGAGCGGATCGAACAGATGCGTGGAATCGCTGAGAAATACGATCTGACGATGCTTCAGCTGGCTTGCGTTTGGAATCTGAGCCAGGAGCCGGTGAAATCGGTTGCTCCGACGTTTCTTCAGGAAGCTGGCGAAGGCGCTCGTCCCGTTCAGGAAAAAGTGACGGAAATGGCGAAAGTGCCCGACGTCACGTTGACGAAAGAAGAAATCGCAACGATCGCCGAAATTGGACAGAACGAAGGCTGCATGAAGCTGAAAGGCGCCAGCACGCGTAATGAAGGCGAGCCTCAGCCTGACACGTGGCCCATGCGGGACGAATTAGTCCCAGTTGCTGAACGTTGGGGATTGAATCCAGCGTGGTAATTTAATTAAATGCAGGAACTCACTGATACTCAAAACGAAGCCGACACTCGGAACATCGCGATTGATCGCGTCGGGGTAAAAGCACTGCGCTACCCGTTTCAGATTCGCGACAAAGCGAATTCTGAACAGGGTACGGTTGCGACAGCTTCCCTGGCTGTGGATTTGCCAAAGGAATACAAAGGCACCCACATGAGCCGTTTCGTGGAGGCATTGAATGCGCACGGCCCCGTGCTTGACGTGCATTCAATTTCTGCAATTCCGGCGGAATTGTTGGAACGGCTTGATGCGCAACGCGCCCATATCGACTTCAAATTTCCCTTTTTCCTCAACAAACCCGCTCCGGTGACTGGAAAAGAGGGAATGCTCGATTACGAAGTTTCTTTCGAAGTCGACGCGACTCGTGAAGAAACAGATTTCATCGTGACTGTTTATGTTCCCGTCACCACATTGTGCCCGTGTTCAAAAGCAATCAGCGCTCGCGGAGCTCACAATCAGCGGGGCATCGTCACCTATTCCGTTCGTTTTCGCGATGAACCGGTTTGGATTGAAGATCTGATCCGATTGGTCGAGAAAGGTGCCAGTTGTGAACTCTACTCGTTGCTGAAACGCCCCGACGAAAAGCATGTGACCGAACAGGCTTATGACAATCCTGTTTTCGTAGAAGACCTGGT
>ERZ887851.3468-NODE-3468-length-11369-cov-73.049761_pt1 | contig 11369 bp, 10 predicted proteins | sample MGYA00521100_ERZ887851 | MGnify/ENA primary metagenome ERZ887851 (study PRJEB32303, sample SAMEA104408602) | aquatic metagenome | biome: Brackish water; feature: Pelagic; material: water | place: Baltic Sea | collected 2014-06-06T16:11:00 | depth 11,444 m ...
TGCCGGTGCCGCCACCCATGCCAGCGGCGATGAAAACAAGGTCGGCACCCTGAAGTGATTCCTGCAGTTCGGCCCGGGACTCTTCCGCAGCCTTTTGGCCGATTACCGGATTGCCTCCGGCACCCAGGCCGCGAGTCAGTTTTTGTCCGAGCTGGATGCGCTTCTGCGATGCCGACTGCAGCAGCGCCTGGGCGTCCGTATTCAGCACCCGGTAGCCCACGCCCTGGAGGTCGGAGGCAATCATCCGGTTTACCGCATTGCTGCCGCCACCGCCGACCCCGATCACCTCGATGCGTGCCGACTGGCTCGGCACAATCCCGCCCGAAACGCCGCCATAGGACGGATCGTTTGATGCCTGGACACCGTTTGACGGGAAGGAGCTTTGGGTCATAGCGGCATCGGGGGTGGCGGTGCTATCAATCTGAGATTGCATTATGTAGGCGTTTTCTTGCCTAGATCAGGCGAGTGTCTCACCTTTGCGGGTTTCCTGGCATGTCTCTGCTGGATTCCTTACGGCTCCCTGCTAGTGGCAGCCTTTCCAGGGGTGGGGGGTAGGCCCAGTTCGGGTTGTTCTGGATCGCTGAGATCGATGGATTGCAGCCGGCGGCCCTTCACCTTTGCCGGCAGTTCCTGTTGCAGGTGACTGAGCACTTCAAGTCGCCGCTCCAATTGGGCATCAGCCGGCCCGAGGCGTACCTTGCCGAGCTGTTTGCTCTGCAGCCAGAGGCTGCTGTCTGGTTCAAAGCGGATCTGGCTGATGTCCTCACTAAGCCGTCCCCGTTGTTCGAGCACCAGGGCGAGGGCCGGGCGGTAGCGAGCCTGCCAACCCAGCACCATCAAGCCAGCACTGGCTTTGGCCGCGGCCCCCTGGCCCTGGCCCATGCTCATCCAGTGGCCGAGTCGATCGACATAGCCCTGCTCGCTTCCCTTGGCGGTGCGTCGCTGGGCCCTGGCTACCGCCTGGCGGTCGACCAGTTCAACCCGTAGCCGCGGCGGTGCCATCAGTCGACTCACCTGCACCTGTTCCACCGGCAGGGCATTGGCCAGAAGCTCGGCGATGCGTTTGGGGTGCAGGCTCAGCAGGGGTTGGGGAAAGGTCAGCCGGAGGGCTTGCACCACTTGGTCGGTTCCCACCTGCTGGCTGCCCACCACCTCCACCTGGTCGGGGCCGGTTAGCACCCAGCCCTGCCGTAGCAGGCCGTAGCCCAGGCCTCCGGCGAGGGCTAGTAGTACAAGGAAACGCCAAAGATTGCGCAGGCGCTCTTGGCGCCGCTGCTGGCGCAGTTGGCGCCGTCGCTCCGATCCAGGTGGGGCAGGGGTGGTACTCACCGCAACAGGTTCCACTCCTGGCTCACAGCTCGCAGCGCGAGCGCGACATCAGCTCAGCGATCCAGCGCCGGGCCCGCTCCGCATCGGCGAAGGGCAGGTCTTTTTGTTCGCCACCACCCACTAGGCGCAGGCGGCAAGCCCCCTGGCTCTCCTCGGTGAGGGGCGCCTCACCCGAACCCAGCGACAGCAGCTCAACCAATTCGAGCTGCTTAATAACAAAAAAGTCGTCTTGCTTGAGCTGGCCGGCTTCGAAGGAGCACCAACTCAGCAGGCCATCCACTAGCCGGGCGCCGCCGCAGCTGTCGAGTTTGGCCAGCTCGGAGCCCTCGGCCCATTCGCGAAACAAGCGCTGCCGCCGCCGCTCGAGCCAGCCCAAGGCGGTGAGCAGCACGAACACCAAAAGCAGTGGCAGCCAAAGCAGGCCGTGACTCATGTCGAATGGCCTCCGCTGAAAACTTGCAAGTGCCATTCTCGGGCCCCTTCAATCAATTCGCGCACCAAGGTGGGCAGCGTCACACCGGTGGCGGCCCAGAGCATCGGGTACATGCTCTGGCTGGTAAAGCCCGGCAGGGTGTTGATCTCGTTGAGCCACAGTTCGCCACTGGCTTCGCAGAAGAAGAAGTCAACCCGCGAAAGCCCCATGGCACCAACTGCCTCACAGGCCTCGATCGCCATGGCCCGGCAGCGTTCAGCCACCGCCTCTGGCACCAGCGCCGGGATCACGGTGTGGCTTTTGCCCTCGCTGTATTTGGTGTCGTAGTCGTACCAATCGGCTTCAAAGCAAATTTCGCCCAGCACTGAGGCCTGCAGGGGCTGGTGGCCGCCGCCCCGCACCGCGCATTCCAGCTCGCGGGCCGTCACCCCCTGCTCCACCACCAGGCGCGGATCAAGGGCGGCGGCAAGCTTGAGTCCGGCCTGCAGGCTGGCCCGATCAGTGGCCTTGCTAATGCCCACCGATGAGCCGAGGTTGGCGGGTTTGACGAAGCAGGGGTAGCCGAGCTGGCTCTCCAGCTGGTCGAGCAGGGCTGTGCCGCCGCTCGCCACCGCGCTGGCCGACACGCAGGCATAGGGCACCTGGGGCAGGCCGGCGGCGGCGAAGGCGGCTTTCATCGCCTGCTTATCCATGCCCACCGCCGAGCCCAGCACCCCCGAACCCACATAGGGAACCTGCATCAGGGTGAATAGCCCCTGGATCGTGCCGTCTTCGCCGTTGGGGCCGTGCAGCACCGGCAGCCACACATCAATCTCCAGGGCGCCTGGGGGTAAGCCCCGAAATCCAGGCGGCGGCAGCGGTTGGGGCAGTTGCTCGAGCCGGGCCGGGCTGCCCTGGCGCAGCACAGCATCGGCCAACTCAGCTCCCCACCAGCGCCCTTCGGGGTCGATGTAGAAGCAATGCAGCGCGTATAGAGACGCGTTTTCGGCATCCCGCACCGCCGCCGCCACCGTGGCGGCGGAACGGATTGAGACGGCGTGTTCGCCGGAGGCTCCCCCAAAGATCAGACCAACGGCGATGGGGGTGGGAGTCATGCCAGCCGGTACGCGGCCCAGGGGCCCCAAAACTCAGGCCAGTTTGCCGCTCAAGGAGAAGGCGCGCACCTCTTCGATTTGCACCGTCACTAGGTCGCCCGGTTTGATCGGGCTGCCATCGAGGTTTTGGCCGGGGAAAAAGGTGAGTCGGTTGGTGCGGGTGCGGCCCATCACCTGGTTGGAGTTTTTGGGATTGCTGCTTTCCACCAGGATCTCCTCACAGCGGCCGGCGTAGCGGTTGCTGCGCTGCTGGGCGGTGCGCTCCACCAGGGCGTTGAGCTCCTGCAGGCGCTCCACCTTCACAGCCTCGCTGAGCTGGTCTGGCCAGTCGGCTGCTGGGGTGTTGGGCCGCGGCGAGTAGGCGGCGGTATTGACCAGGTCGAAGCCGATCTCCTCAATCAGGGCCAGGGTGCGGCGGTATTGGGCGTCGCTTTCGCCCGGGAAGGCCACGATTGCATCGGCACTGATGGCGGCATCGGGCATGCGCTCGCGGATGCGCTCAACGATGCGGCGATAGCGATCCACCGTGTAGCCGCGGGCCATGGCTTTGAGCACGTCGTCGTCGCCGCTCTGGAAGGGCACATGGAAGTGTTCGCACACCTTGGGTAGGTCGGCGCAGGCATCGATCAGGCGCTCGGTGAAGTAGCGCGGGTGGCTGGTGGCAAAGCGAATCCGCTCAATTCCGGCCACGTCGTGAACGTGATGCAGCAGGTCGGTGAGGGTGTGGGCCCGGCGGCCCTCCGGGCTGATGCCGGGCAGGTCGCGGCCGTAGGCATCGATGTTTTGGCCCAGCAGGGTGATCTCCTTAAAGCCGCGCGCCGCCAGGCCCTCCATCTCCAGCTTGATGGCGCCCGGCAGCCGCGACTGCTCCTGGCCGCGCACCGAGGGCACCACGCAGTAGGTGCAGCGCTCATTGCAGCCGTAGATCACGTTCACCCAGCCGCATACCTGGCTGTCGCGGCGGGCGGTGGTGATGTCTTCGAGGATGTGGTGCTCACCGGTGGCCAGCACCTGCTGACCCTGCTCCACCTGGGCCAGCAGGGTTTCGAGCCGATTGGCGTGCTGGGGGCCCATCACCAGATCCAGCTCGGGCACGCGCCGCAGCAAGGATTCGCCCTCCTGCTGGGCTACGCAGCCCGCCACCACCAGGGTGAGGTTGGGGTTGAGGCGCTTGCGTTGGGCCTGGCGGCCTAGGTAGCTGTAAACCTTCTGCTCGGCGCTATCGCGGATTGTGCAGGTGTTGTAGAGCACCAAATCGGCGCTGTGCTCGTCTGTGCCGGCCCGGTAGCCCATGGATTCCAGGATTCCGGCCATGCGCTCGGAATCCGCCTTGTTCATCTGGCAGCCAAAGGTGGTGATCCAGTAGCTGCCGCGGGCGACGTTGGTGCTGAGGTTGGTGGCCGTCATGCAACTAGTTTCGGCCATCAGGGTTAGCGGCTGGCGGGGAAAGGGGCCTGGTCTGGTGTCCTGGAATCTGTACACGCTGTCCGGATTCCAGGACGGGTGCCAGACCCGTGTCAGCTTGAGAGCAGCGCCTTAGCCCTGATGCAGCTTCGCCTGCGCCGCTTTCAGCTCACCAAGACCGTGCCCCTGGCCATCAGCCGCGGCACGACGGCTGCGGTGGAGCACCTGCTGGTGAGTCTTGAGCACGACGGGCTCACGGGCATCGGCGAGACCGGCGGCTTCGATACCGGCCACCGCCATTACGACACCGATGCCGTTGCGGCGGAGCTGGAGGCGGTTGCCCCCCAGCTTGCGCCTCTGGCGCCCCAGCCCCTGCAGGCCCTGGAGCCCCTGCTGGCCGCCCTGAGCCCCCCGGCCCGTTGCGGCTTGGATCTGGCCCTGCACGATTGGTGGGGCAAAAGGTTGAACCAGCCGCTGCACCGGCTCTGGGGCCTGGATCCAGGCGCCTGTGTCGCCACCAGCGTCACCCTTGGCTTAGGTACGCCCGAGGCTGTCCTGGCGCGGCTCGAGCGCTGGTGGCTGCAGCTGCCTGCCACCCGCATCAAGCTCAAGCTGGGCAGTCCCGCTGGCATCGCCCACGACCTGGCCCTGCTGGAGGGGGTGGCTAGCGCCCTCGAGCAGCGGCGCCAGCAGACCGGCAGCGCCTGCGAGCTGCAGGTGGATGCCAACGGCGGCTGGGATCTGGCCACAGCCCAGGCCATGCTCGAGCCCCTGGAGCGGGCCGGCGTGGTGCTGCTGGAGCAGCCCCTGGCGCCCCTGCTGGATCCCCAGCTGGATACCGCCGGCTTTGCAGCCCTGCACGGGCTTTGCCCCCTGCCCCTGGTGGCCGATGAGAGCTGCTGGCAGCTGACCGATCTGCTGCGGCTGGCCCCCCACGTAGATGGCATCAACATCAAGTTGCTCAAGAGCGGTGGCCTCAGCGAGGCCCTGCTGCTGGCCCAGACGGCTCGCCGCTTGGGTTTGGGGGTGATGGTGGGGTGCTACTCCGATGGCGCCCTGCTCAATGGCGCCGCAGCCCAGCTGCTGCCCCTGGTGACCTGGCCCGACCTCGATAGCCACCTCAACCTGGTGGACGACCCCTTCAAGGGGCTGCCTGTGGAGGGAGACGTGCTGATTCCGCCAGCGGGCCCCGGCCTTGGCATCGATCTGGGTGTCGCCATGGGGCAGCCGTCATGTTGAGCCCAAGCGCTCCGGTCGTGCTGCTGCAGCACGGCGGCCTCAACGACCTCAGCGGCAAGACCGGTTTGGCGATGTTGCGCTATCGCAGTGGGCCGATCGTGGCGGTGATCGATCCGGCTTTCGCTGGCTCCGACCTGCAGCAGGTGAGCGGCATTGAGCGGGCTGTGCCGGTGGTGGCTGACATGGCGGCGGCCCTGGCCTACGGGCCCGAGGTGGCGGTGGTGGGGCTGGCCCCCTCCGGTGGCCGCCTGCCCCAAGCGATGCGGGCCGATCTGCTGGCGGCGCTGCAGGCGGGGCTGAACCTGGCCAGTGGCCTGCACAGCCGCCTTGGCGATGATCCCGAGCTGGCTGCCGCCTGCCGCCGAGCCGGCCAGTGGATCTGGGACCTGCGTCAGGAGCCGGCTGGCTTGGAGGTGGCCGCAGCGCGAGCCGCTGCCCTGCCCTGCCGCCGGGTGCTGGCCGTGGGTTCGGATATGGCCGTGGGCAAGATGAGCGCCTGCTTGGAGTTGCAGGCTGAGGCCAGGCGCCGCGGCCTTGATGCCCGCTTTGTGGGCACGGGGCAGGCGGGAATCTTGATCAGCGGCCAGGGCGTGGCCCTCGATGCCGTGCGGATTGATTACGCCGCCGGTGCCGTGGAGGCGGCCGTGCTGGCCGCCGCCGCTGGGGCCGGGCCGGAGGCGTTGCTGCTGGTGGAGGGCCAGGGGTCCCTTTGCCATCCGGGCTCCAGCGCCACCTTGCCCCTGCTGCGCGGCAGCCAGCCCACCGATCTGCTGCTGGTGCACCGCGCTGGCCAGAGCCACGTGCGCACCCGACCAGGGGAGGTGCCGGTGGCGATCGCGCCCCTGAGCGAGTTGATCGCGGCGCTGGAGGCCCTGGCGGCCTTGGGGCGTCCCGATGGCCTGCGGCCGCGGGTGCGGGCCGTGGCGCTCAACACCGCCCGATTGGACGCCGCCGCAGCCCAGCTTGCTGTTGACGCCACCGCGGCCGAGCTCGGCTTGCCTTGCGCCGATCCGGTGCGGCATGGGGCTGAGGGTTTGCTGCAGGCGCTGCGGTAAGCCACAAAAAAGCCGCCCCAAAAGTGGTTGGGACGGCTAGGTAATCAAGGGCGAGCGAGGGGATTCGAACCCCCGGATGGCGGCACCACAAGCCGCTGCCTTAACCGCTTGGCGACGCCCGCCGCGCTCTTTGAATGTAGCAAGTCGTGGCCTGTCAAGGCTTCTCACCCGTTGCGGCGACCTGTTTCAGCACAGCTGCCGTGGCGAGCAAAGGGTGCCAACCTTGCTTGCCTGCAACTTTGCACCGTTTGGTTTGCCGTTCGGACACCCCGGCCCGCTTTGCATGGGCGCCTGGCTTGCTCGTGCTCGCCCTCGCTGGCGGCGGGCTTGCCCTCACCAATCCATCCCCTGCCGACTTTCGCTCCTACGCCAGTGATCGCCTAGTGGAAGAGATCAGCAAGGAGCTCTGCGCCGATGGCGGCGTGCCGGTTCTGTTGCGGATGGCGATCAACAACTGTGTGGGGCTTGTTCAGGCCCAGCGAGAGACCTTGGCGGCCGTGGTGCTCAGCCACACCCGCCGCCGCAACTACGGGCTGGTGAGTGTTTTCGAAACTGAGCTGGGCGGCCAATCGCTGCTGCGCTGGCAGGTGCCGCGCTTTCGCTCCGCCGTGGTGGGAGTAGCCGGTCAATTCGTCTTGATCAGCGCTGCCACCGACCGTTCCGAGAGCCCCTAGTGGAGCTGCGCTTGCCCCGGGGACTGCTGGATCCGCGTCTGGGCGGCGCCGGGTTTCGCGCCGATGCGGATGGGCTGGTGTCCCTGTGCATCGCTTTCGAGGCGGGACGGATCACGGCCATTTCGCCCCTGCCCGCCCAGGCTGCTGCTGCGGCCAACCTGCCCCTGGCCCTAACCCCCCTGGTTGAGCCCCACGCCCACCTGGATAAGGCTTTCAGCGCCGCCGCCTTCCCCAACCGGGAGGGCACGATGGCGGCGGCCTTAGCTGCCAACCAACGCGAATACGTTCAGCGCAGCGTTGAGCAGGTGGCTGAGCGGGCTGAGCGGGCCCTGGAGCGGGCCTGGCGCAATGGCGTGCGGGCGATCCGCAGCCACATCGATAGCGTGGGGGTTGGAGCCGAGCCCAGCTGGGAAGCCCTGTTGGCGGCCCGTGAGCGCTGGCGCGAGCGGCTGGAGCTGCAGCTGGTGGCCCTGGCACCGATGGCCCATTGGCTCACGGCGGAGGGGCAGGCCCTGGCCCGGCGGGTGGCCGCTGGCCAGGGCCTGCTGGGTGGGGTGATCGGGCCGCCCTATGGCCAGGGTGCCGCTCGCCGCAGCGCCGACCGCGAGGCCCTGCTGGCCCTGCTTGACCTGGCCGAGCGCCATGGTTGCGGGGTGGATCTGCACGTTGATGAGGCCGATTCCTGCCCTGGGGAGGGGGTGGCGATGGTGGCCCAGTTGGTGTTGGAGCAGCGCCGTGCCGTGGCGATCACCTGCAGCCACGCCAGCAGCATGGCCCTGTTGCCGCAACGCAACTGCGACCGGCTGGCCGATCGGCTGGCCGCCGCCAACATCGCCGTGGTAGCTCTGCCCACCACCAATTTCTGGCTGCTGGGGCGCCGGCCCGGGCGCACCCCCTGGCGGCGGCCCCTGGCGCCGATCCGCAGCCTGCAGCAGGCGGGCGTGCGGCTGGCTATCGGCGGGGACAACGTGCAAGACCCCTGGTATCCAGGTGGTGATTTCGATCCCATTGAGCTGCTGCGCTGGTCGGCGCCGCTCTGCCAATTGATGCCCTGGCAGCGGCTGGGCCTGGCCCCCTTCAGCACCGCCGCTTCAGCGGTGTTGGAGCTGGCCTGGGATGGGGTGGTGCGGCTTGGGGCACCAGCCGATCTGGTGCTGCTTGGGGCTGGTAGCTGGGGGGAGCTGCTGGCCCGGCCGCCCCAGCGGCGGGTGTTGCGTCAAGGCGTCTGGCTGCCGCCGCCCGAAGCTGAGCTGCCTTCACCCCTTTTGCAACCCCATGGCTGAGCGTTGCCCTGAGGCCCAGATCGCTGCCCTGGCTGCGGAGCTGGGCCAGTTGGATTCGGACCTACCGCTGCTGGGGGCCGAGTCGCCGCTGGAGCTGGAGCGGCTCTCCCGCGACTACTACGACTACTCGCCGGTGCTGGTGCCCCTGCTGCAGGGCTGCCGCGCCCAGCTGGTGGCCAGAGCCACCACGGTGGAGCAGGTGCTGCTGGTGGCAGGAGCCTGTGCTCGCCAGGGCGTGCCCTTGACGGTGCGCGGTGCCGGCACGGGCAACTACGGCCAGTGCGTGCCGCTGCAAGGCGGCCTGGTGCTGGATCTCAGCGGCCTCAATCGGCTGCGCCAGCTGGATGAAGGCACCGGCGTGCTCGAGGTGGAGGCAGGCGCCTTGATGGGGGCGATCGAGCAGCAGTTGGCCCCCCGGGGCCGGGCCCTGCGGCTGGTGCCCAGCACGGTGCGCAGCGCCAGCATCGGTGGCTTTATCGCCGGTGGCTCTGGCGGCATCGGCTCCCTGCGCTGGGGTTTTCTGCGCGATCCCGGCAACCTGCTGGGCCTGGAGGTGGTAACCCTCGAGCCCGAGCCGCGGCTGCTGCAGCTCGATGCCGCCGCCAGCGCCCCGCTCAACCACGCCTACGGCACCAATGGCATCATCACGGCCCTGCGGCTGCCCACCAGCGAGGCGGTGGTTTGGCAGCAGCTGGTGGTGGGTTTCGAGCAGTGGGGGCAGGCCCTGGCGGCGGCCCAGGCCCTTGCCGGCACGGCCTTTGAGCTCAATGCCATCACCGTGCTGGAGGGGCCGCTGGCTAGCCAGCTCCCCTGGCCGGCGGGCTGTCCGGCGCCCGAGTCTGGTGAGCAGCGCCTGTTGTTGCTGGCCGCCCCCGCTGCCCTGGAGGTGTTGCCGAGCTGGCTTGCGGCCCGGGGTGGAGCGCTGCGCTGGCAGGCCCCCCAGGGCCAGAGCCGGGGGCTGCCGCTGCGGGAGCTCAGCTGGAACCACACCACCCTGCATTGGCGCGCCCAGCATCCGGATTGGACCTACCTGCAGATGCTGCTGCCCCAGCCGGAGGCCCCCTGCCTGGAGCGCTTGCGGGAGCAATGGGGCGACGACCTGCTCTGGCACCTGGAGGCGGTTAAGCAGCAGGGAGCGGCCCGGCTGGCGGCCCTGCCGCTGGTTCGCTGGCGCGGTGAGCAGGCCCTGGAGCAGCTGATGGCCGATTGCCGCGAGGTGGGCGCGGTGCTGTTCAATCCCCACGTGCTCACCGTCGAGGACGGCGGCTTGGGTGTGATCGATGCCGACCAGGTGGCAGCAAAGGCCGCCTACGACCCGGCCGGCCTGCTCAACCCCGGCAAACTGCGCGGCTGGGTTAACAGCCCAGGCTGAGGCGGGTATCGGCGCCGGTGATCGGGTTAGTGCCTTCGGCATCGCGGCAGAGGGAGCGCTGGTCTACCCGGTCGATCAGGGCGTCGCTGAAGTCGGCATTGGTGACGTTGGCGCCGCGGAAGCTGCTGCCTGAAGCGATTGCCCCGGTGAGGATGGCTCCACTGAGATCGGCGCCGGAGAGGTCCACCTTGTCCATCAGGGTGCCGCTGAGATCGGCGCCGGCGAAATTGGCATTGGGGAAGGCCGCCTGGGTAAGAATCGCCCCGTGCAGATCGGCGCCGCTGAAGTTGGCGTGGCGTCCCGTGGCCCCAGCGAAGGAGGTATTGGCTAGATCCTGGCCGCTGAAATCCTGCTCGTTCTGGTTGGTGAGCGTGTAGTCCACGCCGGAGAAGTCGGCCGCCGCCGGCAATGGAGAAAACAGAGGAGATAGCAGCAGCAGCCCCAGGGCTAGGGAAAGGGCTAATGATTGCGCTACTGATTGCGCTATTGATTTCGCCACTAATTTCGCCACTGAATTGGCTCCTGACTGGGCCGCTGAGAGGAGCTCGGAGACGGGAGCCATGGGGATCGGCCGCGGGACCTCACTCTGGCCTGGATGGTGTGTGGTGGCAGAAAGGGAGGAGTAGATGGGTGTTTTGCGACTTGACTTAGCCTTAGCTAAGCTAATCAGCAAAAACATGCCCGAGGGGGCTCGAGCCGGGCTGGTGGGCTGGTGGCGATGCGCAGCAGGCGAATTAACCGGCGAATTAACCAAAGTCAGAAGTCCCTGGGCTTGCAGCTGGTGCTTGCCATGATGGGGCTACCTGGCCGAGTAGGTAGAGCGAGCCAGCAACCACCACGCGCTGCAAGCCACTTCCCGCTTGCGCCAGGCCGGCCTCGAGGCTGGGGGCGCTACGGAGCTGGCTAGCGAGTCTGGGACAGGCGGCGGTAAGGGCCTCAAGGCTCCAGCAGGCGTGCCCCGGCACCGGCACGATCCAGGCCCGGTCATCCGGGGCTAGCAGGGCCGTGGCTATCTCCGGCCCCTGCTTATTGGCCAGCATGCCGAGCAGCCAGTGGCGAGGGCCGGAGGCCAGGCCGTGGCGCTCGGGATGGGCGTCGAGTTCGGCGCGTAGGGCGAGGGCGGCCGGCAGGTTGTGGGCGCCATCGAGTAGCAGAGGCTGGCCGCCCCAGCTCAGTTGTTGCAGGCGGCCTGGCCAGCGGGCTGCTGCGAAACCGCGGCGTATGGCTGGGTCGTTGACCGGCCAGCCCCGCTCCCTTAAAGCCCGCAGCAGGCCCAGGGCGACGGCGCCATTGGCGGCCTGGACGGCTCCTGAAAGCCCCAGGCTCCACTGGTTGAGATCCAGCGGCTCCACCCAGCGCAGTTCGGCTCCAATCGCTGCGGCGCGATCGCTCAGCACCCCCGCCACCTCCGGGCTCTGGGGAGCGCTGATGGCCACGGCCCCCGGTTGGAGCACGCCGGCTTTTTCGGCGGCAATCGTGGCTGGAT
>ERZ887851.3480-NODE-3480-length-11355-cov-19.298673_pt1 | contig 11355 bp, 10 predicted proteins | sample MGYA00521100_ERZ887851 | MGnify/ENA primary metagenome ERZ887851 (study PRJEB32303, sample SAMEA104408602) | aquatic metagenome | biome: Brackish water; feature: Pelagic; material: water | place: Baltic Sea | collected 2014-06-06T16:11:00 | depth 11,444 m ...
CGAGCCGGAGTGGTGGAATTGGTAGACACAGGGGATTCAAAATCCCCCGCCCTTAAAAGCGTGCCGGTTCAAGTCCGGCCTTCGGTACCAACAACGATCAAAAATGGCTTAAAAACACAGCTTTTGTGCCATTAATGCTGTTTCTTTAAAGTCATGTGTGTCCAAATCAGGGTCCAAAAAGACTTGGAGAGCACATGGCAGACCTTCCGAAGTACGTGAGAAGCGAGAACGCTGACGCCCTTTATTACGTCAGGACAGTACCCACTCGACTCCACCATCTGACCACAGAGCGCAAGATCAGAATCCTTCTCAGGATGGACGCCTCGTCACCACTCAAAGCGATCCAACGCGCAACCCTTGATGCTCAGGAAGAGTTCGACGCTCGCATCACTTTGCTCGACTCATCTGACGTATCGTTGCCTTAGGACGATGTGATTGATAAGAACGTGGCCGCTCTGCTCCGCAACCTGAACGCAACACCGGGGTTGCCAGCCGTTCGGTTCGTCTCGGCTAACCCGGATGATGAGGAGCCACTGCGAGGTCAGGGAATGTACGCCGCTGATGGTTCATTCCGTTACGTTGGCTACGACAAAGAGTCCCCGGACTACGAAGCGTCGGTCGCGGACATGATGAGGACTTTTTCAGCGATCAATATGCTGCACGGCGTCGATGCTGACCCGATCGTTAAGGGGAAGGCGCGGCAGGCTCTTGCGAAGGGCATGAAGAAGAAGCGCAAGCGCATCTCTGACCTCTGGACGGCTTGGTTTGATGATGTGGCTAACGGTAAGACTGAGCGAGTGCAGGCGAAGTATGAGAAGTATCGCGCCGCTGTTTGATATGCAAGGCACAGAGGAGGCAGTAGCTTCGCCGGTGATATAAGCCTCCATAGCGCTGGAATTGATTCTGGCCTCCACACCTGCGAGTAGTTGCCCCACCCTAGCTGAGCCTCATGAAAGCGATTGGCATGAAATCCAAAAAGCGCTAACGTCGACCCCGAAAAGTTCGCCCCCGAGGACAAAAAAAAATGTTTCGAAAAGCACTCATGGCAAGCTTGGCATTTTGCACCCAGATAGGCCTCGCCAGTGACAACGCCTTTCCATCGACTTATCAGCCATTGGCCTCAGAGCCCACCGTCATCAGGAATGCCACTATCCTCACCGGCGACGGCAAGCGCCTAGATAACGCGGATTTGTATTTTGATGAGGGCCGAATAGTCTGGGTTGGCTCAGGCGAAGCAGCGGACAATAGCCGGGTTATCGATGCCGAGGGCCGCTGGGTCACTCCAGGCATCATCGACGTACACTCACACCTGGGTGTCTATCCAAGCCCCGACGTCGATGCGCACTCAGACGGCAATGAAGCCACCGCCCCCGTTACCGCAGAGGTCTGGGCGGAGCACAGCGTCTGGCCGCAGGACCCGGGTTTCAGTCGAGCGTTGGCGGGCGGTATTACGTCTCTGCAGATCCTACCCGGCTCGGCGAATCTTTTCGGTGGCCGCAGTGTGACCCTCAAGAACGTGCCCGCTGGCACCTACCAAGCCATGAAATTCCCGAGCGCCCCCTACGGCCTCAAAATGGCGTGTGGCGAAAACCCCAAGCGAGTCTACGGCGGACGTAAAACAGCTCCGTCAACACGCATGGGAAACGTCGCCGGTTATCGATCCTCGTGGATAAAAGCTCAGCGTTATATCGATGACTGGTCGGAATACGAGCGCAAAGTAACCGAACAGCAAGCCACAAACACCGGCGCGGAAGGTAACGCCGCACTCGTCGCTGCACTCAACAAGCCGCCAAAGCGCGACCTTGAACTCGAAACGCTTGCCGGCGTACTTAAGGGTGACATCATCGTACACATGCACTGTTATCGTGCCGACGAAATGGTCACCATCATGGATATGGCTGACGAATTTGGCTATCAGGTTGGTACTTTCCATCATGGGGTGGAGGCTTACAAGATTGCCGATCAACTTGCACAAAACGGCGTTTGTGGCGCCCTGTGGGCGGACTGGTGGGGCTTCAAAATGGAGGCCTACGACGGTATTCAAGAGAATATCGCACTGGTTGATCGACCCGAGGGCGGGTGCGCCATCGTCCACTCGGATTCAGATGAGGGTATCCAGCGCCTTAATCAGGAGGCCGCGAAAGCAATGGCTCGCGGTCGCGCGGCGGGCCTCACCATTCCCGAGGAGCGCGCGATTGGGTGGATCACCTCAAACGCCGCGAAGTCGCTTGGCGTTGCGGATCAAACTGGCACCCTTGCGCCTAACATGATGGCAGACGTGGTCATTTGGAATCAAAATCCTTTCAGCGTATACGCTAAAGCAGATCAGGTTTTTGTAGATGGTGCTCGAGTCTATGATCGGTTTGACGTTAGATTACAGCCGATATCGGACTTCGAGCTCGGCCAGCTGATAGAGGTGACACCATGAGACAGGTCATTCTAATACTGGTTGTTGGTTTTCTCGGTTCCACATCGCTAGCGCAGGACTTGTTAATCAGCCAAGCCACCCTTCACGTCGGCGATGGCGAGACCGTCATTGAAAATACCGACATCCTAATCGCCGACGGTCGCATCGCTGAAATTGCACCCCGCATTCCCACCAACAAAATGATTCAGGTGGTCAACGCCAATGGCCGACATGTCACCCCTGCTTTTTTTTCAGGGATCACGGCGAGCGGGCTCACCGACGTGGAGGCCGTATCGGAATCGGTTGACAGTGGATATCGAGAGCTTTTTACCGGACTTATGCACCCCGAAATTGACGTCAGGCAGGCCTACAACCCGCTTTCTAGCGTAGTGCCAGTCACTCGTATCGAAGGCTTTGGCTACGCGCTGCTGGCTGCCAGCCGAAGTGATCGTGGCATCGGCGGTCAGGGTGGCTTAGTTCGCTTTGACGGTGGCTTCAGCAGCTTCGAAGGCAGCGACGTGATCTTCATCGATCTCTCGGGGAAGGCGGCAAAAGCCTTTGGCGGCTCTCGCAGTGCGCAGTGGGCGCTGATCGAACAAGCGTTTGATGAATCGCTGGAAAGCGATGCAGAGGACCGCGAACTCCTCTCCGCAGCGGGCGCAAAGGCACTAAAAGAAACCCGCCGCGCAGGCACCTTTGTTTTTCATGTAAACCGGGCAGCCGACATTATTCGACTGATTGACTTTGCGAAGGCTCAGAGGATCAATGCCGTGGTGCATGGCGGGCGCGAGGCCTGGATTGTCGCGGACCAATTAAAGGCGGCAGACATTCCCGTGGTGTTGAACGCACTCGACAACTTACCCGCTGATTTCGACTCTTTAGGTTCCCGCTTAGACAACGCCGCACTCCTTGATCAGGTAGGTGTCACCGTGGTGTTCAGCAGCGGCGAAACCCATAACGCCCGCAAAATCCGGCAGGTGGCAGGTAATGCAGTCGCTAACGGGCTACCCCACGAGGTGGCAATCAAAGCTATGACGACCACACCCGCGAAGATTTTCGGGGGCGAATCACGACTTGCGACAGTGGGAGCGAAGGCTGACCTCGTGGTGTGGAGCGGCGACCCCCTCGACGTCACAAGTCTGGCAGAGGCAGTTGTCATCGGCGGCATTCCCGACTCGATGACCAGTCGGCAAACACAGCTGCGGGATCGCTATCTCCCCGAGCAAAATGACTTACCGAGGAGCTATATCAAGCCCTAAAGTAGAGGAAAGGCGTGCTTTTCGTCCCAAACATAGCTGATTCGCTTGAAGAAAAGCAGCGGGAGGATATATGCCTCCAAATCAGTCAAGCCATCCATGACGTGAACTCATCTTTGAGTCACCATCATCGGAGAGCAGGGTTTGGTTGATTATCCGGAGCCGCCAACTCAATGCAATAACCGCAGGATGAGTAATACAGTCAGCTGACTCAGGCGCTTGCGCTTTTTTTTGCTTAAGCGCCACACTTATGCTTGCGTGTTTGCTGCCCCTGGCGTAGCGTCTCAACAGGGCGTATTTCGCGCCCGAAAACTAAGTGCTTGGAGAAAGCCATGAAAGTAATAATTTCGTTTATTGCGCTGATGCTCTCAATGGTCGCCTTTGGGGAGTATCGGTATGACCCCGTTGTGACAGAGGGAGCTGCAGATCTTAGAGAGGTCCTGCAACATTCTCATGGAGGAGAGCCTCACGATGATGAGCCCGAGGACGACGAACCCGAGGACGATGATCCCGAGGACGATGATCCCGAGGACGATGATCCCGACGCATGATGACAAACGACGCTGATTCAGTAACCTCGGACAGGTTATGATGGGTCGGCCCGCGCCCTAAACCGCAATGCGATCGGGGCGCGGGCTTTTCTCAGAGCTTTCTGCGTGCCATGACTGGAAAGGGATTGTTGCCGCTGGTTTTCATGGCGTGGTGCTCTTTAGCCTCGGGCACTTAATGATAAAAAGCATAAATGGGGTGTCGATAGTCACTGGTTGCCTTAAACGGCAGGACTCTCAGGAAGCGAGTCTGGTGAGATCACAGTATGGCTCCGATAATCACAAGAAGTAACGCAACGATCATGGTCTAGCACCCGCGTTAGTGGTGCCGTCCATAGCAGTGAAGTCTCCCTTGACACCCACCGTGTCAGCGATAGGCGTGCGTAAGGATTGACCGAGTACGCCAAGCCTTTGGCTGAAGGTGGCAAGCTGATACCGCATACGCGCACCGTGGGGCAGACGGCAGGAACAGGGCGAGACAGCCCCAGCCCAAAGGTACACCACACGACTACATCTGGTGACGGACGCTGTCCCTGTCCCTGAACGCGCACCCGCAGGAGCGACGCCGAAACCTCATTAGAGAGGCCTTTCTAAGCTGATTTTCGATCTGTCTCGACTGACTCGGTTTTCCGCGCCACGCGATCCAGACACAATCCTCGGACCAGTAAGCCCGCCGCTGCGGCGTCCGATGCAATAATCCCAATTAACACGAACGACGGGGCCATTAGCGGTCCCATGAATTCAATGCTCGTACCGGCTATACCTCCAATCATGCACACGAGCGTTAACCATGCGGCCCAGTTATTGCCCCGCAGCAGGAAGAACGAAAGCAGGCAGTAGAGCATTGCCGGGAAGATGAGAAACAAACTCTCATATGCAAACCCCACTAAGACAAAACCCATCATATGCAAAGTGGCGCTGATGATCAGTGGAATGACAGCGAAGTGCATTTAATAACCCTCTTACTCTTACTACTGAAACTGGTATCACTAGTCTAACCAAGAAGCGTTCTCAGAGTCTCAGCGATCCGTTCGTCAACACTAGGCTTTCTCAATCGCCCACCAAAGACCTCAACTGACCAACTATGATGTTCGCCATTGGGCCCTAATTTGGCAGACTAGTTGGACAACGGCCGCAAGAGGCCTCTGGTGGCGTGTTTGCATGTTACAGGTGCTTAGGCAAGCAGTATTGCGATTATTCAGCCTCTGTGTCGGTATTATTTTCAGAAACAATCTTAGCGGTCGCAATCTAACTGATCAGTATGCGCTGCGCTGCACTACATCAGATTCGTTCCCGCGCTGCGCCAAGGTCTGACTAACGAGCGCAAGATCCAAATCCCGCTCGACTGCACAGAATGATCACCCACCACGACACGCAGCGGCTGACGACCGCGCCCCGATCAGTAGTCACAGGAGAAGGCTAAAAGCGAATCTAACCTCTTTCCCCTGAGGGTTCGCTGCTACCAAGCCACTACCGTGCCATCCTTACGCATCTCAGTGGCGCCCACATAGACGCCATTCGATAATCGCATGATGGCCTGGTAACCGCCAAAGGGTGCGCCGGTACCGTCCACTTCAACGCGATGTCCCATCGCGCGAAGTTGCTTTACTGTTGCACTCGGCACCCCGGGCTCGACCAGGAGTATTCCCAACAGGTCTTCATGAACACCGGTGGGCTGACGTCCGCCATCATGATTGAACCGCGCGGCATCGCCCGCTGTCTGCACGTCCATTCCAAAGTCGATGATATTCACAAGGACCTGCACGTGCCCCTGAGGCTGCATCGCGCCACCCATCAAACCAAAGCTAATGAACGGCTCACCGTCCTTCATGACGAACGCGGGGATGATGGTGTGAAACGGTCGCTTGCCGGGCGCATAGACATTCGGGTGATCCTCTTCCAGCGAGAAAAGCTCTCCCCGGTTTTGGAGCATGAAGCCCAGACCGTCGGGCACCAGTCCTGTGCCCATGCCGCGGTAGTTTGACTGTATTAACGACACCATCATGCCGTTGGCATCGGCAACTGTAAGGTAAGTGGTATCCCCCTCCCCCTCCAACTTGGGCTCGCCTGGACCAAATTCAGGTGTAGCTCGCGCGGGGTCGATCAGCGCGAACCGTTCTTTTCCATATTGTTCCGACAGCAGCGACTCCAGCGGTATATCCGCAAATTCGGGATCGGCGTAGTAGCGAGCAACGTCCTCAAAAGCCAAGCGCTTAGCTTCGACCATATAATGCAATGCTTCTGCAGACCCTCGGGGGTACTCCCGCAAATCGACCTGCTTAAGAATATTGAGCATCTGCAGCGCCGCGTATCCCTGACCATTGGGCGGCAATTCGAAAACATCGTAACCGTGGTAATGCATACTGCCCGGTATTACCCATTCACCCTGATGAGTAGAGAGGTCTTTGAGGCGCATATCGGCACCAATGCGTTTGAAATAGGTGTCCATCACCTTCGCCAGACGACCCTGATAAAACGCGGCGCGCCCCTCATTTCCCAGTATCTCAAGCGTATTAGCGAGATCAGGATTGCGGAAGATCTCACCAGCCTCGGGTGTTTTTCCCTCAGGAAACCAGAGCGCCGCCGCATTGTCGAGCTCTTCGATCAGCGCCTCCTGCTCTCTAAAGGCATTCAGATTACGGCCAAAGTAATACGCAATCACCGGCGTGATAGGAAACCCCTCGCGGGCATAATGAATGGTTGGCGCGAGCACATCAGACATGGGCAACTTCCCAAAGCGTGCATGCGCGGCGAACCAGCCGTCCACCGTGCCCGGTACCGTAACGGGCAGCGAACCGCGTTGCGGTATTCCCAGCATGTCTTCAGGCATGGCACCGCTCTCGCGGAGTGATGCGATTTGGGATTTAAGATCAATCAGAGAACGTTCGAGCGGTGCCCGACCCGACCCGTTATACCCATAAAGCTGCTGCGTCTTGGGATCCCAAATGATGAAAAAGATATCACCACCAATGCCGTTGCCGGTGGGCTCCATCAACCCCAACGCCGCATTGGCTGCAATCGCACCGTCGAGGGCTGACCCCCCTTGCTTGAGGATATCTATAGCGATCTGGGAAGCCAGCGGATGCGCGGTAGCAGCCATACCATTGCGACCATAAACCGGACTGCGGCTCCAGGAGACGGCGGCAGGTCGGCCACCAGCGCCCAGCGTCACGGTATCTGCGTTAACGGTAGCAGATTGATCCACGCTAGCAACGACGCACCCTGTGATGATGAGGCCCATGCCGGCCATCACCAATAATCTGTTGAAGGTCATTCAATTGATTGCTCATCACATTGCCTTGTCATACATGATAGAGGATGTCACACGAGAGATCTCTATTGCGGGCTGGCCTCTTTCAGTGGCGCACTAGTTCCAGAGAGCTACAAAGAGGTCTGCCTGGCAAATAGTGACTTCAGACGACCATAAAGCGGCTATCGGCCTCTTTACGGAGCGGTCACCCCGCGCAGGAAAAAGAGCCCTTTAGCCCGAGATTTACACAGGCCGGACCCTTGTAAGACTATCGACAGATACACTGTCATCGGCGAAGTGGTCTACCGCGTAATAACGTGTAAGGAACTGCGAAACGCCTAATGGAGGAAAAATGAAAGCAGACCAACTTGTGGATACCTTACTCTCGATGGAGCGGGAGTATTTGCGGGGTCAAATTCTAGCCTCTCTGTGTCGGTGGGAGAGATTCAGGGACTACCGTGATCTGAATAACGCACTAGAAATGGTTCATGATCTTGTTTCAGCGGAGGATTCGCCTCACCTCAATTAGCAAGACTTCATATCAAGCACTTGGCGAAATCTGCCACACGCGCCATTTGCGCAGTGTAGGGGTAAACGGTCGGATTAGTGCAAGGACAATCCCAGCGCCGAGGCAGGATGCGCTGACTCAGTATCGACTGGAACATCTGTAATCGCCAGTTGAGATCAAACCATCGCAAGCTACACCGGCAGATTTAACGCGTTGGGCTTCTGCTACGGCACGGTGAGGGGGGGGCGAGCCAGCGGAGGCAATGATCCATCACGCTGACATTGAAAACTTCCCAAGAGGTTTTTATAAAAAATTTCAAAATTTTACTAAAGTAATCCTGCATTGCTGTCGCCATACCCCGATAGGGCAAGCTATATTTTTTGCGAAATTGGGAGTCATCGATGTGCCAAGCGATACCTCAGAGCGATTTTGGACAAGATATCAGGATATCGCGGAGTCAGTTTATGGCACCCATGTGGAAGGCGCCAAATGACTGCGTTGCGGCAAAAACGAGGTGACTCGTTTTGCGACTTTGGTCACACATCGAAATGAAATCTTAGTAAGAATGCGCGAATTTCAGCAGCGACGATTCGAAAAGCCTCGGTCGATGGCAACACTCACTATTTGTCCATGAGTCACTCTCCACACAATGACATCGGCGAAAAGTCTGTAATAGACAGCGAGCTGGCTCCGCCCCAACAGCAACTTTCCCTGCTCAGTCAGTATTTAAAGACGCAGGATTACGACAATGCTAACGGTATCGCAACCTCACTGTCGCAAGAATTTCCAAATCACCCGGTGGCGTGGCGAGCCTTGGCCGATCTCTATCGGCGCGAGGGCAGAAGCTGGAACGCATTAGGTGCTCAGAGGAAACTGCTAGAGCTTCAGCCTAACAACGCTGAAACTCATTTCAATCTGGCGCTTCTCTACCGCGACCTCGGGCTAGATAACGAGGAACTGTCGGCCTACTTTCAAACTTTACTGCTTGATCCAGATTTTGATCAGGCATACGTGGCTATTGGCCAAAAGATTAGGGAGTTTCGGTTCCGTTCCTGCCAACCCAGTCTTTACCCAATTCTCGATAAGTTGATAGCCGCAGGTAAATACGTGAGGCCTTCTAACGTCGCTAAGGCAGTGCTGAGTTTGTTGAGCCACGATCCTCTTCTAAGGCGGCTTCTGGCCCAACCCGACGAAATAGAGGGTGCGGAGAGCTTTCAGGTTGCAGTCCGGGGTATCAGTCGCTTCCCGCTACTTCACACTTTGATGAAATCTTGCGCCATACCCGACCTTCGTTTCGAGGCTCTTTTTAGCAGGATGCGGCGAGTCGCGCTGGTGCACCTGTCAGAGCTGGAGCCATCTCGAGAGCTTCTGGACTTTCTCTCGGCGCTGGCCATGCACTGCTTCACAAATGATTACCTATATCCGGAGCGAGATGACGAGGCGGCTTTAGTGGCCGAATTGCAGGAGACAGTATGCTCACCAATTGACGGATCAGAAGCCGCAGACCTAGCCGCTTTGCTATGTCTGGCCACATACAGACCAATTCATCAGCTCTTGCAGGCATCGGCGCTGACTGCGCTCGACACAGTGCCCGAACTGAGACAAAGGATTTTTGCTGAGCCCTTAATCGAACGTGCGCTGACCACAGAAATTCCCTCGCTGGGTGTGATCACTGATGCCACCTCGATCAAAGTCAGGAAGCAATACGAAAACAACCCCTACCCTCGATGGGTGAGGGCCTGCGTGCGCGCTGATCCTGTTGCTGCCGATGCAGTTTTCAAGCAAAGCGCGCTCAAATTCCGTTCCGGGTGCCCGCTGAACCTCGCTAATCCCGAAATTCTCATTGCGGGGTGTGGCACTGGTCAGCATGCGATTGAGTCGGCGGCAACGTGGCGTGGTAGCAAGGTTCTCGCTGTTGATATCAGTCTAGCCAGCCTTAGTTATGCACAGCGGAAAACGAACGAACTGAATCAAGAAAATATTGATTTTCTGCATGCGGATATCCTGGATCTCCGATCACTGAACCGCGACTTTGATATTGTCGAATGCGTGGGCGTACTTCATCACATGCGTGACCCCTCTGCAGGATTGCAAGCACTGATCGACCTGATGAAGCCCGGTGGCTTGATAAAAGTGGGGCTATACAGCGAGATAGCGAGATCACAGATTACGCGCAGCAGGCGCAAGGCGAGCCGCCTTGGTGCCGAACCCACGGATTCGCAGATTAGGGAATATAGGCGTGCGTTGCTGGATTCGGGTGGCAAGGAGTTAGAGACGCTCTGCGAGTGGTCAGACTTTTTCAATCTTAGTGAGTGGAGAGATTTGATTTTTCATGTTCAGGAACATCAATTCTCCCTGCCACTAATAGATCGTCTTCTAAAGGACTCAAAGATTAGATTCTGTGGTTTTGAAAACCCCAGTTTGATAGAAAAATTCAAGCATTTTCATGGCGACAACTCCAACATTTATGATCTTGGCGCTTGGCTGGCAGTCGAGAAGCACGATCAGAATCTGTTTGCTGGTATGTATCAATTCTGGTGCCAGAAGATATAAGCACTATTTGCTTCTCTCATTTGGAGAACGCAAGTAAAAGTGATAAAAAAACATATCCACCATTGCGATTTCGAGCTCCCCCATCATTAACAGGAGGTGCCGCTCCCGCACACAAGAGACGACATTCGGCGTTGATGCTAAAGAGGCATCTGCGATATGTTTGAGTACGTAGCGCTGGGAGGAGGGCGCCCGTGTATCGAAGAACTGATGAACTGAGCGTCTTTAATTTCAAAAGTCCTTACGTTTGCGCTTCTTGGATTCTGACTGTGGTGAGCTTTTTGTAGCCAGGGCGATTTTGGAACCCAGCCAACGTTATTCATTGGAACAGTTGGGCGTCATTGGAATAACCGGAATTTCTTTTGTAGCACCTCTCGCTTTAGCGGAATTCCTCGATTACCGAGCGGTACCCGAGGGCACCAAGGTTCCAGCTGAGGAAATCGAAAGCCTCTTGGACTTCTTGGATAAGCGAGACGACCTCAAGGTAGTCAGTGTTAATATTGTCTGCGCCACGTCCACGGAGGCTTCGGATACTCATCGTGCCAAAGACCCTTAGGACCGCCCTGCGCTCCCTCTTGGCATCTCTCAAGCAATCCACTGTCTGGAGCGTATCATTCGCACCACCAAGCAAAGCCAGCGCTTACTAAGGATGCATTGACGTCGTGCCGGCTCAAGTCCAGCTCCGGGCACCAATAACAATACATAAAAACCAAAAGTTCCTGCCAATATCATTAGTAATCATATTGGATGTTGACGCTACCACAGTAGCGGCGCCATCCGCGCGAGATCTGCGCCGTCGGGAATCGGCACAAGGTAGTCGTAGTCGACCACGTAGT
>ERZ887851.3481-NODE-3481-length-11351-cov-7.316395_pt1 | contig 11351 bp, 7 predicted proteins | sample MGYA00521100_ERZ887851 | MGnify/ENA primary metagenome ERZ887851 (study PRJEB32303, sample SAMEA104408602) | aquatic metagenome | biome: Brackish water; feature: Pelagic; material: water | place: Baltic Sea | collected 2014-06-06T16:11:00 | depth 11,444 m ...
GATGCTCCTGGATGGTCAAAAATATTGTTTTCAATTAAACAATTATACGTTGCATTTGGCAATACTGCTGTACCTCCATTATAGTAAAATTCGTTGTTTCGAACTATAATATCTTTGTTTCTGTTGATTTGATCATCACCAATTCCAGCATTACCACCATTATGTTTAAATTGAATTCCCAAGCGTTGCAAATTGGTGAAATATGAATCCTCAATAAGAATGTTTTGAATGTTTTTTTCTTTTCCAACTTCGATGTTTCTAGAACATGTAAACCTGATACCTGATACTTGAATGGCATCAAAGCTATCTCTGTCTAAAACAGGTTCTACTGCGAAAACATTTTTTACAGTAATATTTCTAAAGATGAAATTTTTCATAACAGCATCACTGCCATTATGTATAGAAATTCCAAAACTATCAGTATCGTTAACACCAGACCGGGTGACGGTTCTATCATTTCTAACTGCAATGTCCTCAATGGTGATATTATCATTATTTTCTATTAAAATAGCTTCTTTATAATCACCTCCACTTGCAGCTCCAACCTCTCCAGAAATAATAGGTTGCGCACCATTTCCATAAGATGTGATTACTATGGGGTTGTTTTCTTCACCTGAGCCATTGACTACAAAATGCCCATCAAAACGATCACCTCGATTGAAATATACTTTATCCCCAGGAAAAAGAGACGTGTTACTTATTTTATTTAAAGTTGCCCATGGAGAAGCAATTGTACCTTCATTATTATCATCGCCAGAATTACTTAAATAATATTCAGACTGCCTTTCAATCTCAAAAACTTTTAAGTTATCTAAATCTATAGTCCCTGACCAATAATGATGAAATGCAATTTTGACTGAAGTTATTTCAGAAGACACATAGAAAGAAACCTCCTGTTTGTACCACACATTTTGTTCTGGAGTTGTATCAGGTTTATAGTCTGATGAAGAGGCTAATAAAACATTATTCAAGTCGTAAACCCTAAGTTGCCTCATAAATGGCCCCTTAGACTCTATTTCGAAAATGTATGTCTTTCCAGCTTCAACAGTAATAGATTTAGTGATTTGCATGCCTGCTGAAGCATTCACATCGGCATTCATTCTTGCATATTTGTTTCCTCCATTTTCGTTTACTACAGCTGTGACGGTTCCTGTATAGTTTGAATTTTTGGTAAGAACATAACCATCAGAGGTTAAATTGAAACCATTGGTCTTGTTTTCAAAATTTTCTTCAAAAGCCGTTTGTGATCTTGATAAAAAAGAAGAAAGAAATAAAATAAGAAAAAACAAAAGTTTAGTTTTCAAAATATTTTAGTTTAGATTTAGATTATAATCGTGCGAACCTGGAGCAAAATTAGAGCGATAAACTTTTGTTCCTGCACCCCATTTCCCCCAATTAACCTCAACACGATTATCTCCTAGAACAATATTTAACAGTTTATCCTTCATTTTGTTTGCGATTTGCATGTACTTTTGGTTGTGCGCTACATTATATATTTCTCTAGGGTCGTTTTTTAGATCGTACAGAGCAGGGTCTAAATCTTCCCAAGAAGTAGATAAGGCCCAATCCATATTTTCACCTCTTTTTTTTGACGGTCTTGTTTGCAAGGACAACACATAATCTTTGGTTCTTATATAAGCTCTTGGTCCAGTAACAGCATGATTTTCTCCAATTATGTAATCTCTAACAGGAGCCTCTTTTCTTACAATTTTTGCCATATCCAAACCGTCCAAATAGTTGTATTTTTCTTCGTCTAAATCTGCCCCTGCTGCTGATAATGCCGTTGGAGCAATGTCTACAAACTCTGTAAATTCTTTGACCACTTTTCCTGCTGGAAATTTTTGTTTATCTGTAGACACGACAATGATTGGATTATGTGTATCCCATTTCCAGGGCGTAAATTTTGAAACCCCACCATGTTCATTTAATTTCCAACCATGATCTCCACAAACATAAATTATCATCCAAGGTTGGTGGTGTTTTTCACTGTAAGCCACAAAATCTTTAACAGCCTTTCCCACTAATTGATCTCCATAAGCGCAAAACGCGTAATAATCTTGAATCATTTTTTGTTTTTCTTCATTTGTAAAATGATAGGATGGTTTACTGCTTATTTGTCTTTTCATCTGTTTTGCCATCGAAGCAAATTCCTCTTCGCTAAAATCAGGAATTTTGTAGGTATGCTTTTGAAAACGCTTACGAAAATCTGCTGGGGGTAATACCGGTGTGTGAGGAAAATCTAAACCAATGTGGGCAAATACGGGCTTTGAAGGATCTACACCTCGGAACTCCAATTTTCCGGCATTAAATTGTTGGTTTTCATTTACCAAATATTCGTTTAAAAAATGTGCATAATAACCATCCCGAGTTTCTCCTGCTTTTCTTGGGCTTACACCGGAAATAATCATTCCATCATAAATAGATTTGGTTTTTCCAGGTTTATAATGTCTTATCAATTCGTATTTTTCAGTTACCTCTTTTGCCACATGTTTGTACTTATCTGTTTTTTCATTTAATTGTTTTGAGATGTATTCAAATTTACCTTCTGGGGTAACAAAAAAATGAATATCTGTAATGGGTTTATCGTAATTTACACCATCAACCTCTCTCCACCAGCCACCGCCAGAATAATCTGTAAATCCTTCTTTTCCTAGAGACCTAAATTTGATATCTGTTTGAAATACTTCATGATCTTTGGTTTTTCCATCTGGTGTTAGGGATTTCAATCTATATCCTAATTTACCAATATGAAAGGTTTGGTATCCTAATTTTGTCATTTGCTCTGGCAAAGAGGGTTTCATATGTTCTGCGACGTTATTATGATATTCAAACTCATAAACTCCAGAACGAAATGTATAGCGCCCTTGAAGTATCACAGCTCTTGATGGCGCACAACCTGCAGCTTGATTATACGTATTGATAAACGTAGTGCCTTGTGCCGCAAGTTTATCCACTTCTGGAGATTCTATATAACCCAACTCGCTCATTTCTCGCCCATCTATTTCTTGATTAAAGGTTTTAACAGAATCATATCTTTGATCATCGGTTAGGATGTATAAAATATTAGGTTTATTTTTCCCCACACCAGGCATTGTTTGCTGGGCATTTGCTGAGCTAGTTATAGTCAATACGAGGGATACAAAAATGTAATTTTTCATTTTTAAGTTATTTAAGCACTAATTTATAAATCTTACTTAGAGATTCTAAATAACCCAACTCGCTCATTTCGCGACCATCTATTTCTTGATTAAAGGTTTTAACAGAATCATATCTTTGATCATCGGTTAGGATGTATAAAATATTTGATTTTTGCTGTTGTGCATTTGTTTTAACAGCTTTAGTGAATAGCGTTACAATTAAAAAAATAAAATGCTTTAAATTTTTCATGTGAGTTAATGTTTATAATATTTTTATTTAATTATGATCTCTTCAATTTCCCAGGATCCTTTACTTGCATTGGAAGCTGGTTGAAGCGCCACTTGCATTATTCTATTTTTTACATCAGAAAACTCAGAAAGTTTAATGGTGTAGAATTTAAATTCTGAGTCGTTTTTACTTATTGGAATAGATACCCATTGTTTTTTTGTCCAATCAATAGGTTCTGTATTTATTCTCCAAAAATCTTTTGTTTTCTCTTGCCTAGAGTAAATGGCTAATTTTAACTCCTCAGAATCTGTTGAATTCTTTATTCTGATTTCAATTTCCGAACACCGTCGTGTATCTGTATACAACCAAGGAGCACTTCTAATAATTGCATTCTTATCATTCAAAATACCTTTGATTTTTCCATCATCAAAATCTAAAGATGTCCCACTCAAAGCCTTCCATCCCATTGTACTTGATTTGAACTCAAAAGGTCTACCTGGTCCTGGATACCACTTATCTTCTTTAGGAATGATGATAGTTCCATCTGCATTAAAATTGACTGGTTTTAAACTTGCACCTCTATAAAACGCACTGATATCGTGATTTTCTTGCAATACATATTTTTGCCCTTTCCAATCGAAAAAACTAGTATGCCCTCCATTTAAAAAAGAGCCTTTAAAATTATAAGGTCCGTACAAATTTTTAGACATTGCATATTTTGTACCCCAAACCAAATAATACCAACCTTTTCTTTTGAATAGAGTAGATTTATCTCCAACACCCATTATTTCTCCATCTTTATTTAAAACTAAAACTGGTTTAGGTTCCGTACTTAAAGACCTCATGTCTTTTGCTAAAGTTGCCATATAATAGGTTCCAGCTCCAAAACAAATTGTATACTCATCATCTTCAATAAAGATTTCTGGATCATAAGGATGCACAGGAACAATGCCTTTTGGCAATAACGGCTTGCCTAACAAATCTTCATATTCTCCAGTAATTTTGTCAGCAACCATTACTCCAGTATCTATATTTCTATTAGAAAAAAACCAATAATATTTACCATCTCTTTCGCAAATATCTCCTGCCCAACAGTTGGGTTTATCACCAATATAGGTTTGTGATGGTAAAATATTTCTATGAAATTCCCAGTTTATTAAATCTGAAGACGACCAAATTTCCCAACGATCCATAGAAAATGAACTCTGTGGATCCCAAGATTTGTCATGACCACAAATGATATAAACTCTATCATTTTCTACCCAAGCATGCGGATCTGCCATTCCGTGTTCTGGAAGAATAACATCAACTTTTACAATATCATTTTTGGCTAAATATTTAGGTTTGCCAATTTCTGACTTACATCCAAAAAAAGCAATGGAGAATAATATTAAAACTAATTGTTTCATCTTTTATTTCTTTATTCGATCGAGCTGTTTTTTACTTAGTCCTTGTCTATAATACACATCTGGTCTATGCACAACTCTATGGGATTTCATCTCTGGGTCATGAATATCCCTACTTAAATCACAATCAAAACGCACTAATTTTGAACAGAAATTACTCCAATCGCCTGTTACATTAATAAAATGGGCCATTCCCCAAGTAATTCCTCTTCCATCCGTCGTGTTTGTAAAAGCATCAGGAACATATGGCGCTGCCGCATAGGGCATTAACTCTGTAATGGAAGCTATATCAAAATTCACCCAATCTTCAGCATACTGTATCGTGTTGTGTTCTGGTCCATCTTTGTAGACCATAGCAGCAACCCCTTTTTTAAAAGGAAATAAAGAAGTTTCGTGACCTGACGTAATTACAGGATTTAAAGGGTGCTTTTCAAAAGGGCCTAAAGGATTATCGGCAATTGCCAATCCTTGCATACGAACTTTATGTGGTTGCTCTCCAAAATCGGATTTGTAATAAATATAAATTTTTCCATCATGAACTAACGGATAAGGGTCGTGAATTGAGTATTGATCCCACTCACCTGCGGTTCCATTTGGGATAATAATTTTATTGACTGGAGTCCACGGTCCATCTGGGGAGTTTGAATAAGAAACAGCTACTGGGCAATCATCGCCACGTAAACCACTTGCTTGCATAAAAGCTTGATAATACAAATAATACTTACCGTCCCATTCTAAAATATCCGTTGTTGTAACAGAGCGCCATCCAACTAATGGCTTTTCGGGACGTTTAATTGCAACACCTTGCTCTTCCCAAGTAAAACCGTCTTTAGACGTTGCGTACCAGATTTCTGCTAAATCCCAGTCTGCAGAAGGAATGGTGTCATTACTTTTTTGAGCACCTTGGGGTGGTGTTGCCGTATGACGGTATGTGTACCACATATAATATTTTCCATTGTGAAATAATACTTTTGAAGGATCGCGTCTTGATATTGTACCGTCGTAATTATTATAATCAAACCCTTTTATTTCGGTGTATTTAAACTGGCTAAACAGCTCGTTGTCTTGAGGTTGTGGTCCTTGATAGTTTGAATAAATACGCTCCATGGCAGCACTTAATGGTCTATTTGGTTTTTCTTTAGGAAGCACAAAGGGAAATGCACTTTGTGTTTCTTTTGTGTTTTGTTGACAAGCTACCAGCATTATAGTGCCAAAAATGGTTAAAAGTTTTAGTTTCATTATTCTATAATTATTTCGTCTATTTTCCAAGTTCCGTTATAAGTATTCACGGCGGGCTGAACCGCTAATTGCATCAACCTTTCGTTTAAATTTTTAAATGTTGACTATGCCATGGTATAGGTATTAAATTCGGTGTTTTTTGAAGAAATAGGATTGCTTACCAAATCTTGTTTGTTCCAATTTACAACGGTAGCAACGTCTTTCCATAAATTTATATTATTCATTTTATTTTGAATTAATGCTAATAACCTGTTTTTCAAAACCTTTAGCTTTTACCTTTAAAGTAATAGTTCCTTTTGCTTTGGTAGATTGAATAATAGCTAATGCTCTACCTTTTGCCGTGTTTATATTTTTAGATTTAAAATCTTGAATATTACCTTTAGCGCCATTGTCTACACCCAACCAAGTAGCATTACCTTCAATACTAAATTCAATAGTTACATTTTCGGTTTTAACTTCGCGGCCGTTTTCATCAACAAGTTGAACGACTAAATGAGCTACGTCGTAGCCATCCGCTTTTAAAACGTCTTTATCAGAAGTAATTTTTATGCCTACTGGTTTATTTGTTGTATGCAATTCGGTCATGATTTCTTTACCATCCAAACGAGCTTTTGCAATAAGTGTTCCCGCTTCATATGGAATTGTCCATCTGAATAATCTATCCGGACTCATTTCTTTGATTCCTAAAGAACGACCGTTAAGAAATAGCTCTACATCCGTGTAGTTTGAGCAAATTTCAACAACAACCGGTTCTCCTTCCTCATAATTCCAGTGCATATTGGAATCTCTCCATTTATAAGCATTACTGTTTTCTGGCAATTGTTGACCAGAAATACCGGTTTGTTTAAACCCTGATTCTGCTAGAGGTAAGGTACCTATGGAAATATGGGGTTCATCTACCCAAATACTCTTAAAGTAGTTCCAGCCTTGATATTTAAATCCGGCCAAATCCAATAAATCGCCCCAACCACTTTTTTCAGGCCAATCTTCATGTCGCTCCCCCATGTAGTCGATACCTGTCCACATAAAAATGCTAAATACACGAGGATGTTCTATTACCTGTTTCCAATCGTCCCAAGTACCAGGGTTTTCGTTTATAGTAATTTGCCTATCGGGCCAATGCTTAATAGCCCATGGGATGTCTAGATTTCTGTAACTGAACCCAGAAATATCTACTGCATCGGCATAACCACTAACCATACTCGTTTGTGGTACCACCATGTTTGTGGTAATCACTCTGGTAGGGTCCAATTCTCTTGTCCATTTTGCCAATTTATGAGCCGTTTCAGCCAAAATATACTGGCCTTTTTCAGCTTTATCATAGTTTGCTTTAATTTGTTCCGGAGTTAAAATTGGCCCACTACCCCAATAGCTACCCGAGTTTTGTGAATTATTGGGGTCTTTCCAAAAACCGGTATCGTATCTATAGTGTAAATAGGTCCATTCTATTTCATTTCCTATGCTCCATTGAAAAACAGAAGGATGGTTTCTATCTCGCAACATGGTACGCGATAAATCGGTTTTAGCCCATTCTTGAAAATGCTCTACATAGCCACGGGTAATATAATCGAAACTACGATCGTGGTAATTCTTTCTTTTGTCTTTTGCGTAATCCCACTCATCAAAAAATTCATCTTGAACTAGAAACCCCATTTCATCACACAAATCCAAAAATTCTTTTGAGTACGGATTGTGAGCGGTACGAATAGCGTTTACGCCACAGGCTTTAAGGCTTTCCAATCGTCTTTTCCAAACTCCCTTTGGGACTGCAGCACCCACTAAACCAGCATCGTGATGCAAACAAACTCCTTTAACATTAGTAACTTTACCATTTAGTTTAAATCCATAATCTTTACCAAACTCGAGGCTACGAATACCAAATCTAGTGGTATATTCATCAACCGTTACTCCGTTATTTGAAATTGTAGTTACCGCGTTGTATAAATTGGGGGTCTCGATATCCCAAAGCTGTGGATTAACCACTTCTAAGTTTTGAGTGAAGGTTTCTTTTGCGTTTGAATCCAATGAAAGTGCCTCTGTAATTTGAGCTACAACACTTCCTGAAGCATTTAAAATTCTGGTATTCAAATTAAAAGATACTTTATTGGCATATTGATTTAATACATCAATTTTAACTTGAACTTGTGCCGACTGTTCATCAATTTTGGGTGTTGTTAAAAAAATACCCCAAATAGGAATGTGCAACTTGTCTAAAACCACCAGTTTCACATTTCTATAAATACCACTACCGGTATACCAGCGACTATCTGCATATCTTGAGCGGTCTACATGAACTGTTAAAATATTATCGGAGCTATCTCTCTTTAGCAAATTTGTTAAATCATAATTGATAGGAGAATAGCCATAAGGATTAAACCCTAATTTAGTGCCATTGAGCCAAAATGTTGCATTATTGTACACCCCATCAAAATTAATGAATATACTTTTTTTATCTGGTGACGCAGGAGTTTTAAAGTGTTTTTGGTAAATACCGATACCCCCTGGCAGATACCCAGTAGCTCCTTCCCATTTATCGCTAAAGGAATGTTCTACACTCCAATCGTGTGGCAACCTGATGTCTCTCCAGTCTGCATCCTTTAGGGGTACTTGACTGGGCAAGGTTGTGTCTTTCACCAAGGTAAATTTCCAATCAAAATTAAAGTCTGTTGCTCTTTCATGTTTTGATGTGGTAGTCTCTTCCTGTCTGCAAGAAAAAGCCGTTACAATCAGCAGAAATGGTAAAAATTTAAATCTCATTTTGTTTAATTATTAACTTTTAAATATTTGATGTAGGTTTAGTAAACGCCATATTTTTCTTTGTTTTCAATAAAATTATTCACCAAAAAGGTTTTCCCTTTGGTCAAGTTTAAACGAAAAACTACTGCTTCTTCATTTCCGGAGATATTTTTCTCATGAATTTGATTTGCAATCTGAATCCTTACTTTCTGTGGCTTTATAGTTTGGTAATCATAAAAATTCTTTGGATTTTTTGAAGGAGTACCCAGAATAGCACCTGGACATTCCTTTGGCCAACGCCTGCATTGAACTTCATAAAGCCCGTCCTTTTCTATTTCAATAGCATGGGTATCATTTAAACTTTTTTTTCCAGCTGCGACATGTTCGGATTTCCAAATCCCAGCACTTTCACCGATAGCATGTTGAATGGTTAAGGTAATTTCGTTTTGAGATGCGTTACCAACAATACTCACTGGAAACTCGTTGTATTCAGGATTGGATTTTGATGCTTGTAGAAATTCGGCGTTGTCTTTTAAAATTGTACTTACCACCTCGGTGTATTGATCGGCCACATTATTTTTCTGCATGCGGTCTTTCTCAATATTATATAATTCTTTACCGTTTACTAAACGCCAATTGCCATTAATAAATGAAGCTTGATTTACATCGCTTGGTGGGCGCCAGTCTTGACGAAAATGTACAAAAATACTTCTGTCTTTCAAAGCTGTTTGCTGCTTAGTCAACAACTTTGAAAAATCTAGACCGTCAAGTTTTTTGCCTTTTGGTATTTTTAAGTCGCAAAGTGAAGCCAGTGAAGGCAAGGTATCAACATGAGCTGTTTCTTCATCGATATCAAAACCTCCTGAAATTTCACCATCTTTCCATCTAATGAAAAATGGAACTCTGTGGCTTCCTTCGTAGCAACCACTTTTTCTGCCTTGAAATCCATTGTTATATCCAAGCGATCCATCTTCATTATATCCATAATGGGTGCCATTGTCGGTCATGAAAATAAGAATGGTGTTATCCGCCAATTTTGATTTTTTTAGATACTTTTCCAGTTTGCCAAAGTTTTCGTCAATATTGGCAATCATACCATAAAACTCAGCACTAACTATTTCTTTCCCTACCAGCTGTTTATAAGGTTCAGCATATTTTTTATCTACATACAAAGGGCCATGAGGCGCATTGATTGGCAGGTATACAAAAAAGGGATTATCTTTATTTTTATCAATAAATTTTATGGCTTCCGAAAACCATATATCTGTGCAATACCCCTCAAACTGTTGGGGTTGGTTGTTTTCGTAATAGGTGTCATTAAAATAGGTGTTACCCCAATAATCGGACAGTTCGCCTACTCCTCCGGCCTTATGCTGAACAGCAAGATCAAATCCTTTATCGGTTGGTCTCACTGGGGAGTTGTCTCCTAAGTGCCATTTGCCGAAAATACCAGTGGTATAGCCGTTGGCCTTGAAAATATCTGCCATGGTAATGGCATCGCTAGACAAAGCATCTCGCCCCTTGTAAGTTGCCCAAGCACCATTATTTATTGGATAACGCCCAGTCATTATAGTTCCTCGCGTTGGGGTGCAAACAGGACTTACGTGAAAGTCTGTCATTCTAACAGACTGCTTGTAAAAACGATCTAAATTTGGAGTTTTCAACCAGGGATTGCCGTGGCAACCAATATCTCCTATACCTTGATCGTCGGTTAAAATCAAAATGACATTAGGTCTATCATGATTTTTAGGCTGAGCAAAACATTTTCCAAATAATAGCAAACACACAAGGAAACTGAGTACTGTTTTTAAATTGATGTCACGCATATTATTAAATTTCGGATTTTAAGCTTACTATTCTTTGCGCTCTTCATGTTGATTTTTAATCTACATGATCTTCTACGTTACCTCCGATATTATTTTCGGTATAACCTTCTAATATAATTTTAAAGGCATGGGCGTACTCTGTTGAAAAATTTTTAGGAGATTGAATTACAAGTCCTTTTTCATTTCTCACCCATTTTATTTTTTCTTTACTTCCCAACAATTCAATCTTTAAAATTTTAGAATTTAAAACCCCAAGTTGTGTGCTTAAAGATTTAATAACAATCTCATTTTCGGGTCTATCCATTACAATAGCAAAGAATTCTTTATCTGATTTATTAGTAAATCGGATATCTGTATTCTTATATTCTATCTTTATTTTTTCTTCAACTTTGTGACCGCCTTCAGGTAATCGTGTTGGGCCTTCACCAAAAATTGTCCAGGGTCTAGTAGCATAAATGGCATCACCATTTACCCGTAACCAAGCTCCCATATCAATCAACAAATCTTCCATTACTTTAGGTATTGAACCATCAGGATTTGGTGGAACATTAAGTAACATCAACCCATTTTTAGAAACAATATCAACGAGTATATCTATTAATTCGTTGGGTGTTTTAAATTGTGCTCCAGGCCTATAAAACCAGGCGCCTGGTGAGGTGTCTGTTAACCAAAGGTTTTCTTTTGGTTGGTTTGGGCGACCACGTTCGTAATCCTTAATTGCCGTAACTTCTGTTTTCGATTTCTCCAATAACTCTCAATGTTCTTCGCAATCCGCTAC
>ERZ887851.3496-NODE-3496-length-11316-cov-7.232484_pt1 | contig 11316 bp, 7 predicted proteins | sample MGYA00521100_ERZ887851 | MGnify/ENA primary metagenome ERZ887851 (study PRJEB32303, sample SAMEA104408602) | aquatic metagenome | biome: Brackish water; feature: Pelagic; material: water | place: Baltic Sea | collected 2014-06-06T16:11:00 | depth 11,444 m ...
CCCTTCTTTTGCCAAGGTGATTCAAGACCCCACGATGGCTGATGTTGGGTATGAAGCACATGTTGAGCTTTTAGAATCCCTTCTTAAAAGAGGAATAGAACCCATCATTATTGATTCTAAGAACCTTCTTTTAAACCCCAGAGAAGCGTTAACCAAGTTGTGTGATTTGGCGGGGATTGTGTTTGATGAACGGATGCTCAAATGGGATGCGGGCGCAAGGGCAGAAGATGGAGTGTGGGCAGAATACTGGTATTCAGGAACGCATCAGTCTGCAGGGTTCCAGAAGTATCTCCGCAAATCTGAACCGTTCCCGAACACACTGCGTCCTCTTTTGCAGGCTTGCCAGCCATGTTACGACACCCTAATCAATCGGATGAACTAGCTTTATGCGCCCGGAGATCTATCAGGTGGAGGTTTAATGTTGATTTGCCCCTAAAGGTGTTTCTCGCAAGTGTAAAGACGATATCGAATGAGCGCCAAGCCCGTACCTCATCAATGCGCTCTCCCATCCCAAACCCAATCGCCTCATATCTTTTTGCAGGATACGCTGCATCTTGAACTACGAGCTTGAGATGTCTGCCACCGTGCCCCACTGTTCTGGGGGGGATAGATGTAACAGCTCCTTGGGCCATAAATACGGGAACTTCATTGCCAGGTCCAAACGGCCCTATACGCTCAAACTCCTTATACATTACGGGGTTTAACTCATGAAGGTTGATCGGCATGTGATACGCCACCGAGTGTTGAGGTTTGGCTCCCAACGTTTGTGTATTAATGGCATTGTTCAGGCACGTCGTAAACGCCTCCATATTTTCACGGCGGATTGTAAGTCCTGCAGCCATGGGATGTCCCCCGAATTGATCAATTAAGTGCTTGCACTCTTCAAACGCTGCAAGAATATCAATGCCGGGAACGCTTCGTGCACTCCCTGTGAGAACTTCACTTTCTTCAGAGAGAACGATCGCTGGACAATACCGTTGTTCAATAAGTCGACTTGCGACAATGCCCAACACCCCCCTGTGCCATCCCTCACCAGTCACCAATGTACATGATCTGCCCGGAGGCTGTTCAACCATTTGAGAAATGGCCTCTTCTGTAAGGTCCTCATCTAAATCACGGCGCGCTTGGTTCAGTGTTTCAAGATGATTTGCGAGTTCCAAAGCTCCACCCTCATCGTTTGCCATTAATAGCTTTACTGCATCTAAGGCATGTCCAACTCTGCCGGCGGCGTTAATTCGGGGCCCCAAACTGAAACTCATGTCTCTTACAGTTTTGGGTGCCTCTTCTATTCCGGCAACCTGAAGCATCGCTCTAATCCCTGGGCGCATAGACTCGCTGAGATTTCTCATGCCATGAAAGGCAAGAACCCTATTTTCGCCTGTAATGTCCACCAAATCAGCCCCTATACTCAATGCAAGAAGGTCAAGGTGATCGTAGACGGAATCCATTGTCAGACCGATATGAGGGACGAGGGCGGACAGCATTTTAAATGCGACACCTGCACCGGAGAGTTCCTTAAATGGGTAAAGACAGTTTGGTTGTTTTGGATTAAGTAGCGCGAAACAATTTGGAAGCTCAACTGCAGGAAGGTGGTGGTCACACACAATGGTATCTATTCCAAAACGAGCTGCATAGTTGAGCGCCTCAAAATCCTTCGTCCCACAATCGAGTGTGATGAGAACCGTACATCCAGATTTACGCGCCCTGTCCACACCTTCTTTCGACACCCCATGGCCTTCTTGATACCTCATCGGAATATATGGGACAATTTGGACATCCAATCCTTCAAGGAAAGATGAAACCATCGCGACAGAAGTGATGCCGTCAACGTCATAATCACCGTAAACCATAATCCGTTCATGACCTAAAATGGCTCGATTTAACCTCGTAACGGCCTTTTCCATGTTCAACATGGTGTCAGGATCATGCAGATCCTCCAATTTAGGAGAAAGAAATGTTTCAGTGTGCTCTGCCGTCTCAAACCCTCGCTGTACAAGGATTTTTGTTACCATTTCGGAGAGCCCAATCTCCTTGCAAAGTGAACGAACGGCCCCTTTTTCAGGTTGGTTTGCGGGTTTCCATTTCAGTTTATCCATCTATATACTACTCTGTTATATCTTTGAGCACGTCGAAAATACGCACAGATATCACATACAATGAAACAGTACCTCCCTTCTTTCAATACTTTTGTGGCATTTCTTTCAGTGGTCACCCTATTCGCTTCTTGTAGTGGATGTCTAAATGATGACAACTTAATTGGAGAGAATTGTTATGACGGAATCCTCAATAACGGTGAAGAACTGATCGATTGTGGAGGAACAATTTGTGACCCATGTGACCCATGTGAAAATGATCTGTGGGATGCGCTTCTGGGAGAGCAATGGGTGGATTGTGGTGGAGAGTGCGGACCATGTGACCCTTCTTTCAATGGGCAACTTGATCCAGGAGAATTAGGAATCGATTGTGGATGCGATGGATGCCCCGCTTGCCCTGAGCTTTGTGGAGATGGCCTTCCAAATGGATTCGAAGAAGGAATTGATTGTGGCGGACCGAACTGTGACCCTTGTCCTACATGTACTGACGGAGAGATGAATGGTTCCGAGATCGGGATTGATTGTGGCGGTACAGAATGTGATCCTTGTCCTACAACGGGAGATTGTACGAATGGACTTCAAGACGGCGATGAGCTTTATATTGATTGTGGCGGGTCTTCATGCCCAGTTTGTGAAGGTGCAATTAGTTGGAAAGCAAATGGCCAACAGTTTATGGGAGACGCCTCTGCTACGGCGACCATGAATGGAACAAGCATTGCGATTGCGGGTGTTTCAGTTACGACAGCGCAAATCGGATTCATTATGGCTGAACCTGCCACTGGATGGCTAAATGGAGTCGTCATCCCTATGAACCTCGCGACTGCGCCTGGCACAGCCGGAGCGTATGAAGCAGTTGGAGGTGCTGAGACGTATTCGACTTCCAATGGTGGAAACATTACAATGGAACTTACCTATGTGGTTTCTGGCGCTGGAGGCTACGTCACAGGATCATTCAGCGGGAATATGCAAAGCGCCGCAGGAGCAGGAGTTACGATCTCTCAAGGCACTTTCGCGATTCCGATTGACTAAGAAACACCCTGACTCGGGCATTGACATTTGAGTGTGAACAATACGTGTGTTCACGTGTGAAAACGGCAACCTGTGTGATGAACTTGCGTAGTTATGCAAGGCTCTATACTTTCTCAACCCTCTAGCAGAGGCTCCCGCGCGGGACTGTTCTCTTCTTTCCCAACGTTTTTTCTAATGACAATCATCTTGTCGGGCTGTGTCACAGCCAAGCAATTTGAAGACCTTCAGGGAAGGTGTGATGAAATAGACAAAGAAAACACAACGCTTCTTCTCAACAGCCAAGACGTGGAGATTGAAGTGGTAGAATTGCGTGGGCAAGTCGCAACGCTCACTGAAGTAAGGACAGAATTGGCCGCTGATACGTCACGTATGGGACGGTTTGTTGCAGATTCTAGAGATGAGATTCGTCGTTTAAGGGAGCTAAATGATGCCCTTACAGACCAAAGCGGCGGCCGTCTCTCCACCCTCAACGCTGAAAACAGAGCACTTTTAGAAGACGTACAAAAAATAAGAAAAGAACTTCAAGATCGTGAGGATGCGCTTATCGCGCTGGAAAAAGACCTTACACAACGCAGTGCAGATTTGGAATCTAGGAGCGCAAGAGTTGAAGAGTTAGAAGAACTATTGGCATCAAGGGAACGTGCCGCAGAAGCACTTCGCAAACGTTTGGAGCGTGCTCTTTTAGGCTTTGAAGGACGTGGCCTGAAAGTGGAGCAGCGCAATGGCAAAGTATATGTGAGCCTCGAGGCAGAATTGCTTTTCCCATCGGGATCCGCTGAAGTAGATGACAAGGGTCGGGATCTTTTGGCACAACTGGGTGCAGTCATTGCGGAACAAAACGGGCTTGAAATTATTATAGAAGGCCACACAGATTCAGACAATCTCGTCTCTCCGAATTTCCCTCACAACAATTGGGAGTTGTCAGTCCTTCGGGCCACTTCGGTACTTGCCATCATACGTGATCAACCCGGCGTCGACCCCTCAATTTTAACAGCATCTGGCAGAAGTGAATACCATCCGGTAGATCCGAAGGACAAGTCGAGAAATCGTCGAATAGAAGTCATTCTCGCTCCGAAGCTCGATGCGCTGTTTGATCTTTTAGATGAGTAGCAGACTGTTTGTTATAGTTTAATACAAACGTTTTGGGACTCTGTAAAGAAGCGCAATGCTTCGAATCCCCCCTCTCTTCCCACACCCGAGTTTTTCACGCCTCCGAAAGGAGTACGTAGGTCTCGCAGCAACCAACAGTTGACCCAGCAGATTCCCGTTTCAAGTTCTGCCGCAACCCTGTGAGCTCTTTTGAGGTCATTTGTCCAAACCGTAGCAGCCAAACCGTATTCAGTGCTGTTTGCAATGGAGACAGCCTCCTCTTCAGTCTCAAAGGATTGTATAGTCACCACGGGACCGAAGATTTCTTCCTGATTGACAGCGCAGTCGTATTTCAGGCCTTCGATAATTGTAGGCTCTACATAGTAACCTCCTGCGAGATCGGGTTGGTTTTCTGGAGTCGTTTTGTTTCCTCCACAAAGGATGGTTCCTCCTTCCTCACGTGCAAGGGTGATGTAGTCAATGATTTTATCTCGATGTTCTTTTGAAACGACCGCACCTGTCTTTGTTTTGGGATCCATCGGGTCCCCGACTTTCATTTTCCTTGCTTTTGAAACCAAAGCATCCCTGAAGCGTGTATAGATTGATTTTTCTACCAGAATACGAGATCCGCACAAACAGATTTGTCCTTGATTGGCAAAAGAAGACCGCATGGTTGTAGCAAGTGCATCCTCAAAATCACAATCATCAAAGATGATGGCCGCATTCTTTCCGCCCAACTCCAAGCTCAATTTCTTAAACCGTGGCGCTGTAACAGATGCAATATGCGCACCGGTTGCCGTTCCTCCTGTAAAGCTCACGGCTGCTATTTTTGGGTGACGAACCAAAGCATCGCCAACCTCTGCACCTAAGCCGTGTATGATGTTCAAAACGCCGTCGGGGAAACCAGCTTCTTTCACCCATGTGCTTAATAGGTATGCGGTAGCAGGCGTTATTTCTGAGGGTTTGGCAACGACGCAGTTCCCCGAGGCCAAGGCGGGGGCGATCTTCCAAGTAAACAGGTAAAGTGGGAGGTTCCATGGTGAGATGCAAGCGACGACACCGAGGGGCTTTCTGAGGGTGTAATTAATCGCTTCCCCCTCCATAGAATGTGATTCAGATGCAAAATGCTGTATTGCAGAAGCGTAAAATCGAAGATTCTTTTCCGCCCTGGGAATGTCAACTTCGGCAGCCAACGAGACTGGCTTTCCGTTGTCCGTTGACTCTGCACGCGAGAGGTGCTGAGCGTTTTTTGCGACCAAATCCGCAAGCCGATTTAGGCAATCTGCTCGTTCGGCATGAGGCGTAACTGACCAACTTTTAAAGGCCTTGTGCGCAGATTCTACAGCGAGATTCACATCTTCAGCGCCAGATCTAGGCAATCGACCGTAAACCTTGCCTTTGCTGGGATCTGTCAGGTCAAGCCATTCTCCACCTGTAGCAGAAAGGAGCTTGCCTTGAATGAGATTTAATACTTCCATATATGGCTGCAATTTACTTAATAAATCAGTCTGACTTTACTATCTTTGTACACGTTTTTGCCCCATGGTGTAATGGCAACACATCTGCTTTTGGTGCAGACGTTTCAGGTTCGAGTCCTGGTGGGGCAACCACTCAATTTTATAAAACCTTGTTATCGTGATGATAGCAAGGTTTTTTTTGTGCCAATCCTGCCTGTGTGTTTGCGTTTTGTTTGCTTCTTGCACGTTCATAACATCAAGAGCTTTGGCAAGTGAGGACAAGAATAAACTAACGATATTTGAGGGTATGAAAAACCTTTATTTATTCCTTTTGATTTTCGCCCCTCTTTTGATTGCCTCATGTGGACCAAACGAGCCTGCCAATTTGAACGTGGACGTTTTAGAACCAGTGTCTGAATCAACCCCTGTTGCGTCCTTCCCATGGGAAGGGGTCTACCTCGGTGACCAAAGCGGATATTTTTTAACCAAATCATCAGGTGAGCCCATGGTCATTAACGGTAAAAAAATCCCTGTACCTGGATCAGCATATACGATTTCGATTAAAGCACTGGGGATCGAAGTTATACAGCTAGCGAAGGACGAGTCCATGGGCCCCGTATTGTACATTGGCAACTGTTTGGTTGATGTGCAATCTGAAACCAAGGCTCAATTGAGCTGTACCTGCAAAGAGCAATCTTCTAGCAAATACCCCTCCGAACCAGAATTCTCTCTGGCCATCAATTTAATAGATCAAACGATGGTGGTCAATGGTAATTTTGGGACCGAATTTATTGCAACCAGGCAGTAGGTCGATTCGTACTGGAAATACATTTGCTTAGGGTTTCTTCCGCCAAATGCGCAAAACCCCACCCAAAGGCCTCTAAAATTACCTAAAGTGCAGTTAAGTGCATTAAAAAGCACTAAGGAGTGAGGGTGTCTATTTGAATTTGCAGATCAGCTACGATTGATTGAAGATTCTGAATCTCGAGCATCAACTGCTGAATGTCAACCTGGTTATTGTCAATTCCTGTTGCGAGATTTACTCCGTTTGAGGAAATGATTCCGGTTACACTGAGGTCTCCATTTACTAGAGCATCGGTACTGCTCACCTCAAAGATATTTGATCTACTAGATGCATGAACTCCATTTCCTACGACAAACAAAGTTCCCATGATATTTTCTAGGTTATATTCTCCGACTACTGTAGAGTATTGCTGGTCGGCGATAACGCTGTTTCCCATTGCTGTCGACCCAGTAGCTGAGGCCAAAGAGGTTCTGCCTCCTGCATGGCTATAGCTACCAGAAGAGATACTCTGATAACCCTGAGCGTGAGAAGCAAACCCACTCGCTGTAGTTCCTAACCCTTCTGAGTGAGCTGCATCAGCTAATGCGCTTGTTCCTTCACCTTCCGCATGAGCACATGTAGAATTTGCGACAGTAAATCTATTTTCTGCATGAGAAAACAGTCCGCTTGCAACAGTTCCATAACCTTCCGCATGAGCAGATGTGTTGAGCGCCTGGGTTTGAAAACCCTCGGCATGAGCGTAAAGTCCGCTCGCTTCAGATTCATAACCTTCCGCATGAGCAGATGTGTTGAGCGCCTGGGTTTGAAAACCTTCAGAATGCGTATAATCAGCTTGGGCAAGTGTCTGCATTCCTTCAGCATGTGATCCTATACCTGAGGAATACGTTAACATCCCTTCAGAATGAGACCCAAGGGCCGTAGCAACAGTTGATTCGCCTTGCGCAACAGAACAATCTCCTGACGCTAAACTTCGATTTAACCCCACGGAAAAGGAACCTGTTGCTTCAGAATCTTCACCTTGCGTAAGTGCGCCCGCAATGTTCAATGTTCCTGAAACTTGCCCTCCTGATGAAACACCTTCCACTGGAGGTAAATCAGAAAACATAGAAAGAGTAAGTGCAAGTCTTGCCTCTTCTACTGTTGAAGCGCCAGTGCCTCCAAATTCAATAGGCAGTGCTCCTTCAGCGATATACGAGGTACCGAAATAGGACAGGAACCCCAACAAGTCCGTTGCCTCGATTGTTTCATTTCCATCAATATCGGGATTGTATGGAAGTAGGTTGTTGTTGGAAGTTTGCGCATAGCCGTGAAAGGAAGCTAGGGCGAGTAAAAATCCAAAAGTAAACGTTTCTTTAAAGTAATACATAACAGTAGATTTAAGGTACTTTGTATAACAAATGTACAATTTTATTAGACACAACGCAAACATTATATTACATAATAAAAGCCGCCCCTGTTTTTGGGGCGGCTTTTGTTTTTTGGTTTAGGTTAACAGATTATTGAATGATAAGTAATTTTTTAGATGTCATGAACCCTCGTGATGTTACACGAATTTGATACATTCCGGCTTCTAAACCATTTGTGCCAATCAACACCGTTTGAGGCCAGTCCGCGATCACTATTTGTTCAAATGGTTCAAGTACAAGAGATCCATCCATCGTCGTTACCTCAACTTTAACGGATGCGACCTCCTGAATTGTAAAGGTCAACGTAGTCGATGAGTTTGTCGGATTGGGAGACAATGCATCGATTGTGATGTAGTCCTTAGCCATTGTGTTTGCTAAACCAGACGCCTCGCTTTCTTCCTGTAATCCCCCCTCGTCATTGATGCAAGACTCACTTGAGATATCTACTGTGTATCCGAATGTTTCAGAGTTTCCAGAGCAATCCGTCAGCGTGTAATCACGCGTGATTTCGTAAGGAAGACAACAGTTAAGATCCCCGAATAGGTCACCAGAGCCCATGATGCTTTCACCTTGGAACTCTCCGCTGTAGTAGAACCATCCACTAAATCCGAAGTCAGCATTTTTATTGTTTGCTCCCTCACCGAGTTGGAATCCAAAGTATTCGTTACTTGGCTGATGGCTCAGACTTAATGCGCTTCCTTCGTAGTCTCCCCAACCAATTAATTGGCTTGAGTTCTGAAGAATGGAGTAATTCCATAGTGTATGGTCTCCAAGTCCACAATCAGATTTAAAGCTGTGGTATCCTTCTTGACCACTCCACTCATCCCATGTCATATCCGCAGAGAAGTCAGCAATGACAGTCCAACCCGCATTTGGGTTAGCGCTAGACACAGCAGTCAACTCAATGTGACGTGTTCCATCAGTGAAAGTTGTCACTAGACCTTCTAGTGTGGTGTAATACTCGTCTCCAGGAAAGTTGAACATGCGAATGCTGTGCGCGTCATAATTGTCGCAAGTTTCACCGTCTTCCAAAGCTTGAGGAGTCGTTACCGTACAGTATCCAGTGATGTCGCCGGATGGAGCAAATTCTCCATTTATTTCCTCAGTAAACTCGAGTTCTACTTCATTGTCACAGTTGTCAACGTACGTGATCTCAACCGCAGCTGGAATCGTTACGTTGCCCCAGACATCATCCCAACATACTTCAATGATATCGCCATTATCTAGACCATTAGAGTCCGTTATTTGTGGCGCTTCGGTGTCCTGAACAATGATTGTAAATGAATCACTCGTTACATTTCCACACTCGTCAGTCGCAGTCACTGAGACCAAATGTGTGTAGTTTCCACATCCGTCTGACGCAAGTGTATCACGCGTTTCTTCAATGGAAACAGACCCACAGTTGTCAGAAACCTCAATTGAATATGGAGCTTCTTCACATTGTGTATTTGAATCTTCAGGGAAGAGGTTGAAGACAGGCGCTGTCGTATCCACAACGGTGATTGTCTGCGTCGCACTTGTTGCGTTTCCACAAAGATCCGTTGCTGTAAACACACGTGTTAGCACATATGCTTGTGGGCAATCCGAATCGTTTGTTGAAGACTCTTCTATAGCGATGTCAACTGCACCACAGTTGTCTGTAGCCGTTGCATCTTCTAAGGAGAGTACGTCAGAACACTCTGCAGTGAAATCTGCAGGGAGGAACGTGAACTCAGGAGCTGTTGTATCCACAATCGTGATCACTTGAGTTGCTGAACTCGCATTTCCACACTCGTCGGTTGCCGTGAATGTACGTGTTAGCGTGTATTCATTTGGACACGCTCCGTCTGTAGTTACTTCTTCAATGGTTACCGTTGTTTCAGTACATAGGTCTGAAGCTGTCGCCAAATCAAGGACCAGTTCATTTGAACATTCAGTCGTGTAATCTTCAGGCACAGATGTGAACTCTGGCGCTGTCGTATCGATGAATGTAATCACCTGCTGCGCCGAAGTCGCATTTCCACAATTGTCTGTCGCTGTAAACGTTCTTATCCAAGAATAAGCGCCGTTACAATCTCCAGTCAAGACCTCTACTTCTACTGTAATCTCAGGAGTAGAACAGTTGTCTGTAGCGATAGCATCCTCAAGAACAGGCTCTTCACTACACTCTATTGTGAAGTCAGCAGGTACAGATGTAAATTCTGGAGCTGTTTCATCAAATAGAACGATGATTTGTTGTAATGTAGAACTGTTGCCACAATCGTCCGTAGCAGTATATACTCTGATGAACGTTCCAACCGGAATGACACATCCACCACTTACTGCAGTTTCCTCGTAAGTAATTGTGACTTCGCCACAGTTGTCTGTTGCATCGACCGTAATTACGTCATATTCATCACATGGCAGAGATACTTCAAGATCTTCCAAACCGAAGTCAGGCGCTGTCGTATCCACAACGGTGATCGTCTGCGTCGCACTTGTTGCGTTTCCACAAAGATCCGTTGCTGTAAACACACGTGTTAGAACGTATGCTTGTGGGCAATCCGAATCGTTTGCTGAAGACTCTTCCATAGAAATTTCTACTGAACCACAGTTGTCTGTCGCCGTAGCTTCTTCTGAAGCGAGTTCGTCAGAACACTCTGCCGTGTAATCAGCAGGAAGGAACGTAAACTCTGGAGCCGTTGTATCCACGATTGTAATCACTTGAGTTGCAGAACTTGAATTCCCACACTCGTCCGTTGCAGTGAATGTACGAGTTAGCGTGTATTCATTTGGACACGCTCCGTCTGTAGACACCTCTTCAATGGTTACCGTTGTTTCAGTACATAGGTCTGAAGCTGTTGCCAAATCAAGGACCAGTTCATTTGAACATTCAGTCGTGTAATCTTCAGGCACAGATGTGAACTCTGGCGCTGTCGTATCGATGAATGTAATCACCTGCTGCGCCGAAGTCGCATTTCCACAATTGTCTGTCGCTGTAAACGTTCTTATCCAAGAATAAGCGCCGTTACAATCTCCAGTCAAGACCTCTACTTCTACTGTAATCTCAGGAGTAGAACAGTTGTCTGTAGCGATAGCATCCTCAAGAACAGGCTCTTCACTACACTCTATTGTGAAGTCAGCAGGTACAGATGTAAATTCTGGAGCTGTTTCATCAAATAGAACGATGATTTGTTGTAATGTAGAACTGTTGCCACAATCGTCCGTAGCAGTATATACTCTGATGAACGTTCCAACCGGAATGACACATCCACCACTTACTGCAGTTTCCTCGTAAGTAATTGTGACTTCGCCACAGTTGTCTGTTGCATCGACCGTAATTACGTCATATTCATCACATGGCAGAGATACTTCAAGATCTTCCAAACCGAAGTCAGGCGCTGTCGTATCCACAACGGTGATCGTCTGCGTCGCACTTGTTGCGTTTCCACAAAGATCCGTTGCTGTAAACACACGTG
>ERZ887851.3498-NODE-3498-length-11313-cov-7.731746_pt1 | contig 11313 bp, 7 predicted proteins | sample MGYA00521100_ERZ887851 | MGnify/ENA primary metagenome ERZ887851 (study PRJEB32303, sample SAMEA104408602) | aquatic metagenome | biome: Brackish water; feature: Pelagic; material: water | place: Baltic Sea | collected 2014-06-06T16:11:00 | depth 11,444 m ...
GTGTCATGAGGTACAAGGCCACGTCGCTGTGGTCCATGATCTCGGTGTCGCTCTGGCCAATGCCGCTCGTCTCCAAGACGATGAGGTCGAACTGGCTCGCCTTGAGCACTTCCACCGCTTCGGATACGTGCTTGGACAGCGCCAAATTGGATTGTCGGGTCGCCAGTGAGCGCATGTAGACGCGCTCGTTGTGGATGGCGTTCATGCGAATGCGATCACCCAACAAGGCGCCACCGGTCTTGCGCTTGGAAGGGTCTACACTGATCAAGCCAATGCGCTTATCCGGAAAGTCCATCAAAAAGCGACGCACCAATTCATCGACCATCGACGATTTGCCCGATCCGCCAGTTCCCGTAATACCCAAAACAGGCACTGCAGCCACATTGGGTTGGGCGGCTTTGAACGCGGCGGAAAATCCATCGGGGTCATTTTCCGCGGCGGTAATGCAACGCGCAATGCCCCGGTGACCGGCGTGATTCAGTTGCTTCAATTCTTCGGCAACATCCGCAACGGAATGCACCGTTTCAAAGTCGGCTCGTTGAACCAGATCGTTGATCATGCCCTGCAGTCCCATCGCACGGCCATCATCAGGATGGTAAATGCGCTCGATACCGTAGGCATGCAATTCCGCGATCTCTTCGGGCAGGATGGTGCCGCCGCCGCCGCCAAAAATGCGGATGTGGCCGGCTCCTTTTTCTTCCAACAAGTCCTTCATGTACTTGAAGTACTCCATGTGTCCTCCTTGGTAGGAGGTCATGGCAATGGCTTGGGCATCTTCTTGAATCGCACAATTGACCACTTCATCGACACTGCGGTCATGCCCCAAGTGAATGACTTCACAGCCCGACCGTTGCATGATGCGCCGCATGATGTTGATGGCGGCATCGTGCCCGTCAAAGAGGCTCGCTGCGGTGACGATTCGGACCTTGTTTTGGGGGTGATAAGGAGGAGCTTGTTCCATGGAAGATTGAACCATTGCATTGATGGTGAACGCGAGATTCGCTGTGAATCTGAATGCAAAGGTAGGAAGTCAAGGATGGATGCTTTGGCTGCATACCTTTGCGCCATGGAGGAATCTCAGCCAAGCGGCAAACGCATCAATAAGTACCTCAGTGAAATTGGTTTTTGCTCGCGACGAGCCGCCGATAAGCTGATCGAATTGGGGCAGGTGACAATCAATGGGGTCGTCCCTGAAATGGGCACCCGGCTGGAGCCTGGCGATGTGGTCGCGGTGAAAGGCAAGGAAGTAGGACAATTGGAAGGAGCGAAGTTGATTTACATCGCGTTGCACAAGCCGGTGGGCATTGTTTGCACCACAGACCAGGTTCGCGAAAAGGACAACATCATTGACTTCATCGATTACCCCTCGCGGATTTTTCCCATTGGGCGATTGGACAAGATGAGCGAAGGATTGATCTTCCTCACCAATGACGGTGACATCGTCAACAAAATTTTACGGGCCCGCCACCAGCATGAAAAAGAATACCACGTGATGGTCAATCGTCCGTTTGAGGATGAATTCCTGGCAAAGATGGCTTCGGGCGTAAAGATTCTGGATTCGGTGACGCTGCCCTGCGCAGTTGAACGCACGAGTCCCACGACCTTTCGCATCGTATTGACTCAGGGTTTGAATCGCCAAATTCGACGCATGTGCGAGGCTTTAGGACATCGGGTGATCCGGTTGCAGCGCTCGCGGATCATGAATGTAGAATTGGACATGCCCATGGGCGAGTGGCGCTACATATCAGAAGCGGAATTGCAGGAAATCCATGCGAGAATCGCGCTGGCGGGTGAAGGTCAAGAGCCCGATTGGGCCGAATCCTCAGAGCCAAATCGCGAGAACCAATCGGACCAACCGAGTTGATCCAAGGTGTCCTTCCAGTGGTGGGGCAATGGCGCTTGAACGGTGGTTGATTCGCCTGTCAGCGGATGTTGCACCGTGAGTTCACCGGAGTGAAGCAATAGAAAGGGTTGGGATAGATTCTGGGCAAACCACCGATTGTGAGGTTTGTCTCCGTGGGCTGTATCCCCAATAATGGGGTGCTTCAGATGCTTGAGGTGCAGGCGGATTTGATGGAATCGCCCCGTATTCGGATGGCACTCGACCAAGCTAAAACGACTGGTCTCATAACGCGTAATGGCAAAAGGGAGCTCAGCACGTGCCAAGGTTCTGAAGGTGGTACTGGCTTCTTTCGGCGTCGTGTTGTGACTGGTCGGCAACGGCTTTTCAATGATGCCTTCATCATCCATCCAGCCTCGGACGACAGCTAAATAGGTCTTGCTCACGGTGTGGTGGGCAAACTGTTCTGAAACCAACTTCAACGCTTCTACATCCCTCGCCACGAGTACCAGTCCACTCGTAGGCCGGTCCAATCGGTTGATGGGCTGAGCGTATGACCAGCCGGTGGATTCCACAATCCAGTCTTTCAAATTGTGTAGATCATACCGCGCCATGTCGGTGCGATGAACCAAAAGGTGATTGGGCTTCCACATCCAAGCCAATTGTTCGTCGCTTCGCAAAATGCGCGGGAATTCATGGGGGACCGGCGCTTCGGGACCGATTGTATTGGTTGTCATGCGGTCATTGTAAGGTGTTTCCGGGGAATGAAGGTAGCTATCTGAAGGAAATCCGCTAATTTGCGCGCTCAAGCTTCATCGATGCAACGTTTGCACTCTACAACTTGTTTTGTATCCAAGCCATTGAATTCTATTTCATGAAAGCAATAAATCTGTGTACCCAGGCCCATCCGACTTCTCCCATTCTGGCGATTGAAAGGAAGGTTTGTGCTCCGATCATTTTATTTTTTATGCTGTTTTTGGGGCCAGTTGTGGCAGATGCCCAAATTGTAGGAATAGAAATCGAAGTAGATACAGCCTTTTATGCGCCTTCTGGGGATGGATTTGACGAGGAAGGTTTGCTGGACGGCTATGTCGCTTATGACGTTTATGCCGTGTTCCAAAATGCAACGGACGAGTTGAGTGCGATTTACTCGGATGTGGTGGCCTTGGGGACCGAACCTTTTTATCTGGACGCTCCCTGTGGTTGCTTCAATCCAGAATTGGGAGACGTGCTTTTAGGGGCTTCTCAAAACCCCGGTTTGTTGTCGTTTTTCCCTGAAATTGAATACGATACGTATTGGACGTTGGGGTATTCGGCGGGAGAGCAAATTATCAATACCAACACGGGCTATTCGAGCACTACGATGTGTTCAGAACAAGAGTCAGGAGGGTCCATTTTTACGATTTCACCGGTTGCTGCTGGTCCTGATTTGAGAATTCAAATTGCCAAAGTGACAACCTGCGGTCCTTTTTCTCTCCACGCTTGTTTCCAAGTGTTTGTAGAGGGCGACCAAGGGTCCATTGATTTGTGGTGCATGGATGGCGATGGGGATGGCCCCCTGAGCATGCCCAATCCATGCGAAGAATTCGCTTCTTCGGATTCCGAATTGACGATCACCACGCCCCTCAATTGCTTTGGAGAAACAGCGGCCGTGAGTGTCAATGCAGGCGGAGCGAGTGCGACGCCAATCATGTACGAGTTGTATGACGCGCTCGATGGCTCATTGATCTCATCCCAGGAAGACAATCCCGATTTCACCGATCTAACGGATGGTTCATATTTCATTTCGATCATCGATGGAAACACCTGCCGAGACAGCACAGAAGTGTTTTCGTTTATTGAGCCGGCTCAACTGAATGCCAACTGGGAATTGCTTCAGGACAACCAATGTCCGGGTGATCAAAACAGCATCATTCAGGTCACCTTCCAAGGAGGGACAGACCCCTTGGAATTTGGAGGTTACTCAGCTACCGCTCCAGGCAATATCCAGTTGCCTGTTGCCGACCAATGGGTTGGTCTTCCATGTATAGGCGGGGATGGTGAGTGGAACTTCGAAATAACAGATTTCTACGGATGCTCGGTGGATACGACCATTTCAATCAGCTGCATTGACCCATTTGAGTTGACCCTCAATGCAACGGACATTTCATGCTTCGATTATGGAGATGGACAAATTGAAGGAAACATGTCCGGTGGTTCAGGAACTTTGACCTTGACCTCCTTCCCAGCCTTGCCAGATACGATTTCGGGAGAAGGAAATGTTGTGATTGATCTGGACAACGTGTTGCCAGGTCAGTACAATGTGACGTTGACAGATGCGAACGGTTGCACTGAAACAGCCCAAGTGAATTTGGAGGAACCATCGCCTGTCACCATCGATTTTACCACGACGGATTTGCTTTGCGCCGAAGCTTGCAATGGTGCAGTGAACATCGTTGCGACAGGAGGAACGGGTAACTTTGATTATTCTGTGACCAACGATTTAGGAGATTTGCTGAACGGGTCGGCCCTTTGCCCTGGTGACTTTATCGCCAATGCGATAGATGACAACGGTTGTGTGATCCAAGATGACTTCACAATCCTCTCGCCGGACTCCATTCAATTTGATGTGGTCCTAGTTGATGTGTCATGCGCAGGAGAGGCGGATGGCGAGATTTGCATTGTCGATGCGACGGGAGGTACAGGAGCTCTTACATACCAAGTGGACCCGCCTGCGGATGGGTTTGGTTTCGAAGCCTGTTTTGATCTAGCGGTCGGAACGTATACACTGAGTGTGATGGATGAAGAAGGATGTGTGGTGAACTCAGATCCGCAGACTCTTATTGAGCCGGAGCCGATTCAATTGATTCTGTCCTCCACTCCAATTTCTTGCACGGCCTACGGCGATGGGACGGTGTTGGTTGATGCTGTTGGTGGTACGGGATTGTTGTCGTTGCAGTTGCCAGAATCGGGTGCCTTGCCTTATACCGTTGAAAGTTTAGGTGAAGGAGACTTGGAAGTGACAGTGGAAGATGAAAATGGATGTTTGGTGTCAGGCATTCAGTCTGTATTTGAGCCTGATTCATTGGTTGTCGAGTTGTTGCTGAGTGAGAATGTGGTGTGTGGTGGTGATTGCGATGGGTCTGCCGTGGTTGATTTTGCTGGAGGAACAGGAGAAATCATGCTCACGCTCAACGCGAGTGAAACATTCAACTTCAATGCGTTGTGTGCTGGAAACTACGCTGCTACGGTCATTGATGAGAATGGCTGCTTGGATTCCACCTTGTTTGAAATTTTGGAACCAGATCCCATCGAAGTCTTGATTGACATTACGGATGTAACATGCACTGGCATGAGTGATGGAGCAGTGAATATCTTCCCTGTCGGTGGTACTGGAGACCTCACATGGGAAATTGAAGAACAGGGAATTGATTTGTTCAATCTGTACGAAGGGGTATACCACGTGACCGCTGTAGATGCCACAGGTTGCATTGAAGATTCGCTATTCGTAGTTGGAGCAGAAGAAGACACGGACATGATATTGACAATGCTCAGCAGCCCCGTTACGTGCTGGAATGAACAGGACGGAACGGTTACGGCTTCTGTAGACGGAGGTCACTTGCCGATCCACTATTTGTGGAGCGACATTTTGGCTCAAGAAACAGCAACGGCTACTGGCCTGTTCGAAGACACCTATGCGGTCGTGATTACCGACAGTTTGGGTTGCACGCTATCGTCAGCAGTGACGGTGGAGCCTACCATTGGTTGCTTTTTCATTGCAGATGCCATTACACCCAATGGAGATGGCTACAACGATGAGTGGATTGTTGGAGGGCTTGAGTTTTTCCCCAGTTCGAAGGTTTCGGTCTTCAATCGTTGGGGGCAAGAGTTGTTCAATTCCCTCGGTTATGCCAAGCGGTGGGATGGTCGTTTCAACAATGCGCCTTTGCCCATGGGGGATTATTATTACGTCATCGATTTTAACGGTGATCAAGACCCGATTACGGGCACAGTCACTTTGAAGTATTAAGGATTATGCAGATATATTTAAAATCGCTCATCGTTTTTGCTTTAGGTGTTTGTATGCTTGGAGCTTCAGTGAATGTTCAGGGACAACAACTGTTTCGAAGGTCCCAATTCATGACGAATCCGTATCTCAGCAATCCAGCCATTGCAGGGACGTTGCCCGAAACACCTGTTTCGATGACCTATCGAAACCAGTGGGCTGGATTTGAAGGGGCACCCAAAACCATGACGCTGAGCGGGCATACGTCGCTCCCCAATAACATTGGAGTCGGTGGAATCGTCTACTCAGACAATACCGGGGGAGCCATCAAACAAACGGGCTTTGAATTGACCGGATCGTATACCATTGATTTGAATAACTACGATGCGGTGTCCTTTGGTTTGAGCTTGATGGCCAATCAATGGTCATTCGACAATGCCTCCTTAGACGTTTGGGATGTTGGAGACCCGGCGTTGCAATGGGGAATGGAGCAATCGACCTCGATGGATGCGCATTTTGGTTTGATGGTGTTCAGCGAAGCGTATTCTTTTGGTTTTGCAATTCCTCATTTGTTGCAATCCTCCACGGGATTGGAGGCAAGTCCTTTTTCGAGCGGCCAGGAAAACATCGGGGTGCGTCATTTTCGATTCATGGGAACGTACCGGTACCAAGTCAGTGACGAATTTCTATTGGAGCCCTCAGGGATTGTGCGTTTGACGGAACGAACGCCAGCGCAAATGGACGTGTATATCCGCGGATGGTATGCCCAAATGGCATGGGTTTCTTTGGGGTATCGGACCAATGATGCCTTGGTTTTAGGGTTAGGAGGGGAGTACGGTCCGTTTGGTTTGTCCTACGCTTACGATGTGACCAATACGGGCGCTCAGTACTTCAGTCCGCATTCTCATGAGATGACTTTAACGTACTTTGTTCCTCGTTCAAGTGGGTTTAGCTCTAAATCCATGGGAAATCGTCGTATTTTAGGGAGAAATCGTCTGGTGAAATAACGTGACTGGACTTTTAAAATATATGATCATGCGTTTGAATGCCTTTGTCTTTGTTCTGTTGGCCGCTCCCATGCTGGTGAGTGCCCAGTTTTCTCACCTTGAAGTTGAACCTGTTGAAAACAACGGAGCTGTTTCGGGAAGTACGTATCGGATCTATGCCGTCATGGAGAATGAAGGCGATGTCATCGACGCTGTTTTTGGAGAAGCAGGCAAGCCTCTTTTCATCCGTTCTACGAAGCCATTTTATCAGCATCCCAAAGGAGGCGAGTTGGCTTCTCAGGTGCAGCGTTTTGATGTTGAGAACGATGCCACGTTGGGTTTTGACTCTTGGGTCACCATTGGTCTTGAAGACAACTATATGAATTCGTTGACCGGTTTCTTGATGGAGTTTTCGGCGTTTGAACAAGGAAATGCATTGGAGACGGACAACGGTGCTTGGTTTGTAACGCCTGATAAACGTCAAGCTCTGGCTCCCGCGGACAAGCGGATTTTACTTGCTCAATTGACATCGTCAGGCCAAATCACAGGCATGGTCAACCTTCATGGTCGAACGAAAGGGACGCCTAACTTAGATGGCACGGTTGAAGGTGCTGAATTAATCCAAGCGGAGGGAGTGACCTTCACTTGCGGGGAATAATATCCTCGAAACGATCTGCTGTCTTAGTGCGAAGGGAGTGAGTCTTGCTCAAATTGGAGTGAGACACTGTTGATGCAGTAGCGCAGTCCATGCGGTGCAGGTCCATCGTTGAAAAGGTGCCCCAAATGGCCACCACAGGATTGGCACAACAATTCCGTCCGAATCATGCCGTGTTCGCGATCAACGCGTGTCACAATGTTCGAGGAGTCCAGCGCGTCAAAAAAGCTGGGCCATCCGCTTCCACTATCATACTTCGTATCGCTACTAAATAAGGCCGCACGGCATCCGGCACATTGGTAAACCCCGTGCTCATGATGGTCCCAAAACGCTCCCGTAAAGGGAGGTTCGGTACCGCACTGTCGCAAAACGCGGTATTGCTCCGGAGTGAGCTCCGAACTCCAGTCAATGCCGGTGCCTTGCGGTTCCTCTTGCGGACGCTCCTCTTGCGCCAAAGAACAGCCGACGAGGCTGAGCGCCATGATGAACAAGGGTGTAGAAAGAAAGGAGTGCTTCATGGATTCAATTTGGGACGTAAATGCTTGGCTGTTTTGGATTCCTTGCAATCCATCAATGCTTCCGGCGTGCCTTGGAATACACACGTACCTCCAGCATCGCCTCCGCCAGGCCCCATGTCAATCAAATGGTCGGCATGGGCCATGACGTCCAAGTGATGTTCAATCACGATGAGGGTGTGACCCTGAGCCAATAAGGCGTGGAATGTGGTGAGTAATTTTTGGACGTCGTGTGCGTGCAAACCCGTCGTCGGTTCATCAAAGACAAACAGGGTGTGGACCTGACGGTCGCCTCGGGATAGAAAGGAGGCCAGCTTGATGCGTTGGGCTTCACCGCCGCTCAATGTATTGCTGCTCTGACCTAACGTCACGTAGCCGAGCCCAACTTCACACAAAGGGGCGAGTTTGGTGATGAGTCGCTTTTGTGCTGCAGGAATTTTCTTGGCGTCGGGATCGGGTTGGAAGAATTCCATGGCATCATCGACCGTCATAGCGAGCACATCTGCGATGTTTTTGCCGTTCCACTGCACTTCGAGAACTTCATCCTTGAAGCGTTTGCCCTTGCAGGCGTCACATTGCAGCCGGAGATCCGCCATGAATTGCATGCCGATGGTGACCTCTCCTTCACCTTCACAGGTATCGCAACGACCTCCAGTGACATTGAAACTGAAGTGAGCCGGTTTGTAGCCGCGTGCTTTCGCGGGAACGGAATCAGAAAACAGACTTCTGATTTCATCGAAAGCCTTGACATAAGTTACGGGATTGCTTCGCGATGATTTGCCAATGGGATTCTGGTCGATGTACTCCAGTGCCCCGATGGTCTCCACGCTTCCTTCCAGGGAGCCGTGTGCACTTTTCAATCCGCCCAAACCTTCCAAGTGCTGGCGTACAAGTGGCACCAAAACACCGTTGATCAATGTGCTCTTGCCCGAACCACTGACGCCCGTCACAGCGGTGAGCGCTCGCAAAGGGAAATCGACATCCACTCCTTTGACGTTGTGCAAGTGGGCTTCACGCAATCCGATGCGCTCCTTTTTGTAAAGGGGACGCAGGGGAATGCTAACGCGTTGCCGACCGCTGAGGTAGGCCGCTGTCCAAGAAGGATGTTCGACGCTGAGTGCGCGCAATTCCTGATGATTTCCAGCAAAAACAACGCGACCTCCGTGCGTTCCGGCTTCAGGTCCCATGTCGATGAGGTGATCGGCCGCTTTCATGATGTCTTCATCGTGCTCAACGACAACGACGGTGTTGCCCAAATCACGCAGTTTTTCCAAGATGGAAATCAATCGAGCGGTGTCTTCCGGATGGAGGCCGATACTGGGCTCGTCCAAGATGTACGTGCTGCCGACCAAGCTGCTGCCGAGGCAGGCGCTCAGAGCGATCCGCTGGGCCTCACCGCCACTGAGGGTTTTGCTCGCGCGATCCAAAGTCAGGTAACCCAATCCGACGTCGCAGAGGTAGGAGAGACGTTGTTCGATTTCTTGAAGCAAGCGCTTGGCGATGGACGCGTCGTTCTCCGTTAGCTCCAAATGCTGGATGTGCTGCAAGGCCTTTTCGGCTGTCATCCGCAAGACATGGGTCAGATTGAGTCCCGCGATGTGCACATGTTGAGAGGCCTTGCCCAATCGCGTGCCATGGCAATCGCCGCAAGGCGTTCTTCCACGATATCGGCTGAGCATTACACGGAATTGAATCTTGTAGCTTTTCTCTTCGAGGTATGCAAAAAAATCATGCAATCCTTTGAAGCCAGGGCCTCCATTCCATACGGATTCACGCTGGGAGTCCGTCAGTTCATTCCAAGGCGTGTGAATGGGGAGGTCGACCTTATAGGCATAAAGACATAGTTTCTCTTTCCAACGTCCAAGACGTTCACCTCTCCAGCAGGCCACGGCGTCCTCAAAAATGGACAATCGGGGATCGGGGATTACACGCTCCGGATCGATGCCAATGACATGCCCGAAGCCCTCGCATTTTTGGCAGGCGCCGACAGGACTGTTGAAGGTGAACAGATCGGGCGACGGTTCAATGAACACCATGCCGTCGCGTTCAAAGCGGTCGTTGAAGGCGTGTCGATTCAGCGCGTCCTCTTGGACCATTAGAATGAAGCATTCCCCATCCCCCTCAAAAAATGCCGTCTCCACGGAGTCCATGACCCGCGCCTGGAATTCGTCCTGGTCCGGCTCAACGACCAATCGGTCAATGAGCAACATCCAAGAATCGTTCGGATTCTTCAAAGGACCTGCTTTCTGATCCGAGGCCAGGAGGTCTCCAATGAGCTCGGGCTTTCCCGACGGGCCAATGATCCGACTAAATCCCTGTTGCGTGAGAATCTCCAGTTGTTGCTCCCAGGTGCGGCCGGCTTTGAGATGGAGCGGTGACACGACCATGAAGCGCTCGCCCGTAGGTTGAGAGACTAAAAAGTCGAGCACATCTTCAGGGCGGTCCTTCCGAACCTCCTCACCGGAGATGGGAGAGATGGTTCGTCCGATTCGTGCATACAAGAGCCGCAAGTGGTCGTGGATCTCGGTACGCGTCGCCACCGTGGATCGAGGTCCTCCCGTCGACGTGCGCTGCTCAATGGCAATCGCTGGAGAAATGCCTTCAATGGAGTCCACGTCAGGTTTGTCCAGTCGTCCCATGAACTGCCGCGCATAGCTGCTCAGGCTTTCGACATAGCGTCTCTGGCCTTCCGCGTAGAGTGTGTCAAACGCTAGCGAGCTCTTTCCCGATCCCGACAACCCGGTAATCACCGTCCATTTCCGCTTGGGGATGGTGACTGAAATGTTCTGTAGGTTGTGCACTTTGGCACCGGTGATCTGAATGTCCATTCGCGTTTGTTAACACATCAAAGGTACCTGTGGTTTCGCTTGATTGAAATTTTGTTGTATATTCACAATACACGAATCAAAAATCACGCGATCGACACATTTTACGCTTCAAAGTAAGGCCCCGGAATTGACCGGGTTTTGTATTATCCTTAATTGCGTGAATCATGCGTGCATCACTGACGGACCGTCAATTGATCGATTTGTACCTCTCCGGAGACGAAGGGGCATTTGAGTCCTTGTTGAACAGACATCAACAACAGATCTATTCTAAAATATTTTTCATTGTGCGAGACAGCGATCTGGCCAATGATCTGTTTCAAGACACCTTCATCAAGGTTGTCAACACCCTGCGCAGCGGGAAATACAATGAGGAAGGTAAGTTTCTTCCTTGGGTGATGCGCATCGCGCACAACCTGTCCATTGATCATTTCCGCCGGAATAAGAAAATGCGCATGGTCCGAGCCACAGACGAATTTGATGTGTTTGACACGCTCCACAGTGACG
>ERZ887851.3502-NODE-3502-length-11308-cov-7.828668_pt1 | contig 11308 bp, 8 predicted proteins | sample MGYA00521100_ERZ887851 | MGnify/ENA primary metagenome ERZ887851 (study PRJEB32303, sample SAMEA104408602) | aquatic metagenome | biome: Brackish water; feature: Pelagic; material: water | place: Baltic Sea | collected 2014-06-06T16:11:00 | depth 11,444 m ...
TATCCGTAATCATTTGATTCGCCTTATCGGCGGTATCGAACGGATCGTTGCTGTCGACCTGACAATACTGCGGCTGATCTGTCGCCTGCTCATCAACCCACAAAATAGGGTCTAGATCCAAGCTTTGCTGTTTTGCGGTTTCTCCGGGGAGGCGCTCTAGTAAGTCAACGCGACCAATTAACTCCTCGAGTTTACGAACGCCCAACTTGGCGAGCCACTCTCGAGTTTCAGTCGCCACAAAGGTAAAGAAATTGACCACGCGCTCCACATCACCCACAAAATGCGTTTCACGCAATTGCGCATTCTGAGTCGCGACACCGGTGGCGCAATTATTGAGATGGCAAATACGCAAATACTTGCAGCCCATCGCCACCATGGGTGCGGTACCAAATCCAAAGCTCTCTGCGCCCAAGATGGCCGCTTTCACCACATCGAGCCCCGTTTTCATACCACCGTCGGCCTGCAATCGAACCCGACCACGAAGCCGGTTACCGCGCAATGTTTGCTGCACCTCTGCCAAGCCCAACTCCCAGGGCGAGCCCGCGTAGCGGATTGAGGTCAGTGGGCTGGCGGCTGTACCGCCGTCGTAGCCAGAGATGGTGATTAAGTCGGCGTAAGCTTTTGTCACACCGGCAGCAATGGTGCCGACACCAGGCTCCGAGACTAGCTTGACCGATACTAAGGCATCAGGGTTCACTTGCTTTAAATCGAAAATCAGCTGCGCCAGGTCTTCAATCGAGTAGATATCATGATGTGGCGGTGGTGAGATGAGCGTCACACCGGGAACAGAATAGCGAAGCCGAGCGATGAGCTCATTGACTTTACCACCCGGTAGCTGACCCCCCTCGCCAGGCTTCGCTCCCTGCGCCACCTTAATTTGCAGCACTTCGGCGTTGACTAAATAGTGCGGCGTCACACCAAAGCGACCTGAGGCGATTTGTTTGATTTTGGAGACGCGGTTAGTGCCAAACCGGCGCGGGTCTTCTCCGCCCTCACCGCTGTTCGATCTGGCACCAATTTGGTTCATGCCCATGGCCAGTGACTCGTGCGCTTCTGGCGAGAGCGCGCCGAGCGACATGCCTGCAGAATCAAACCGGCGGAAGATCGCCTCGATCGGCTCTACTTCCCCGAGGGGCACAGGCGTCTCTGCCAGCTTCAGCGTGAGTAAATCTCGTAAAGCGGCCACAGGCCGGTCATTACAATGCGCAGCGTAGGCTTGATAGTCACGGTACTCGCCACTCACAACCGCGGCCTGCAGGCTCATGACCACATCGGGGTTGTAAGCGTGATACTCCCCCCCATGGACATACTTAAGCAGGCCTCCTTGATCCATCGTTTTACGGCGAGATCGGGCGCGGCTCGCCACTTGCCATTGGTCTTTTTCTAACTGCTCAAGCGATACGCCGCCTATGCGCGACGTGACGCCGGTGAAAGCAATATCCACCAATTCATTATCAAGACCTACGGCCTCAAAGAGCTGCGCCCCACGATACGAATTAACGGCTTATATGCCCATCTTGGACATGATCTTGAGAAGACCCTTGTTGATGCCCTTACGAAAGTTTTTCTGGCAGACCTGGGGGTCACCCAGCAACTCACCGCGCGCCAGGAGGTCTTCGATCACGCTATAAGCGACATAAGGGTAAATAGCCGTTGCGCCGAATCCCAGCAAACAGGCCACATGATGCGAATCACGGGCACTGCCCGACTCAATGACGAGGTTGCACTCCGACCGCAACCCCACTCGAATCAAATGGTGATGCACCGCACCCGTCACTAACAAGCTATGGATGGGCACTCGCGTTTCGGCAATTTGTCGATCCGATAAGACTAAAATCTGGAACCCTTCGCGAATCGCAGCCTCTGCGCTGGAGCACAGCGCCTCCAGTGTTTCACGCAGATTTGCCTTACTGGGATCATAGGTCGCATCGATCACCGTGCTGCGAAATCGCTCCTCTGACAATTCGACGATCGTCTGGAATTTTGCCTGGGACAAAACCGGTGACGTTAGGCTAATGCGCTCAGCATGCTCTGCAGACTCAATGAAAACGTTGCGCTCCGGACCGAGATCCACTTCCAGCGACATCACAATAGACTCTCGCAAGGGATCGATGGGTGGGTTGGTCACCTGCGCAAATTTCTGACGAAAAAACTCGTAGAGTGATCGCTCATGGCGAGACAGCACTGCCATCGGCGTATCGTCACCCATCGAGCCGACCGCTTCGTTGCCAGACTCAGCGAGAGGCCGCAGTACTTGATCTCGCTCCTCAAAACTGACCTGAAACATTTTTTGAGTCATATCGAGCTCAGCACCCGATATAGCAGCGACGGCTTCACCCCTGAAGCTGCCTGAAATGAGCCGGGCATGCTGTCGTAACCATTTTTTATAAGGCTGGCGTGCCTTGAGTAACTCGTCCATGTCCTCGGTGTGCAGAACCTGTCCTGTTTCGGTATCCACCACTAAAATCTGTCCCGGACCTACCCGCCCCTTGGCAATAACTTGCTCAGGCCGATAACCATGGGTACCAATTTCTGATGCAACGGTGATGAAACCGTCATCGGTTGTCACCCAGCGCGCCGGACGTAATCCATTTCGATCCAGCAGACAGCAGGCGTATCGACCATCCGTCAGGACAATACCCGCGGGGCCATCCCAGGGCTCCATGTGCATCGCGTTGTATTGGTAAAAGGCTTTGAGGTCAGGATCGATCCCTTCAATATTCTGCCAAGCGGGGGGAATCAGCATCCGCAGGGCGCGCGGTAGTTCAATCCCTCCCGTAGTGAGTAGCTCGAGCATATTATCTAGGCTAGAAGAGTCCGAACCCTCGGTATTGACCAACGGCAATAGCGATTGCAAATCGGGGAGAAGCGGCGAAGCCAGCTTGGGTGTGCGGGCTCTCGACCAGCTGCGATTGCCTTCAATCGTATTAATCTCACCATTGTGGGCCAACATGCGAAACGGCTGCGCCAGCGGCCATCGAGGGAGCGTGTTGGTCGAAAAGCGCTGGTGAAACACACACACTGCGGTCTCTAGTGAGGGATCATTGAGGTCGGGGTAAAAGCGCGCAAGATCAGCGGGCATCACCAAACCTTTATAAGAGATCACGCGATCAGAAAGACTACAAATGTAAAAATCGGGATCGTCGACGACCGCCATCTCTGCGCGTCGACGCGCCGTAAACAATTTTCCTAAACAGTGCTCGTGGTCAATCCCCGTTGCATCGACAAAAACCTGTTCGATGCGCGGTAATTGGTCCAGTGCGATTTCACCGCAAACATCGGGTTCGACTGGCACCTCGCGCCAGCCCAATACCGAAAGACCCTCCGCGCCCAAGGCAGAAGCCATCGCCTCTCGCGCCTGAGTCTGGAGCGATGGGTCCTGGCTCAGAAACAGCATGCCGACGGCATAATGATCGCCAAGATCAATACCGAGTGTGGTTTTTGCTTGGGCGCGCATAAAGGCATCGGGCATTTGCAGCAACAAACCGCAGCCATCGCCCGTTCGACCATCCGCCGCAATACCGCCTCGGTGTGTCATACAGGTTAACGACTCAATCGCGGTTTGTAGCAGACGATGACTCACCTCGCCCTTGATATGAGCGATCAAACCGAATCCGCAGTTATCCCGAAATTCTTCAGGGCGGTAGAGGCCTCGCGGCGCTGCCGCAGCGCCGGTGTCCGATGTTAAGTCTTGAGTCATAGCACGTTTCGTCTGTGAACCGGCGCGTCAAGCCGGCAAAACGACCCCATACGGGGCCAGAACAAAAGGGGACGTAGTGTACACGCCCTAAAAGGGGCGCTCAATTGCCGTTATATTCGCCGATCAAGCGTCGATTACGGCGGCAATGTCGTCTAGTGTGACGTCTTCAGCCACGCAGGCTTCACCCAACTGATTGAGTAAAATATAGCGGATTTTACCCGCAGTGACTTTTTTATCGCTCGCCATGGCATCTAAGAAGTCAGCCGCCGTGAGCCCAGCAGGCGGTTTGACAGGTAAACCCACCTGTTGCTGAAACGATAAGAGTTGATCAACTACCGCGGATTCGAGGTTGCCCCGGCGCACCGAGAGGCGCGCTGCCATGACCATACCCGCCGCGACGGCCTCGCCATGGAGCCACTCTCCGTAACCTTGCAGTCGCTCGATGGCATGCCCAAAGGTATGCCCAAAATTTAAATGCGCTCGCACACCTCGCTCCTGCTCATCCTCCATCACAACAGCGGCTTTAATCGCACAACTGCGCTCAATGGCCGATGCCAAGGTCGGTATATCACGTGCCTGCAAGGCACTGACCTGCGCCACCAACCATTGAAAAAACGCCGCATCGCGAATCAGTCCGTACTTAATGACCTCAGCGAGTCCGGCGGCATATTCTCGATCGCCCAAGGTAGACAGCGTATCGAGATCGATGATGACGCGCTTGGGTTGATGAAACGCGCCGATCAGATTTTTCCCCATGGGGTGGTTAACCCCTGTTTTACCTCCTACCGAGGAATCGACTTGGGCTAGCAAGGTCGTCGGTATCTGAACAAACTCCGCACCACGTAAAAATAGCGACGCGGCGAATCCGGTCATATCGCCAACAACACCCCCACCGAGTGCTAAAAAAAGACTCTGGCGTTCGTGGCGATCCGCCAGCGCGGCATCTAAGATCTGCTGCACTGACGCCATCGATTTCTGCTGCTCGCCGGCGGGTAAGGTAATGTGCGTGAACCGATCCAGAGTGGGTAACGCCGACTGTAAGCGCTCTGCATACAGCGGGCCAACCTGATCGTCGGTGACCAACACCACGCCGCGCGAACCGATAATTTCTGACCACAGGTGGCTGTCAACCAACAATCCGCGACCTATGGTAATGGCGTAACTGCGATCTTTGCCGCGGCCTTCACCCCCATTTTTGCCGCCATCTATACCCGCATCGGCACCGAGGTTAACGCCTACTGTGTGAAACTGTTCCGACATCGATAGATCGCTCTCGAATAATCATCATGATGTGCTTTAGGGCAACAAGTCGCGCTCGACTAACTGAGCATGGATTTGTTTGGCGACTTTTCTCGCGTTACCCGACCCCCCCGACACAGTGACGTCTGCTAACGCGCTATACAGCGGCGCTCTCTCTGCCATCAGTCTGGCAAGCGTCTCCTCTCGGTCGCCACATTGTAGCAAGGGGCGACCTTCACCTGATCCTGTTCTTTTCATTTGCTGATCGACACTCACATCAAGGTAAACCACCACTCCCGAGCGCGCCATTAGTAGGCGGTTTTCCTCGCTAACGACCGCGCCGCCGCCGGTTGCGATCACCGCCTGCGGGTGTTGAGCGAGGTCTTGGAGCACCGCGATTTCGCGACGCCGAAATCCAGCCTCCCCCTCAACGTCAAAGATCCAAGGAATGTCGGCACCGGTGCGGGCCACAATTTCTGTGTCTGAGTCGATAAAGGGGCAGCGTAATAGTCCGGCCAGGTGTCGACCCACAGTCGACTTTCCCGAGCCCATAGGACCCACCATATAAAGCCGAAAGTCTTGGGCGCTATCGGACACCGTCAGTTCACCAAGGCTTCTGACAAAATTCTGGGCGTAATAAAAATGAGCATTTCCGTTTTTTGTTGTGTGTTGGCAGTGCTCTTAAACAAGTTACCAAGGTAGGGAATATCGCCAAGCAGCGGCACTTTTGCAACCTTAACCAGCTCCTCATTTTTGAAGACCCCGCCCAACACGACGGTCTCACCGTTCCCGACAAGCACCTGGGTCGTCAGTTCTGTGGTGTCGATAGTCGGAATAAATCCACCATTACCACTTGGTACCAGCGCACCCACTGAATCCTGATTGACGATCAAATCGAGCAAGATGCGATCATCCGGTGTGATATTGGGCGTCACATCCAGTTTCAGAACCGCCTCCTTGAACGCCGTTGTCGTGGCACCCGACGCCGCGCCCTCTTGATACGGAATTTCAGTTCCCGACTTTATACTGGCCTTCTGTTTATCACCAGTAATGACCTTCGGTTGCGAGACCACCTCACCCTCGCCGGAGGCTTCCAACGCTGAAAGCTCCGCGGTCAAAAATAAATCAGTGGAGGTAAATCCGACTGCAAACCCTGATGTCGCCTCAGCAACGCCCAGATCGACCAAGGGTGCAGTCGGCATGGCAATGGGGTTAGCACCACCAATCAGTTGACTGTTAAGGCTCATCACACTGGCGGTGTCACCTGCCACCGACGTGAATTGGTCGGCCCCCGCATTCAGATAACCACCCCCCCAGCGAATGCCGAGTTGCTCATTAATATTGGACGACGCAATGACAATGCGCGCCTCGATCATGACCTGGCGGATAGGAATATCCACCTTCTCAATTAACGCTCTGATCTCCGCAAGCTTGGCGCTGGTATCCGTCACAACGATCGAATTCGTGCGATCGTCCACGACCACTGAGCCCCGTTCAGAAATCAAGGCCCCTCCCTCCTCTGAACCCGCTTGAAACAGCCCGACGACATTACTCGCCTTTGCATACCGGATACGAATAAATTCAGACTGTAGTGGCGCGAGTTCTGCCAATTGTTTATTGGCCTGAATTTCCTGACGCTCCCGCTCAGCAATCTCCTGAGCGGGAGCCACCATCAATACATTACCTATTTGGCGACTGTCGAGACCTCGGGTTTTAAGCACCAGATCAAGGGCCTGATCCCAGGGAACATCCTGTAGGCGCAAAGTAATACTGCCCTCCACAGAGTCTGAGGCCACCAGATTGAGTTCAGTGAAATCAGCGATCAGCTGCAGTACCGCACGGACTTCAATACTTTGAAAATTCAGGGAGATACGATCCCCGACATAATCAAACTGATTGAGACGATCGCGCTGCTCCTCCTCGTCAAGCGCGGTGACCGCCAGGGTGTAGGTGTTGCCGGTCTGATATGCCAGATAATCGTAGACGCCATTTGCACGCAACGTAAGCCGCGTGCCTTGCTCGGTCGTAACGACCTCGATGCCCTGCACCGGCGTGGCAAAATCGGTCACATCGAAACGACGAATCAACGATTTCCGGACACCCGTGTGAAGAAACTGCAGCGTGATATTGCCCCCTTCACTGAACACACTCGCCTTCACGCCGGGATCACTCAGGCTCAGTATCAGCAAACCCTCCCCCTCGGGCGATCGCTGAAAGGCAAGATCCGTTATTTCTGAGATCACTCGTTCGACCCGATCTGCGTCGGTTCGCAGGATATGGCTGGTATCGTGCGCATCAATGGCAACTGCCGTGACCTCCTGCCCCAGTTGCAACGTCAGCTGATTACCCGAGATCACACTGTGAAAGGGCACTAGCTCGATGAGGTTGACGATCACCCGCGTGCGGTCTTCAGATTCAAGCACTAAGACACTGGTGGCGTTAGCCTGCGACAGCATGAACCGCTTTTCTGCTAGTGCGTTGCGAGTGCCCGGCAAATCCAACACCACTCTGGCAGGCTCGTCGATAGCATAACTGTCGACTGCCTCGGCAAAGGCCTGATCAAACGTTAATGTGATCGCCAGCTGAGATCCCGGTTGCGATGTAAAGGCGATATTTTCCAGTATCGCAGACCGCGCTGACGCCGCACTCATAGACAACAATAGCGCGCCAATCACATAAACCAATCTCCTCGGCACCGGTAAAGATCGCCAGCTTTTGGCTGCTCTTTCCATTGCTTTATCTCCTTCGCTCACTTCCCTGTGAGCTCAATTGTTCGGGGTCGCTCAACCCAGCCATCCTCGGTTCCGTCCGAGACGATTTCGGTGACCGCCACAAAGGCGTCACCCATTTCAACAACCCGACCATGATCACGCCCCAGAAAACTGCCGATCTGAATCCGGTGAATACTGCCCTCCGGGTCTTGAATCAGGCTCCAATCCTCTGTGTCGCGTTGCAAGGTGCCCACCATGGTCAAGGCGTCTAACGTAAAGTGCTCTAAATATTCTTTCGTGCGGCTCTCATCAGGACGAACCGTTGTCAGTGCCGATAAGGCCGCAAGCTGGCGGGCATTCATTGGCCGATCAAATGGACTGCGTAAGGTTGTCGCCGCATAGGCGAACGCCTCGTAAGCTTCAAAAGTCGGAATAGGCTCGACAACACCGCCAGGTAGCGCGCGCTTCTCATCCATAAAGTCGTCTAAGTCAGTGAGACCGCGGTCTGCGCAAGCCGACAAGGCGGCCGCCATGACCACCGCCTGCAGCGCAACGCAGAGAGGCGAACGGCCATTATCCCGCATCGTCTTCCTCCCTATAGCGATAGGTTTTGGCGAGAATTTTCATCTGGAGTATGGGTGCAGTTGCCGCGTCGCCGAGAATCTGAAAGTCGTGTAACGTCACGATGCGAGGCAAACTCGCCATACCGGAAATAAACGCGCCTAGGTCGTGATAAGAACCGGTGGCCTCAATGGCAATAGGCAGCTCAATGTAAAAATTTTGCGTCTGCTCCTCTAAGAGATCAATCCGGTTAATGCGCAGACCGTTCAGCTCGCCTTTACCCGTGATGTCCTCGAGAAGCCCCGGCACCTCGGTCTGAGAAGGCAATTGCGACACTAGCACGCCAAAGCGCGTCTCCATTTCCACCAACTGTGCCTTGTAGCGATCCAAGTTAGCGGCTTCAAAGGCTTTTGCTTCAAATGCCTGTTTCAATTCCTGCTCTGATCGCTCGACCTCGACCAACTGCTGGTGGACGTTGCCGATATGAAGATAAAAGCCCGCAGCCACCGTCACGCTATATAACACTGCCATCGCCAATGCTTTTGCCCAGGAGGGCCAGTCGCCAAAATTGTCGAAATCAAGCGCGGCTAAATTCAGGTCAGCCAGATCAAACTCACTCAGTGTGCGCAAGAAAGCGGGGCGGTTCATAGCGGCCGCTCAACCGCTTCTTCTGGCAGCTCAATCCCCACTGACAATATAAAGTGGGTCGCCTGAGTGCCGTCGCCGGGGGTCGCCTGCACCGCATCCAAACTCGGGTCTTGCATCCAATGCGACGCTTCCAGCCTGCGCATGAGACTCGAGACCCGGTTATTGGACTCTGCAATGCCCTCAATCGAGATAACCTGAGCGTCGGTTTCGAGCGAGGTATAGAAAACACCCTCGGGGACCGTTCGTACCAGCTGATCTAACAGTCTGACAATGACGGGTCGGTTGCCCTGTAACGCTTGGATCACTCTCATACGGTCTATCAATCGACTGCGCTTGAGCTGCAGATCTCTAATCTCGGCGACCTCTTGATCCAACAGTTTGATTTGAGTGGTCAATTTCTGGTTACGCATCTCTTGATAATCGATCTGACTGCTGACTACCGCGTCCCACAGCCAGACTGACGTGACAGCGATGAGCGCGGTCCCACACAGGCCGACTAAAAACTGCTGGCGACGCGCTTGACGCCGGGTTTCGCGCCAGGGCAATAAATTGATATTAGCCATCGTTGAGTCTCCGCATCGCCAAACCGCAGGCCACCATCATCGCTGGCGCGTCTTGTGCGAGCGCCTGTGCGTCGACACGGGCAGCCACTGACATACCGGCGAACGGGTTTGCGATGATGGTGGGGGTGGATAAGCGTGTCGAAATCCGCTCTGCAAGGCCCGCCATAACCGCCACGCCGCCGCATAAGACAATGCAATCAAGTTCGGCATAATCGCTCGAGGAAAAGAAAAATTGGAGGGACCGACTGATCTGCAATTCAACTGCGTCGAGGAAAGGGGCTAACACCGCCTCGTCATAGTCGTCAGGTTCACAACCATCCGGTAATCCGCCTTGCTTCTTAGCACGACCCGCTTCTTCGAAAGAGAGTCCGTAGCGACTCATAATGTCTTCCGTGAGCTGCATACCGCCAAATAAATGCTCTCGGGTATAAATCGATTGGTCGCCGGCAAAGACCGACAATGTCGTCATACTGGCGCCGATATCCACCATAGCGATGGTGTGATGACCGCCCACCGGCAGCTGGTTGCTGAGCAGCGTCATCGCTCGCTCCCGAGCAAACACCTCTATATCCATAATGGCCGGCGTCAAACCTGCCATTTTTAGCGCACCAACACGAGATTCAATGGTCTCTTGACGACACGCAGCCAATAGAACGTGGGCGTGCTTTTCCTCGCCGGGTATTGGCCCTAACACCTCGAAATCCATTGCCACTTCGTCAAGCGGATAGGGGATATACTGGTCAGCTTCTACAATCAGCTGCGCCTCAATATCTTCCTCAGACAGCCCCGCTGGCATCGCAATCGTTTTGGTAATGACCGCTGAGCCTGAGACCGCGGCGACCGCCTGCCGAGCCTTAGTGCCAGAACAACCCACTAACGCACGAATGACCTCCGCAACGAGCTGGGCATGATTGACGTTTTTCTCAACAACCGCTTCAGGGGGGAGTGGCGCGACAGCGTAACTTTCGACACGGTAATGGGCGCCCTTGCGGCTTAGCTCCAACAGCTTTACTGTCGTCGAGCTAATATCGATACCCACTACTGGGGGCACTTTGCCAATGCCTAGTCTTGTCAACACGATTCAATCCTTTGAGTGTGTCGATAGCCCAATCCAGAGCTAAAGTTCTACACCACACGTTAACACGCCGAGATCTAGAATTTAAGTCCAACCAAAACGGGTAAAAGGTCACTTAATACCGTGTGCAATGTGAAAACCCTACAGAAGCCCTGATAGGTTTCCCCTATAGTTTGATTAATCGCTCAACGGCTCCTGTGATGGACAGCCGAACGGCTTACCTCGGCACTAACGGCTCGGAGATCTCCGCGTGATAAAAGCCCGAAAACTCATGCAATACGCGGCGTTGATGGCCTGCGTAGGAGTTTGGTGGTTAGCAGGACTCTATCTGTATCTGAGCCCTAATCTTCCCGAAGCCGACACGCTGCGCAATATCACCCTGCAGACGCCCATGCGGGTGCTCAGCAGAGAGGGCGCATTAATTGGTCAGTTTGGCGAGCAAAAAAGAAAGCCGCTCCGGTTTGAGCAGATCCCACAAAGCTTTATTGATGCCCTGCTTGCTGCTGAGGATGACGGTTTTTTTAGCCATTCCGGTATCGAGCCACTCAGTCTGGGCAGAGCTATCTCGGAGCTGGTGCTCACCGGTAAAAAGGGCAGCGGTGGATCGACCCTCACTATGCAGGTTGCGCGCAATTACTTTCTCTCTCTCGAGCGAACCTTCTTGCGCAAATTCAACGAAATCTTGCTGGCACTGGAAATCGAACAAGCGCTGTCCAAAGCTGAAATTTTTGAGCTGTATGTCAATCGCGTGTTCCTGGGGCACCGGGCGTATGGTTTCGAGGCGGCCACAGAAACTTACTATGGCAAACCC
>ERZ887851.3505-NODE-3505-length-11304-cov-4.958307_pt1 | contig 11304 bp, 13 predicted proteins | sample MGYA00521100_ERZ887851 | MGnify/ENA primary metagenome ERZ887851 (study PRJEB32303, sample SAMEA104408602) | aquatic metagenome | biome: Brackish water; feature: Pelagic; material: water | place: Baltic Sea | collected 2014-06-06T16:11:00 | depth 11,444 m ...
CCTTCTGCCAATCCGCATTCGCTGCTGTCGATTGGGAACTCAGAATTGCATACGATAACGGTTCTTCGGCAAAAGCGGGCGTTGCTAACATCATCATCGCGAGGAGCTTTCGAAAAATCGTCATCCCCGATTCTCGCTCCGATCAGGACCCCGTCAACTTGTGCCCAATTGGGAGGTCTTTGATCCAGCGGGAGGAGGCGACCCAGACCGGCTTTCCTTTTTCGCTGGCGAAGGCATTGAAGTTGGTCAGGGTTCGTTTTTCGGCATCGAAATCATCCAGGTAAAGGGTGCGGCCGGACACGGATTTCTCGACCCCTTTTTGTGTTTCCTATGCGTCAACAGATAGGCTGAGACAGAAAATCCGAGAGGACGGAACTGATTGCGAGAAGCACGAAGGTGCATGGCAGGATTTTCTAAAATGAAACGGCGCTATAAAACGGAAGTGGGATTGCAGTCGATCAGAGTGAATATCCGCGCCAGCTTCAGGCAATGAGTGAACGAAATGGTTTCGACCAAAACGACTGGCAGCCGAGAGATGCTTGGATGGGGCTTCTGTTTTTGGGTGTGGGCTCCGCTTTTGTGTCCATCCTCGTTTCCCTAATCCAAAGCGGACAGCCGGCGAATTGGTTGATCATCGCCATCGGCGGAGTCGGCTGGCTGAGCGGGCCGCTGTGCCTCTTGATAGGTGGTAATGCTCTTTTTCAGTCGATTAAATCTCTGAATGGAAAATTACGATCTTGATTCGGTGAAATCTGCTAAACTGCTGGGTGAATGATTGACAAGAAGGCTTATCGGAAAAGACACCTCCGTTGGTTTATCGGGGCCCTGTTGTTCGTAACGATCTATTTCTGGGCGGGTAAGCGCATGGTTATTGAGATCAAGCAATTGGATGTTCACTCGGGAGATCGGAGGACCGAGACGCGTGGTTATTGGGGAGGAATTACGTTTGAGGCAGGTGAGCCATGGCGGGCAGATGATTTCAAAAAGCTGTTTCCCGGTGAGACTGATCCCAAATGGTTGCCCATCATTAAAAGTGAAATACGAGTGTTGCCTGACTTGAGTCGACGTGCTCGCCTTCGGCGCAGGTCCAATGATTATGGACACGGTACTCGATCTTCGTTTGTAAGGACGAATCTGAGTCAGGTTTTGAATGCGCCTCACCTTTCAAATTCCGTGCGGCGTTTGATCATCTATGAATCGTTTGATCAGGAAGAACCGAATGAGCCATCTTCCAACTTTTACATTCTCGATACCCTGCGGCAGGAAGTACTAAATGCAGCGGCGTTCCCTGAAGCCGAACGGAAGGAATGGCAGGAGCGGATTGATCGAGATGACGGTGGCGATATCACCGTGTTTTTGAAGGCAGCGGCCAAGTATCCAGCGAGAGATTTAGAGCCATAGTCTGGTTTGTATGACTGGGAATTTGATGGTGGCGACCTCACGAAGCCTGCATGATTCGGGATGGGTGTTCGAATCGTAGCGCTCCAAATTCCTGTCCATGAAACCAAATTTCTATTTCATCGTTGCCCTCACGTTGACGATTTATCTCCCGCAAGATGTGGTGAACGCTCAATCGGATCGCGACAAACGGCACGCCAATATTCATGAACGCCTAAAGAAAGATTCGGATCTGAAATATCCGTATTTTGCGCCGTCGGTTCACATTCGGTATCAGCATCCGAATCCTAAGGAGACGGTTCTGGCATATTACAATGAGATCAAAGTCGAGGAATCTGTGAAGCATACCTACTTCGCGACGATTGGTTTTGATGTCGGTTATTTTGGGATTCAAGATCACGGCTCCGGGCCGCTCGCGATTTTCTCAGTGTGGGACAAAGGCGGTGGGGCTCACGACAGCAATAGTGTCGACGAAGCAGATCGGACGCAGGTGTTGTTCAGCAACTCGGATGCGAAGAGTAGCCGATTTGGCGGGGAAGGGTCGGGTGCAAAAACGATGATGCCGTATGTTTGGGAGAAAGGAAAAACCTACGCGTTCCTCGTGAAGCTGACGCCGCAGGAGAAAGGCACCATCTACACCGCGTGGATCAGTGAAAAGGGGAAGGAATGGAAGAAGATTGCTTCCTACAAAACCGTGATGACTAAGAAGAAGCTGACGGGTTTTTATTCCTTCGTCGAGGACTACGCGAGGAATGGAGATACGGGACAAAAGGCTCGACTCGCGTGGTATCCAAAACAGGGCGTGATGACTGAGGATCGGAAATGGACTCGAAGCTCAAAAGGAACCGGAACGATTGCCGATGATGTGATTCAAAACGGTCACTCAGGAGTGAAGGGCAACACGTTTTTCAGTCAGAGTGGTGCCGGAACTGCCGACTATGATCCGGAGAAGAAGAGTTTCTCAGTCGCGGCGGAAAGCAGTGAGCTTGCGCTGGAGTTACCGAAGGATTTTTCTTCTAAAGATTAGAAAAAGCTGAAGCAGTCCGTGCGGTATCTCACAAGCCACAGGTTCACCGATCAGAGCGACTGTTTTTAAACAAGATAGCGATCTCGTTCTCGTCGAGCGCAGCATCGAAAATCGCGATTTCATCCATCCGGCCATTCAAATTCCGGATCGCGAACCAGGGATCTTCGCGGAAGGGAAGGCCCCAGTTTCCGATCTCGGCATTGCCGATGCGAAGTGTATTGATGAAAAATTTGTCGACGATTTCTTGAGTCGAAATTTGTTTCCCATTCACATAGTGAGACACGGCCCGCGCCACCGGATCGTAGACTGAGGCGACGTGCATCCACTGACCGCTCATCGACATTTCCCAAATCGGCGGAGAAAAATAAACGCGATGAAGCCCTGCGTCATTTAGTGCCCCGGGATTGGGTTTTGAATTGTCTACCATGACCGAAAGCATCAGAGCGCCGTCGTCTCGGATCTGCCAATGTGGTTCGCCTGTTTCGTAGCTGTCGCCCATGAAAAGCGCGTTGTATTTGCGATCGAGGCTGTCGATGCGCACCCAGGTTGCAAAGGTGAAGGCGGAAAAATCGCCGGGAATATTGACCCGCACCCGCGCGCTGGGACGCCGGAATTCGAGAGCCGATTTCATTCCCGGCCACCGTCCATCAACGGGTTCTGCCATGACGACGGCTCCGTCGAGTTCGGTATTACGGGGTATCTTTAAATCAGGAATGAGCGAATCATCTGCAACTCGATCGAAAGTGTAGTAAGCGATGAGTCGTTCGTCTTTCGCCAGTGAATCACGATGCGCCTGCCAGTGTGCGAAATCAGATTGCTGCTGTTCTTTGGCCTGCGAGTCAAACATGCGGGCATCGGGGAATTCCACAGAGCCAATAGGCGAGGGGCCGCCGGGTCCATCGGGAGAAAGACCAAGCGCGTTTCCTTTGGTCACCAGTTGCTGCTCGGTCGCCCCATGATGCCGAATTGCGATTTCGCCATCGAAGACTTCGACATGGCCTTTTCCATTGCGAACCTCGAGTCCAAATTCGGTGCCGAGATCGATGATTTCAGTTGAGGGTGCCTGAAGTTTGAAGCCGCGTGCTGCGGGCGGAACATTCATGCGAACGGAGCCTTCGATGCAGGCCGCTTCCCACGCGGACTTCAATGAAATTTCTGCGGGGCCTTCAACCGTCATCATGGCACCGGAGAAAAATTGAATCTCAGCAGTGCCGCTCGCGAGTCTGAAAACTTCAGCACCGATGGTGTCACCTTCGCGAAATTGTGAATCGGAGTTTGGCCACTCAGCATCGAAGAGCTGTTCGACTACGGCGAATCCTTCCGCCGATTGCCCGTCCACTGTTGCGATCGTTTCCCCAGGTCGGAAAACCATCATCGCCGCCGAGCCAAGCAAAAATGCAATCGTCGCTGCTGCCGCTATTGGCATCAATTTTGGAAAACGAACGACTTTAACGTCTTCCATCGGTGCATCTTCGAGCTTCAACCATGGGGTTGCCGCTGCCGCCGCCGCCGCATTTGAATCGAATTCGATGCCCTGGCGCAATGAATCATCGATTGCGAGATAGCGACGGGCGATGGCACGAAGCTCGGGGCTTTCGTGCAAGCGGTTCTGAAACGCCGCGAAGTCGTCAGGCAAAATGGTGCCGTCGAGATAATCATCGAGCCATTCTTGCTCTTCGAATGGGAGATCGTCAAAATTCATTTTTGGATTCGATTTCATCATGCGTTCTCCATCCGTTGAGTTTTTTCTTCGACGCATTTCATCAGTTGATGGCGAAAGCGTTTCAAGCGCATGTAAAACGCGGCCGAGCTTGAGCCGGCTTCTTCAGCGAGTTCTTTGATTTTTATGCTGGAGGTGTAGGCGAGCATGACAAACTTGCGTTGTTTCTCGGGCATCGCGGCGAGGCAGGTTTCAAGTGCTTCGTGTTCCGCGCGGCGCGAATCAATCTCTTCAACACCTTCATCAGCCATCAGTTCGAGAACATCTTCGCGGAAAACGAGTCGGTCCCGCGCCATTTTTCGGCGATAAGCCAGGGACTCGAAACGGGCGATGACACAAGCCCACTTCATGAAGTTCGTCTCCGGATCATATTGATCAAATTTCCGCCAAATCACGATCGCTGTCTGTTGAAGGACGTCATCCGCATCGGTTGCTGTTGGTAAAAGTGAGCGGACAAATCGGCGCAGGTCCGGCTCGTAATGCGCGAATTTAGCCACGAAAATTTCGTAGCGGGCGTCTTCCAATGCGCTGGGAGTATTTTCAGAATGTGCCATCGGTCTCAACCATAACACTGCCGGTGGCTAAAAAAACTAACAGGAAGAGATGGTGATTTTTACGAGATGCGGACGCAAAAAATGGAATTCTCAGGCTTTACAAAATTAGGCCTGAAATCAATTCCTTCAAATTCCCGTTCCCTCCTTCGATTTGAACGGGAATTTAAAAGAATTTTTTGGAATTAACGGGAAGGAATCACCAATCAGATCTGCCGTTCCGACTTTTTTGCGCTGGCAACTCACGAATCAATAGGGTCTGTACGATAAACCAACCCTGTTGGTTCGTGGTGGCGTTTCGAACGTACCCTATTCATTCGTCGAACCAACAGGGTTCAATCGTAAACGGGTTCCATCACGGTGACGGCAAGCCAGGGGCCTTTGGTTTGCTTGAATGATGCCGCCCAAAACCAACTGGAAATGTCCGACCAGTTTTCTGCGGATTGAATTTCAGAAATCTGTTCACGAACTTGCCACGTTCCCCAATCAGGATGAGTTGCTTTCCAATGCTTCCAGCCGTTGAAGGTTTCAGAAAAATGATTTTTCAAATGGTATCCTGACGCACGGAGGCAGTCTGCGGAGGAATGGAGCTTCCGAGTCGGTTTCTCAACGTGGCGAAGGATAATTCTCGTTCCAGTCGTCGTTTTGAAAACACCAATCTCTCCGGGAAAAGCGCTCGCAAATCGTTGCTCCGTTTCACTGAGTGGGATGGGAATAAGATGCTCGTTTTCGAAGATTTCAGGAAATTCAATTGCGGTGGTGTTTGTCGGGCTCTGCTCAGTCGAGGAAGAAATTGCGAGTGGGGAAATTGCTATCGCTGCGAGAATCAGCGAGAAAGAAACATACTTTTGTTTTTGATAGGGGATCGGGTTGTCGTTTGCTACTTTTTGGAATCGTGCGCTGAGCTTTGACCATCCGAGTGCGAGCGCAGCAAACAGCACAACTCCAATTCCAACATGGGTCCAATCAGGGAGCAATACGATCTCGGTCTCTTTGAAGAAGAGTAAAAATCCGCGCGCGATGTTCGCGACGATGATGGCGATTCCAGCGAGCGGCGTCAGAAAAATCAGGGCGCGCCATGAATGCCGATGAAACGATGCGAGCACAAAGTGGAGAAAGAATCCCGCCCACAGCATCCGGATACCCGAGCAGGGAGGATCCACACCGATGGGCGCGTTTTGCCACCACAAGACAGTGCCGTGACGCTAGATGTCGCCGTCGATCGAACACAAATTCAAAAGAAATTCCATGCTGACTGCGGTGATCAGTCGCAAGGGATAGCCGAGATAGAATTGGGCGCTGGCGATAACTGGCAATGAGATGAGAAGCAGTCCACAGATACCGGGTGCGATGCGGTCGATTCGGAAAAATGCGCAAAGAAACACGATGGCGACCGCTGCCTGAATCATTGGATTTAACACGTTGAACCCCAGGACGTAGAGTGCGGCTGAAAAAATTGAGACGGCATTCCATCCAAGGGCCAACCTTCCACTTCGCTGAATTTTCTTTCCGATGAAAATAGCTGCGGTCAGCAACGCGACCAGTCCCCAGGATTCGTGCGATCCGTCGTTCAGCCGAAGGAGAAACCATTGCCAAACCGGATAAAAAGCAGTGATCGCGATTGCAGCGATCACACTCGGATGAACCCGAACACGCGGCTGATGAGTATCTTGAAGCAAGGCTCGATCAGCTGCGGTGATTTCGGTAATGGGATTCATCGTCGACTGAAAGAATCAGATTAAACGGAGTCGGCGACTTCACGGCGGCTGCGCTGAAATAACAGAAACAATCCGCCAACGAGCAACAGCAGCGGCATGGTTGGTTCCGGGGTCGACCCGTCCTCCGACGGCGGAGTTGGGAACGTTCTTTGGTAGAGGAAGCGGTTGTTTTACTTTCTCGCTTTCGAGTCCATCGGCCTTGCGAACCATGTCGTCGATTGCGATGAAGGCTGTGTAACGCGTCAGCAAATTGTATCCGAGCCCGAGGTTGGTAACCTCTGCGATTTCATCCCGGTTTTGATCTGTTGAGATGGTGTCTGAAAGCGTCGCGATGCGATTTCCGGCTCACAGATAGGGGAGTGCAGCATTGTCTTCTTCAGAGTTGGGAGCGGAGATGGTGTCTGAAAGCTTTATTTTTTCTTTTCCGGAAATTCCGGCGACTTCAATCGCGCCCGTTGGCTTGCCCCGGTATTTCCCAAAGACCACGACGGGACGATCAGCGAAGACGTCCGGATAGGTTCGTGGCTCGATGTCGTAGGCTTCGAACTCATCATTGAACGTGATTTCAACATCTGTGAGAACGGGCGAGGTGAGGAGTTTCCGAAGGCGGGTAGCTTCGTCTTTGGCGTGTTTTTTGGTGGTGACGATAAATGGCTCGCCCTGTCCGGCTCGGGCCATGCTTTCAATCAAAAAGGGATTCACGCTCGATCCAATCCCGAATGTAAAAACGTTGGCGTCGTTCAGATTGTCTCGAATGAGACCAAATGCATCGCGTTCGAAAGAAACGTAGCCATCGCTAACCACGACCATCGAACGGCTAGTCCCCTCTGATTTTGGAAGTGCGAACGCTTCTTTTAACGCAGGCAACAGTTGCGTCGCGCCGTTTCCGGACTGGCCATCAAGCATCCGCAGTGCCTTGCGGAAGTTTGCCTGAGTTGCGGGAAGCGGAGTTGGCGAAAGGACTTTATTTCCTCCGGCGAAAAAGAGAATATTGAAATGATCAGTCGGACGAAGCGAGCCTATCAAATTTTCTAGAAGCTCCTTTGACGTGTCGAGTGGAAATCCGTTCATCGATCCTGACACATCGACAACGAAAACGTAATCGCGATCAGGAATGTCAGTGAGCTTTGGTTTCTCAGGCGGTTGGACGGTGAGGAGAAAGAAGTTTTCGCGGAGTTTCTCGTCTTCGTGAAGCAAAAGCCCCGTAATGATTTTGTCGCCGGTGAGGCGGTATTTGAGAATGAAGTCGCGGTCGTCGGTCGCTTTGGATCCCGGTTGAAGGCTGAGCTTTGCAGTGGAGTCAGAAACGAAATCAACCTTCACCGGATACGTGTCGCAGGCGATGTAATTCAGCGGAAGTCCTGCATTCACCGTCGCGGTGACATTGAAGGTCGATGGGCTTGGAGTGTCTTTGGTGAGATACGGATTGGCGACCCATTGATCAGCTGGACCGCTTGTGTTCTTGTCGTTTGAAAAACGTGGCCCAACTACCGTTGGGAAATCGAACTCGTAGATTTTATCCGTAGCTAAAAGGTGCTCGGTGTAGCGAAGGGTCACTTCGATTTCGTCACCGGGAAGAATATGACCAACGCTCATTTGAAAAACGTTGGGTTGCTTTTGCTCGAGGAGCGCCGCGGTTTTGTTCTCCGTTTTTGCCTTTTCGTAGTTCGCCTTGGCGACTTACTTCTTTTCAATCTTCGCAATCACCTTGCGACCACCGATCGTGAATTCCATGCCGTGGACAGCCGCTCGAGTTGAGCTGGGAAAAACGTAGATACATTCAAGTTTCTTCTTCCCGGTGTTTTGGTAGAGCTGCCTGATTTCGACATCTGCGATCACACCTGAAATGTTCACTTCCACGTCGGTTGATTTGAGGGGCAGCTTTTCGGATTTGCCTTCGGTTTGATTTTCGCCGCCCTCGATAATGACGAAATAGGGCGACTGCGTTTTGCTTTCGCGATCGAAGGCGCCGGTTTCGCCAGTGCCGTTTCCGCCTCTAGAATTGGCGTGGGTGGTGACGGCAACAATTAGTGTCAGGAATGTGATCAGCTGTTTCTTAATACTCACCATCCTGCGTGGTGAATGTGAAGTGGAGTTGAACCGAATGTGAAACCTTTGTGAATTCGATCCGTGAATACGAAAAGACAGGATTGATTCATCGAACCAACCCGGTCTGATCGTTTGGGTGAAATGTCGGTGTTAAATTACGCAGCCACTTGCATCGGATCGCCGAATGAGGAGTTTCCGAGCCAGTTGCCGGCGAGTTCTTCACTGAGTGCTTGCTTGGCTCGATGGATCAAAACCCACAAGTTGCCTTTTGAAATATTCAGCAAATTTATGATTTCGTCGGTGGAGTAACCTTCCATTTCGCGCATCCGGAAAGCTCGGCCCATCGCTTCGGGAAGTTGATCAACTGCATCAGAAAGATCCGTCATAAACTCGTGGCGTTCAGCTGAAGCCACAGGCTGAAGGTCGGTTCTTTCATCGGCCCGCCGATCGAGCCACGTTGATTTCGCACCGTTTTCATTGTCGAATGCGCCGTCGAGATCGGTGGTCAAAACCGAAGGGCGACGACCAGTCTTACGATAATGATCGATCACTTTGTTGCGAAGAATTCCGGTCAACCACGTGCGTTCAGTGCAATCGCCTCTGAAGTTTTTACGGCCATTCCAGCCTGCGAGGAAAGCGTCCTGGACAAGATCTTCGGCTGTGCCGTAATCGGAAATACGCTGCAAAGCAAAACGGACGAGATACTCGTGATACTGCGAGATCCAGTTTTCGGGATCTAGCGTGTGCTTCGGCTTATTGGATACTGTGTTGTTCTTCATCACTTGTTCCTTTTCGTTATTGGGTTGATTGATTTTTTTATTTTCTTGATACTTACAGAACGGTCTGTCTGTTTTGTGGAGCAAAAAAAGGGAGGGTTACTCCTTCGTCTTTCTTTCAGCTTGGCAGATCTCTACCGCTGCTCGGCGAGCTGTCTGAATCGGCCACATCTCCCTTACGTTTTGAGTTTCGCTGCCAGCTCCTGAGTAGATGATAAATAAGCGGTCTCCGATTTCATGGGCTCTTTCTTTAGAAGCGACAAACTGAGCCACTAATGTCTGAAAAAATTCACGAATTGAAACTTTGTGGTCTTCAACTCGTTTACGAATTCCGCAGCAGCTTTCTCCTGTCACCGTTGCGGTGTTTGAAAAAGGGCAGCCACGAAAGTTACTTTCGACTAGATAATCTTCGAGGGTCTTAAAGTAGTTCGCGATTTTCTCACAAGGATCTCCAGAGGAAGCTAAGATATTTTCGCGTCCTTTTTCGGATCGGTCGTGAATCGCGTCGAGCCAAGCCTCGCAGAGCGCTTCTTTTGATGCAAAATGCTGATAAAAACTCGCCTTCGCCGTTTCGGCGGTTTTGATGATCTCATTAATCCCAACCTCAGAGTAACCTCGCTCGTTGAAGAGCTGGCCTGCGGTTGTGAGGATTCGATCTTTAGCGTTTGCTTTCCTCATTGTGAGATCACTGTATACAGACAAGTCGGTCTGTAAAGTGGTTTTTCTTAAGTTGTTTCGGGAGAGTCAACACAAAGCATTGATCAAGAATGGAATACGCCGTCCTAATTTTTCTTCATAAAATAAGAATTCCGCGTCCAAAGAAGCCAATAAACCCGAATTTGGGAATCAAGTCGCTCGGCGGGGGCGTCGAACTTGGCCCTGAATGGCGAAGAATAAGCCGACTAAGACCAAGGTAGCTCCAGCGATTTGCCATGGCACAAGTGGCTGATTTAGAATCCATTTCCCCAGAAAAGCTGTCGCGACCGGTTGAACAAGAAGGATGACTGATGCGGAGCTTGAAGGAAGGCTGCCAAGCGCCCATGCGATCAAGCCTTGTCCGCAAGCATGTGAGATGACTCCCAATCCAATCAATGGAAGCCAACCAATGAGGCTGTCAGGGAGAAGCGGCGCCTTGTGAAAAAAAGCGAGCGGAAACAAAACGATTGCAGCGACGGCACTCGCGCAAAACATCAGTAGCGGCGCCGATCTCTCTCGCCGATAGCGCTTCATCGAAAGCTGATAGGTTGCGTAAAAAACGGCCGTGAGTAGCGCCAGGAAATCACCGAAAACCGGATTTCCCGCTCGGGGAGGTTCGCGATTCGTTGAGCTAAGCATTAGTAGAATCATACCTCCAAAAGCAATTGAGGCCCCGAAGACAAAGCGTTTTGTAATTTTCTCTTTCCAAACCAACCACGCAAAAAGTGTCACCCACAAGATCGCGGTGTTCGCCAGTAAGGTTGAATTTGCGACGGATGTATTCTCGAAAGACCAGTGCCATGCCCAGAAGTCAGCGGCGAAAATGACCCCCGGAAACCAGAGCCAGCCAAGCCAAAGCCCGCCCGATTTCCCGGAAGCGGACTCTCGTTTTCTGATCCGAAATCCCCCAGTCACCGCCATGAAAATCCCCATCGCGATGGCCCCGATACAGACCCGCCAAAATGCGGAGTCCCACATTCCAACGTGCGAGAGGTCCGTGCTCAACACTGCGAAAATCGGTGCGAAGGAGATGCAGAGTGCACCCCCGATCAAACCGATGAGGTGAGGAACCGACAGCGAGTCGGAGTTGGACGATTCAGAATTCACTTGGCGAACCAAACGCTCCGATCGCCGGATTACACGCGAATTTTTTGCGCGGGTATGGCATACAATTCGACCTCTCAGGTCTGTCGTTTTGCCGCCTTTTTCTTCTTTTTCAGCTGAGCCCCTGCTGGTTCAAAGAATCTCAAATGTAGACGAACTTGCATAAAATTTTGCGAACCTTCGAGCCGCTACCCCTGTTGAATCGTTCCGCCTTTTTTGGTGAATGCGAGTTGCTTGTCAATTCCGGATTCTCGATTGAGTTTCC
>ERZ887851.3506-NODE-3506-length-11301-cov-53.193936_pt1 | contig 11301 bp, 13 predicted proteins | sample MGYA00521100_ERZ887851 | MGnify/ENA primary metagenome ERZ887851 (study PRJEB32303, sample SAMEA104408602) | aquatic metagenome | biome: Brackish water; feature: Pelagic; material: water | place: Baltic Sea | collected 2014-06-06T16:11:00 | depth 11,444 m ...
AAAACTTGCCTTTTTTAATGAGTGATACCGTTGGATTTATAAGAAAGTTGCCAACCCAATTGGTCGATTCATTTAAGAGTACATTAGATGAGGTTCGAGAATCCGATTTATTGCTGCATGTTGTAGATATTTCGCATCCAAATTTTGAAGAACATATAGCGTCTGTGAACCTAATTCTTGGAGAAATTAATGCGTTAGATAAGCCAACATTAATGGTTTTTAATAAGATTGATGCTTATGAAGCAGAACCTTTTGATGACACAGATCTGGTAGCGGTTCGTACCGAAGCTCATTATTCTTTAGAAGAATGGAAGTCCACATGGATGTCAAAAATTGGTCAAAATTCGTTGTTTATTTCTGCACTCAATAAAGAGAATTTAGAAGATTTTAGAAAACGTGTATATGATACGGTTCGCGAAATTCATGTAAAACGCTTTCCATACAATCGATTTTTATATCCCGATTATGACGAGCCTGTAAACTAAGAAAAAGTGATCCGAAGTAGTTTTTCCTTGAAAAGCCCTCCCAGAAGTTATTTTCCTTAGAAATTATAATTTATTCCCAGTCCAAATACTTGTCGCGTTTGTAAACCTTCAAATGCATTGTCATCATAAATTGTTTGATATGCTAGCGTGGTTGAAATGTATTTATTGATGCTCATGACTAAATTCATGGTATAATCCAGATCAACATTTTGTGGATCTTCTAAGTAATTTGAATACAAATTCAAAGTGTTTTCCATGGATATATTTTTCATCAAATCAAATTTATAATAGGCCCCTACAGATACACCAAACTCCAAACGACTGCTTTTTCCTTCATCCACACCAAAATAAGCAGCATTTGGCAAGGTGAGGGCTTTGTCAACAACTATTAATTTTGTGGTGGCAGGGGCGATATTAACTTTCAGATTGTCGCTTTTTTTCCAGAGCAAACCAGGCCCAAATTGCAAGTATCCAGGCGATAAAAATTTAGTAGGTCCTTCTGTATCACTATCTAAATCATCTGTAAATTGTGTTTTAAAATTGAGGAATGCGGAGTAATACCAATAGCCCTGAGCTTTTTTACCTATTACAGAGTTCCACTCCAAACGGTCATCTGATTTTTGAATATCTTGGTCTTTAATTTTTGTAATTCCAAAAGAAGCGATGATTTTGTTATCCCAAGACCAATCGCCTTTAAGATAATTAATATCATAATTTACGCCAATAGTTCCAGAAAAACTGCTAACGCCTCCAGCAACCCAGTTTTCAAATGCAGACTGGTTTAATAAAAATGTAAACGTACCGCCTTTAGTCCACACAGAATTTTCGGTATTTTCTGTTGTGGGTTCTTGAGCATACAGGTTATGGAATTGAATACTAAGGGCGAAAAATAAAATAAACTTTTTCATCGGATTTGGAGGTATTGGGGTTTATGATTGGGCACAAATATATAAAATTGCACTAAAACAAAAAATGTGAGTAAAGGATCCTTAATTATTTTTTAAACAAAGGCACAGACGAGCAGGCCTCTCCATACATAATTGACTTTGCAATGGGTTGTAATTTATCGATCAAAAAAAGATAGGCATTTTGCGGCACAGGTTTGTTTGAACAGCCTTTAATAATAACGGGTTTGTTTTCGCAGAAATGAAGGTCTAGGTCAGAAATAATTGTTTGATATAAAGTTGTTTCTAGAGCTTCTAAATCTCCTACTACAACTTGTTTGGCAATGCCAGAAAGTTGCAGTCTTATTAGCATAAAAGCCCAGCCAGGGATGATGGCATCAGAGGTACAATGCAAAGCTATAAATTGATCCTTATAGACGGCCCAATCATGGGTGTTTACAAGCGTTCTGAATTCTTTTTCCCGAAGAACTAAACCTTCATAAAGCCAGTCCTTGATATCAAAACAAATGCGTGCACCCTTAGGATAATAATCCTCTAAATCAATTGTGACAAGAGCACTGTTGGCAACACGATTTACAATTTCACCAGTCGCCATAATTACAACATTCCAAGTTCTAGTTTTGCTTCTTCACTCATTAACTCTTGAGTCCATGGCGGATCAAATGTAATTTCGACCACCGCATCTTTTACTTCATCTAAAGATTTGATTTTCTCTTCTACTTCTAAAGGCAGTGTTTCAGCAACAGGACAGTTGGGAGTCGTCAAAGTCATTAAAACTTTTACTTCATAATCTTCGTTGATGAATACATCATAAATCAGTCCTAATTCATAAATATCTACTGGAATTTCTGGATCAAAGATAGTTTTTATGACACGTACTATTTTTTCTCCTAAGGCGTTTACATCAATTTTTTCGGTATTCATAATTCTATTTGTGTTTGGTATGCAAGTGCATACATTTTTATTTTTTTAACCATACTCACCAATCCGTTAGCTCGGGTAGGAGACAAGTGTTCTTTAAGTCCAATTTCGTCAATAAAATTAGTGTTTGTATTTAATATAGTATTGGGACTTTGGTTCGAAAATACGCGTATCAAAATGGCAACGATTCCTTTGGTAATAATGGCATCACTATCAGCAGTAAACACAACTTTTTCATTTTCAAGATCTGCATGTAGCCATACTTTGCTCTGACATCCTTTTATGATGTTGTCTTCTGTTTTGAATTTGGGGTTGATCAATGGGAGTGATTTCCCTAAATCAATCATGTGTTCATAACGATCCATCCAATCGTCAAACATGGAAAACTCATCTATCAAATCCGCTTGTATCGTTTCAATATTCATGTGTTTATATTTATTATTTTTCAAAGGGCACATGGTACATCCATTTAATCATTTTCTTGGGTATCAAGTTTTGGTTATGGATGCGTCACAATGCAAAAATACAATTCTTAAATGGGAATTTTAATTTTCTTGTAGAGATAATATATATTCCACCAATGGCTTTATTTGCGCAGGAGGATATTTATGATCAAAATAACTCGATTGAATCGTATCCCCTTTTTGAATGACGCTTAGTTGGGCGAATGGAGCGCCATCATACTGCCTAAAATTGGTTGGAGATTTTAAATTTGGTAAAGTTACTACATTAATTTCTGCTAATAATTGCATGCACTTATTCCATTCCTTTGCGCCTAAATTTTTAAAAATAGGGTTTAGCTTTTCGTAATCTTTAAATTCTGTGAAGCTGTTTTGTGTTAATATAAGTTCTTGAAAAAAGCCACGGGTATTTGCACTGTAAGAAATAGTAACATCAGTTTGTTGTGAAGTGTTTTCATTGCTACTGAGAGCTGTTTTTTTTGAATTACAGTTTGTAGCAAGAATGATTAATGCAAAATAGGCAAGAAGTAGTTTCATGGATTTGGTATTTTTTAAACATACTAAAATCTAAATTAACGCAACATCATGGCGGCTTTTTTAACGCCCTCCACAAAAGTGTCTATTTCTTTTTTGGTATTGTAAAAACAAAACGATGCTCTTGCAGTTCCAGAAACTTTAAAGAAATCCATGATGGGTTGTGCACAATGTTGTCCCGTACGAATGGCAATCCCCAATTTATCAACAATGGTACCTAAATCATATGCATGAACGCCCTCTATATTAAAAGAAATAACCGATGTTTTATTTGTTGTTGGACCGTAAATTTGCATGCCTTCAATTGCATTTAATTTTTCAGTAGCATACTCTAAAAGTTCGTGTTCATAAGCGGCAATGACCTCAAAGCCAATTGAATTCATATAATCAATTGCAGCTCCAAAAGCAATTCCTCCACAAATGTTAGGAGTCCCAGCTTCAAATTTATGAGGCAGATCTGCATAGGTTGTTTTTTCAAAGGTTACATCAGAAATCATTTCTCCACCACCTTGATATGGGGGTAACTTATGCAACCACGATTCTTTTGCATAGAGCATTCCAACTCCTGTTGGACCACACATTTTATGACCAGAAGTCACATAAAAATCAACATCCAAAGCTTGCACATCTGGTTTGATATGTGGACACGCTTGTGCACCATCGACCAACACGGCTGCTCCTACCAAATGTGCTTTTTGAATCATTTCCTCAATAGGATTAATCGTTCCTAAAGCGTTGGAAATATGGTTGACAAAAACCAATTTTGGATTTAAAAGTAACAAGTCCTCATAAGCCGTCATATCCAAGGTGCCTTCAGATGTCATCGGAATTACTTTTAAGGTTGCTTTGGTTTTTTCGCAAAGCATTTGCCAAGGGACTATATTACTATGATGCTCAAGTGCTGAAACTAAAACGGTGTCATTTTTGTTTAGAAAACTCGCAAAGCCATTGGCCACTAAATTAATACTGTGCGTTGTTCCCGACGTAAAAATAATTTCATGCGTATGCTCTGCATTAAAATGTTTTTGAATGGTTTGCCGAGCCTCTTCATATTTGTCCGTAGCTTCTTGGCTTAAAGTATGAACCCCTCTATGAATATTAGCATTGTAATTAGAATAGTAATCTACTATAACATCAATGACCTGTTGTGGGGTTTGTGATGTAGCAGCATTGTCAAAATAAATTAAAGGTTTTCCGTTGACGGTTCTAGAGAGTATTGGAAAATCCATTCGGACTTTTTCAACATCAAAAGGGGTATTTGAATTTAGATCTTTCATTATAAATCAAATCCTATATTAACGCCAAGCTTCTTGGCAATTAAAGCATTTATTCTGTTTTTGAGTTGTGGAATTTTCACACTCTCTAAAACGTTATTAGCAAAAGCATACATCAAAAGTGCCTTGGCTTCTTTTTCAGGAATTCCTCGAGCACGTAAATAAAACAACGCATTTTCATCTAATTGCCCAATGGTGCAACCGTGCGAGCACTTCACATCATCCGCAAAAATCTCTAACTGTGGCTTGGTGTTGATGCTTGCTTTGTCACTGATAAGCAAGTTGTTATTAGCCTGAAATGCATTTGTTTTTTGAGCTTCTTTATTAACGAGTACCTTCCCGTTAAAAACTCCAATAGAGCTATCTCCAAAAATACCTTTATAATCTTGATGACTCTCACAATTAGGTTCAATATGATGTACCAAGGTGTTATGGTCAACATGTTGTTTGTTTCCAATAATAGTGACTCCATTTAAAGTGGAGTCAATATATTCACCGTTTTGGTAAAAGTTCAAATTATTTCGAGTCAATTTACCTCCAAAACTGAAGGTGTGTACCGATACATGACTTTCTCCTTCTTGATTTATATAAGTACTGTCGATTAGTGATGCATTTTCTTTGTCATTCTGAACTTTATAGTAATCAACAATTCCACGTTTGGCAGCAAAAATCTCGGAAACACTGTTGGTCAAACTTGGATTGTCTGTAAGGCTTTGGTGTCGTTCTATAATCTGAACATGAGCATTTTCATCAACTACAATTAAGTTTCTTGGTTGAAGCAAAAGTGCCGCTTCACTTCCTGTAGAAAAATGGATGATTTGAATTGGTTTTTCAACCATTATATTTTTGGTAATATGAATGTAAGCACCTTCATTTGAAAATGCAGTATTCAAGGATGTCAAGCTGTCTTTTTCAGCTATTGTATTAAAATAGTTTTCAATTACAACTTGGTATTTAGGTTTGCTTAAAGCGGCTGACATTAAGCAAATATCAATTCCATCGTGTGTGGTTTCTGAGAGATGAGATGCATATTTACCATCGACAAATACAATTTTATAACTGTCAATGTCATGTATAAAATAGGGTTGAACATCTTTATATTCAACAGCAAATTCTGTTTTTGCAAACACACTAAAATCTTGCTTCAACACCTTCCCTAAGGAGGTATATTTCCAAGCCTCATCTTTCTTAGCAGGAAAGCCTTCAGATTCAAAGCGTTTGATGGCTTCTGTCCGCATATCGTGCACAAAAGTATTGTCTAATGAGATTTGATTTTCAAAAGCAATAAAAGAGGATACTAATTTTTCTTTAAGTTCCATAAAGGCATTGCGTTCTTTTAATTTTCAGCTTCTTGTTTGATCCAGTCATACCCTTTTTCCTCCAACTCAAATGCAAGTTCTTTGGTTCCAGACTTTACAATTTTCCCATTGTGAAGGACATGAACAAAATCGGGTACGATATAATCTAAGAGGCGTTGGTAATGCGTAATCACAACGACGGCATTGTCTTTTGTTTTTAATTTATTGACACCATTTGCTACAATTCGAAGTGCATCAATATCCAGCCCCGAATCGGTTTCATCTAGAATTGCTAATTTTGGATTTAACATGGCCATCTGAAAAATTTCATTCCGTTTTTTTTCACCACCAGAAAATCCTTGGTTTAAGGAGCGTGATAAAAATTTTCGATCGATTTCTAAGAGTTCAGATTTTTCACGAATCATTTGAAGCATTTCTTTTGCCGGCATATCTTCTAAACCTTTTGCTTTACGCATTTCGTTTAAAGATGTTTTCATGAAGTTAGTGACCGTCACACCCGGGATTTCAACTGGGTATTGAAAGGATAAGAAGATACCTTTGTGGGCGCGTTCTTCGACAGAAAGTTCGTCGATATCTTGACCTTCAAAAGTAATTTCTCCTTTTTCAACTTCGTATTCTTCTTTTCCAGCGACGACAGCAGCCAAGGTGCTCTTACCAGATCCATTAGGGCCCATAATTGCATGAACCTCTCCTGGTTTTATCTCAAGATTGATCCCTTTAAGAATTGACTTTCCGTCAATGTTTGCATGTAAATCGGTTATTTTTAACATAGTTATTCTGTACCTAATTTTAATATTTTCTCTGTTTCTTTTGCTGCAGAAACGTTGATGATTTCAACAATCTCTAGTTTCTTTTCCCATAATATTTTAGGATCGTCTTTTGTGGATACGATTCCTCTCACTTTCACATTTACCATATCGGTTTCGTTGGTTTTAAGAGGAGCTGCTTTTTTATTTAATTCTTTTACTAAATCATTTAAAAACACCCCATAAATCTCATCGTCATTTTGTAAGACGGCAGCGTCGTCAAAAAAGATATAATTTCCAGATACGATTTCAGTATTATCAGGCGTTTCATTGTTGTTTTTAGGATTGTTTTTGCATCCTAAAACAGTGATTACAAAAACGAACATTAATAGATTTTTCATAGTTTAAATTTTATCCTACGGAGCCTTCGAGACTTATTTCTAGTAATTTTTGAGCTTCCACGGCAAATTCCATAGGGAGTTTATTTAGGACTTCTTTACTAAATCCATTCACAATTAATGCTATTGCTTTTTCAGTATCAATCCCTCTTTGATTACAATAAAATATTTGATCTTCTCCAATTTTACTTGTAGTTGCTTCGTGCTCAATTTGAGCTGATTTATTTTTGGCCTCTATGTATGGGAATGTGTGCGCACCACACGCGTTACCCATTAATAGACTGTCACATTGAGAAAAGTTTCGAGCATTTTCTGCTCTCGAACTTATTTGAACCAATCCTCTGTAACTATTTTGTGAGTTCCCTGCAGAAATTCCCTTACTAATAATCGTTGATTTGGTATTTTTCCCTAAATGTATCATTTTGGTGCCGGTATCTGCTTGCTGAAAGTTATTGGTCACTGCTATGGAGTAAAATTCCCCCACAGAGTTATCTCCTTTCAAGATACATGATGGATATTTCCATGTCACAGCACTTCCAGTTTCAACTTGCGTCCAAGAAATTTTGGCGTCTTTTTCACAGATTCCTCGTTTGGTCACAAAATTATAAACACCTCCAACTCCTTTAGAATCACCTGGATACCAGTTTTGAACGGTGGAGTATTTAATTTCAGCGGCATCCATAGCAATCAGTTCTACAACGGCAGCGTGCAATTGATTTTCATCTCTACTTGGAGCCGTACAGCCTTCAAGGTAACTCACATAGCTGCCTTCATCTGCAATCAGAAGGGTGCGTTCAAATTGACCCGTTCCTCCTTGATTGATTCTAAAATAAGTAGAGAGTTCCATTGGACATTTTACACCTTTTGGGATGTAACAAAAACTACCATCACTAAATACAGCACTGTTTAGGGCGGCATAATAATTGTCGGTTGTTGGAACAACGGTTCCTATGTATTTTTTAACGAGTTCAGGATGTTCTTTGATGGCTTCAGAAATACTCATAAAAATGATGCCTTTTTCACCAAGCGTCTCTTTAAAAGTGGTCGCAACGGATACAGAATCAACGACTATGTCCATAGCGATGTTATTCATTTTTTTCTGTTCATCAATCGAAATCCCTAATTTTTTATACATCGCCAATAAGTCTGGATCGACATCGTCTAGGGTTTTGTTTGGATCTACAGATGCTGGAGCAGAGTAATAAGCAATCGCTTGAAAATCGGGTTTTTGATAGTTTACATTTGCCCAGTCTGGCTCTTCCATGGATTTCCAAACTTTAAAAGCTTCCAATCTCCATTCAGTCATCCATTCTGGTTCCTCTTTCTTTTTTGAGATGGCTCTTACAATAGATTCATCCAAGCCAATAGGGAATGTTTCGGAATCTATATCGGTATAAAAACCATATTCATATTCTTTGGTTTTTAACTCTTCTCTTAAATCATCTTCGGTGTACTTACTCATACCACTAATAAAATTATATTATAAAGAGAAAGATTCTCCACACCCACAAGTACGATTTGCATTGGGGTTATTAAACACAAATCCAGCTCCGTTTAGACCACCAGAATACTCTAGTGTGGTTCCGATAAGGTACAAAAAACTCTTCGTATCAACCACGATTTTCACACCGTTGTCTTCAAATAATTTATCGCCTTCACCTTGAGATTTGTCAAATTTTAAGTCATAAGATAGCCCTGAGCATCCTCCGCTTTTAACTCCAACTCTTACAAAGTCATTGGCGGGATCAAATCCATCTTCATACATTAATTGCACGACTTTATTTTTTGCTGTTTCAGATACTTTTATCATAATGCTTATATAGATACTTTCTAAATAGTCCACAAATATACAACATACAGAGGGGATTTCCATACATCCTAACATTATATTAATAGATCGGTTTATAGGATTTGCCTATAGGTTAGAAAAGTCTGGATTTTTTATAAAATCAGGATCCGATAAACTTAAAAGAAAGGCCTTCAAATCGGCTTTTTCTTGAGAGCTGAGCTGTACGCCTCTTTGATCTACTTTTTTCATTAAGGGATCAATAGTTTCAGAGTTTTGTAAACCTTCGCTGTAATGATTGATAACGTCTTCAATTGTCTCAAATCGACCATCATGCATATAGGGAGCTGTGAAGGCAAGGTTTCTTAGAGAAGGCGTTTTGAATTTTCCGTTGTCAGCGGGGTCCCCAGTTACATTCCCTAATCCGAGATCAGAAAACGTAGTATCTAAGCCGTTATTGTGAAATTTATTATCAGTCCAAAGCGGATTGTTGTCACTTCCATGACAATGGAAACAATCGCCTTTTGATTCGTCCATAAAAATATTAAAACCATTTGTTTCTTCTGGAGTTAATGTAGCGGTGCCTAAGAGGAATTTGTCAAATTTTGAATTTGCCGAAATAAGGGTTCTTTCAAACTGAGCAATGGCTTTAGAAACCAATACGGAGTCAATAGTCCGCGTTCCAAATGCCGCATTAAAAAGTTCTGGGTATTCTGGATGTTTTTGGAGTTTATCAGTTACCGCTTCCCAAGTGGAGTGCATTTCTATTGGGTTGGTTATGGGTTCAAATACTTGATTTTCAAGCCCAAAATCGCGTCCATCCCAAAAAAACTTGTTGTCATAATTCCATGCTAGGTTGAATAGAGGCATTGAGTTTCGGTTTCCAAATAAGCCGTCAATTCCGTCACTAAAGCGAGTGTCATCTGTAAATGCGTTTGGAGTTTTGTGACAACTAGCACAAGCTAAAGTGTTATTGGCCGATAAAATAGGGTCAAAAAACAGTTTTTTTCCTAAGGAGATGCCTTCCTCTGTTTGGGGGTTGTTTGAGGGAATAACGGGGTCTAGGATGAGGTCTTGAAACAATTTGGGTATTTGGAGTGGACTTGGAGTAGGGGTGTTTATATAAGACTCTGCGGATTCGTTGTTACAGGATGCAGTACCTAAAGCAAATACGGTTACAAGAAAAGAGAATCTTTTAAACGTCATATCTAGTTAATTCTATCAATAGAAAATACATTTTGTCCATTTTGATACATCAAAATTTGAGCCTCAGAATTGGGCATAAGCATTTGATTATATACATTAAGATCCCATGAGTATGGGTTTTTAAACCATTCTTCAATATGCATCGCAACACTAATTTCTGTATCAGCTGCAATCGTAATCGCTCCTAAGTTCACTCTAAAAAATGTATCTTGTGGAAACGTTGGATTGGGTCCTGGATTGTCAGCTGCTCGGATGGCATGGTAATTATATCCTTGTGATTCATTATTGGAGTTTAAAAATTTGCCATCTAATTGCATGTAGTGATAACCGCCTCCAAGCATTAAGGGAACATTCCAAGATACTGCATTAAGGTCGTTGTATGCGCCATCAATATTTTTTTCATTAACAAAACCGAATACAAAAGAAACATTGCTGTAAGTGCCTGTTAAAATTTTTTGATATGGCGTGAAAGACAGGTTTGTTTGATTGGTAACATCCACTAAATTATAGCCTTCTAACAATATGGTTTCGCCATTTGTTTTTGTGAATTCAATGTCTGAAATTAAGTAGCGCAAGCGTTCAATACTCAAAAGGTTTCCTTTAACATTTGTGTAATTGAGCGTGTTAAAATCAGAATTTGTTACTTGCATATCTTCCCAATAGTGAGAAAATGCCATTGTAACATTTACGGAGGAAATAGTGTCATCAGAATCGGAATTGCATCCAAATAAAATTACTAAGCTGAGTATTAATAAAGTATGAAAATGTTTCATTTTAATTTGAGTATTAATAGGTCAGCAAACCCGTTGTTATTAAAAATATCTTCATTGGAGCTGTTGGAATCTCCAACAGCAATAATTGTTTGGTCATTGAGTTCAACCGCATCATAAAAAAAATCAACGTTACTACCCCCAATGGTTTTTTGCCATACTAAGTTGCCACTGCTATTTATTTTTATGATCCAGGCGTCATTCTGTCCTTTGTTTGAAGTAAGACTGCCATCCGTACTCCGTGAACTTCCAGCAATTAAAAAACCATTATCTTGTGTTTTGGAAACGGATCTTCCGACATCAAAACTACTACCTCCCAAGGTTTTTTCCCAGAGCAAGGTGCCTTCAGGAGTTATCTTTATAATCCATAAATCTGCTGCACCATTGTTTTGAGAGATGTCCAAATCATTACTTCTTGTATCTCCTACAATTAAATAGTTCCCATCTGTTGCTTGACTGATTGCATGGGCTTCATCAATTTCACTACCCCCAAAGG
>ERZ887851.3517-NODE-3517-length-11281-cov-7.903884_pt1 | contig 11281 bp, 7 predicted proteins | sample MGYA00521100_ERZ887851 | MGnify/ENA primary metagenome ERZ887851 (study PRJEB32303, sample SAMEA104408602) | aquatic metagenome | biome: Brackish water; feature: Pelagic; material: water | place: Baltic Sea | collected 2014-06-06T16:11:00 | depth 11,444 m ...
CGTCACAGTCCGGTTGTGCCACCGCGTCGGCCAACGCTTGATACAGGGACCCATTTCTGCCATACGCCAACCCGCGCAACATATCCTCGTCACAGCGACAAAATGGACTGCGCAAGAATATCGCAAGCGCAAGGTCATTTTGCGGTATCAGCGCAATTTCTCCAGCCACCAATAAGTCTTTCACAACCAACTGATCGAGCAACTTCATCCGATCCGCCCCCGCGATACGAATGTCACCTTTCCGGTTTCGCAAAGCCTTCAGCATTTCATAGAAAAAACTATCGCGCTTGCGGACTAGAATTAGAATATCGCCCTGACGAATTTCATGGTCAGCATTTTTTAATAGGCTAACAATCTTATCCGCTATCCGATCTGCCAGAATAGTCCGGTCGGAAACCTCAGCTATACTTGACGGAATATCGCCCGGGCTATCCTCGACCTTGGGTTTATCCGTTTTAACCATATCCCATAGCTCAACATATCCGAGAGCGTCCTCGCGGAACGGTATATGGTTAATCTCTTCCTTTTGCGCAGTAAGGCCGTCGCGCGTGGCTGGGGTCGAGAAAACAGCATCGACTGCCTGCAAAATTTCTGGTGCAGATCGCCGCGACACACGAAGAGACTCACTCGCGAAGGCAGCATTAGCTGTCGCCGCCCGTCCAGAAAAATAGTGGCGCATTTCATCAAACTTCTCAGGGCGCGCACCCTGGAAACTAAAGATCGATTGCTTCTCATCACCCACTGCAAAGATCGTACGTGTATCTTCCCGCGCCGATATGCCTGTGAAAAATTCATCCGCCAGAGCCCGAATAACCTTCCATTGTTCTGGGCTTGTATCCTGCGCTTCATCAACGAGAATATGATCTAAACCTGAATCAATTTTAAACTGCACCCAAGCAACAGCCTCGCTATTTGCCAACAAGTGGTTGGTATGACGAATAAGGTCATCATAATCCAACAGGTTTCGCCTCAGTTTCTCAGCTTTATATTTACGAATGAGCGGGAATGAGAATATATAAACCGCCCGTGTTAAGCGTCGTCGTTGAAGGAGCCGACGGTTAGCTTCCAGAAAATGAAATCTCTCCGACAAATTTTTTAAAGCCTGTGTAAATTTAACGTCATAGTTTATAACTGCCTTAGCAAATATTTTTTTGCGTGTCTCGCGGTCAGACGCCGTCTCAAAAATATCTCTGACGCGAAGCCATAATTCACTCAAGCTACGCTCACCTAAACTTGCCAACCTCAAAAATCGATCGCGGGCCTTGATATCATTTACCCCGCCAACCTCAGTCGTAATTTTATTTACCGTTGGCACAATGGCTTTTAACGAATTGACAAATTCGAGCATTCGATCGTCCATATCTTCCTCAAGAATGGTCGGCAAAGCTGAAGACGTCTCGAATTTTTCGGACAGCATCTGTTGTAAAACACCAACCGTATGGGGAGACCGACCTTGTGCCTCGGCACCGATTAATTGATTGGCTAACTTGTGAAGATCGTCGCCGGTCAAACGCCGAATAAGTTCATCAACCGCCATAGCTGTATCTGCATCACCGGGTTGGGTAATAATCTGCTCACAAATTTTTGTAAGTATTTGCTGGCTCTCACCATCATCCATAAGGGCGAAATTGGGGGTTAAATTAGCTTCCAATGGAAACCTATGCAGCAGCGATTCACAAAACGCATGAATAGTTTGCACCCGCAACCCACCCGGCGTCTCCAGCGCGCGTGCAAACAACGTTCTCGCTTTATAGAGTTCGAGCGGCTCGATGATCGTAAAACCTGTACGCTGCAAAATAGCCTTACTCAATTCCGCATCCGACAATTGCGCCCACTCACCCAATAGTTGATACAGACGGTTCTGCATTTCAGCCGCGGCACTGCGTGTATATGTAAGGCATAATAATTTTTCGGGCGCAACACCGTCGAGCATCAAGGTGACCAGGCGCGTAATTAAAACATAGGTTTTACCTGACCCCGCATTGGCGCTGACCCATGCAGAGACTTTAGGGTCCACGGCTGGCGAAACAGTCGCTGATAGATTTGATGAACTTATGTTACTCATTGATAGCCATCCTCGTCGTGAACATTCGACCACTCTTCAACGCGAGCCAGATGATCATAGTCGCTTTTGTAACCAATAAGCTTTGGCCGCATCCGCGAAATAAAGGGCTGTTGCGGATCACGAAACTTTTCAATTAAGGTTTTAATAACAGCCGTTGCACTGGCAATAATCTCCGGCGAAACGTCCATATTTTTAATTTCTCCCGCTGGGTCGCCGCCACTCAGACGAACATACTCCAAGGCCCCCACATCATCTGCCGCCAAGCCTTCGAAACCACCTGCGGACAATATCGCCGCTTCGAGTATCATTTGAACCGACCAAAAATTATCTAAATGTGGCTTACTTGGAACTTGCCCCGTCTTATAGTCGATGACTGCGTAACGCCCATCCTTCATGCGGTCAATCCGATCCGCCTTGGCTGTTAGACGAAATGGCTCACCGGCTATTTCCATATCCAGCCGTCCCCAAACTTCAGCAAAGCTAGCCTCGAGTTGACCGCGTCGGTCGGCCTCAAAACCACTTAACCACTCAGAAATAGCCCTAAAACGAGGTGCCCAACTGGCGAATGCGGCGTCTCCGCCGGGCGTATTGGCAACCGCATCTCCGGCTATCCGCTGCAAAGTCTCTGGAATATTGTCTGGCAGGTCGCGCGGGTATTCATGTAAAAACAATTCAACAATTTTATGCAGCAGCGTACCGCGATGCGCGGCACTAAAAGGCGTTTCTACCAAATCCCATTCACGCAAGCCCAACACATGGGTTGCATAGACTGCATAGGGGTCGCGCATTAAGGTCTCAATTCGCGTTACCGATAATTGCTTTGGCCGTTGCTCAAGTGGCGGACAGGGTGCAGGGCGAGAGGCTGGATAGATTTCGTCAGGGCGGTCTAGGGCCTGCCACCATGCAAACCGTTGCTGGCAGGTTGCTTGCTCAAGCTGGCCAGCTAATATTTCCAGACGGCGCACCCAGCGTGAGGCCACGGTCGGCGACCCATCTACTTTTAAAGACCGCGTTAAAATTACTCGATCGGCACTAGCGGCCTGGACAAAATCATGCGCGGCGAGGCCAATCCGGCGCTCAGGTGACGCCATGCCGATTTGCTTACGCATGGGACGAGATAGCCACGGCCCAGTATCGGGTAGTGGCGGCCATATTCCCTCATTCAGTCCGCCCAATATCATGACGTCGCAATGCATCAGGCGCGATTCGAGGAGCCCCCATATGTGCAAACGATCCGAGCCAACACGAACATCGCGCACCACTTTGCCGTCCATCCATTGGCGCAATAAATCCAGCCAATCATTTAAACTAACATCAGGCGCCGTCGATGCACTGAGCAATAAAGCATCAAAAAAGCTAGATAGGGATTCACCAGCTGAACCGGCAAAAATATATGGATCTGAAACTTCCGCGGCCGTATCTTTGCCAACTTCTAAAACAAGATCTAGGCTGTGACCGCGAACTAAATTACGCGCAACATCTTGCATGCCAGCCAGCAATACCGCGACGCCGTGGCGTTCGTTACGCAAACTTATTAGTGGCTGGAAGGATGCCGCCACTGTTTCCAGAAAACGCTTAATCCTTGTCAATGTCGCAAGCGTATTCAAATCATTGGCGGAGACAGCCGCCAGGTCGTCATCAATCCTTTTGAGCAGACCCGCAAACCCGTTATTTGTCTTTGGCCCGCGCAAGAATTTTCTTTCCAAGTCGGAAACACATTGCAAATGTTCAGAACGCCGTTGTCCGAGATGGGACATTGGGTGCCGCATTACAGCGAGTAGCGCAACCGGAGAAAAGTCAGTGAGTACCGCCTCAACAATCAATTGAAAGAAAATAGCTGTAGGCGTAATGCGCAAACTTTTGCCAGCTGAATCATCAACCTCAATTCCCCAACGACGCAGTTCAGCCATAACCCGGCGCGCCAAGTTTCTGTCTGGCGTAACCAAAGCCGCCGTCTGGTCACCGGTCTCTAAAACCTCACGCATATGTAATGCGATGGCTCCTGCCTCACTTCGTAAATCCGGCGCTTCTAATAAATGCAGCCCTTGTGTTGAAGGTCGGGCAAAGCTGTTACCATCACTTCTTTGGCTGGCCCAACCACCCGTATAGCTGGCAGGAACCATCGCCTGATGTAGCAAACGCGCCCGATCGGAACTCGCAGAGCTACCAGGCCATAACCTGACTTCGTCGCGATCAACGCCCATTTTATTCAGTAGTCGCGCCATCGACGTCTGAGGGTGAGACGGGTCTTCACGCATCGCTTCCCACAATACGTCATCACTATCTGTATCTAGACCCGGTAATATAGTCGCGCCCTGTGGTAAGCGCGCAATGACGTTTAGCAAGATCGACGTCGCTTTCAGTGTGCCCGTCGAGCCAGCCGCAATAACCGGGCCTTTGGGTGGGTTTTCAGCCCAATAACGACTAAGGTTTGCCAATAACCGATTGCGCCGGTCGACTGGATCTAACCGATTAGCAGCCTGCAAATAATCCGGCCAACTTTGCGTGATTAGGGATAAGAACTCAATCGTGTCTTGCCAGTTTTGTGCTAATTCCTCTGGCACCAGATTTCTTAGTTCTTCCCAATCGACCTCATCATTCTGCCCCATATCAAGAAATCGAATTAGATCAGCGACCAAAGCTGCGGATTGAGGTGACGATAAATCTTGCCCCCGACGCTCCAGCCACCATTTGCGCACTAAGTGCATGAGATAGAAATGCCGCTCGAACTCCTCAATTGCCGGCAATACCGACAGGGAGGCGACCGACTGATTGAAAAAATGCCCACCTTCAGGGCCGTCCTCCTCAACATCGCCAATCGTGCGAATATGCGGCAACCACATTGCGGTTGAAGATGTTAATTCTTTAGACACCATAGACAAGAAGTAATCGCTCAAAAGACGTGCAGCTCTTCGGGTCGGTACCAATATAGTAACATCGGCTAATTCACATGGGCCAAATAATTTCACCCTCGCATCTGCATCGTGCAAGGTGGCGACGAGCTGACGCAAGAAGGGCTGCCCTGGAGGCACTGTAAATACCTTGGGCTTAGCTTCTTTATAGCGATCTAAATTAGAATCGGGCGTCGAACTTTTCATATCTGATTGTACATCGAAAAGTCATTGTGTGGATTACTGATTTAGCAAATAGTCCTCAGCCGCCTGCAAACCTTCTGGCGTCCCAACATGCATCCACTGCCCGGCCATCACAAAGCCGAATAAACGTTCCCGCTCAAGTGCATTATCAAAGGCAGCATTCAGTGAGACCGGCCCATCTGGAAGCGCCGCAATTAACTCGGGTTTTATTATTTGGACACCAGCATATAAAAAAGGTGCCGTCGCTTTACGATTGCCAGAAGCAACCTTGGTGCCGGATTGGCCCCCAAGCCGCATCAATTTACCATCGGCCATGCACATAAAATCACCGGCCCCATCGTATCCAAGCGCGGTTTCACGCTCCGATAACAAGAGGCATGCCTCCATAGTCAATGGATCGAAACAATCGATAAGCTGCTGAATATTTGATTGCGTTTCGTGCCAAAGAATATCAGCATTACACACAAGAAAGGGGCTATCGCCTAAAAGTGGGAGCGCCTTCTTGACGCCGCCGCCTGTTTCCAGTCGAAGCTCGCGTTCATCCGACACAATAATCTTGGCTGCGCCCTGCCAACTAGCCAAGAAGGTTTCGATCTGCTCAGCCTCATGATGCACATTCACAACAATGGTCTTAACGCCAACTGCGTCCAGACGGTCTAGCATCCGTCCTAATAACGGTTTGCCGGCGACGCGGCGAAGCGGCTTAGGCGGATCCCCAGCCTTTGCGCGCATTCTCTGGCCTAAGCCTGCCGCCAGAACCATAGCGAATTTTGGAGCGAATTTTGGAGCGAATTTTGGAGCGAATTTTGGAGCGAATTTTGGTATGAATCCCGTATCAGACATTTACATCTCGCTCTGACTTTTGGCTGAATTTGGCTCAATGCGTTTTAGCCACTCCAAGTCTATATCATTCGCGCGAAACCATTGCACAAATGGAGCCAAGGCTGGATGCGCAAGACCTTGGACCAAGTACGTTTCAATACGAGGCAAGTGAACACGGTATTGCGGCTTGCCATCGCGCACCGCGAGGCGGTGAAATATGCCAGCAATCTTCAAATTTCTTTGTACTCCGAGAATTGCATATTCACTAAGAAATTGGTCTTTCGCCAAATTGTTGCTACCAAAACGTGTCTGGCAATAATGGTTTAACCAGTGAGACTGGGTGGCTTCATCAACATCAATTCGTGCATCTTGTAATAAGGAAACTAAGTCGTAGGCAGGCGAACCAGCGACCGCGTCTTGGACATCGATTAAACCAATTCTGAACGCGCATTGGCGCTCAGGTAGCCAAAGAATATTCGGCGAATGAAAATCACGAAGTACCGTGACGGGTTCAGACTTTAATTGGGTTATGGCCAGGTCTTGCCAAAGGCCTATAAAACTTTGTCGCGCCGCCTCGTCCAGCGTTATCTTTTCAGCTGGTAAATACCAATCCAAAAATAGGCTGGCTTCTGTGGCCAAGACATCACCGTCATAAATTTTTCTTTGCTCTAACAAATGTGGCGCCGGAGCTAGTTCGTGCAATTGGGTTAAAAACTCAACCGCTTCCATATACATAGTCGCGAGCGTTTGCGGCTTAACCAGAGGATCGATATTTAGGCGATCTAAGCTGTCATTGCCAAGGTCTTCCAACAAAATCAGCCCATCGTCCAGAGCTGAACTATAAATCTCAGGTGCAGAAAAGCCCTTTCCATGAAGCCATTCGACCATGGCGCAAAAATCCGGCGCGGCTTCCGCCAAATGAACTTTTTGTGAATACGGTTTGCCATCATATATCGCTGGGCCGTCGGGCCCTGCAGGCCAGTCCATTAAGATAGCATGATCTCCATTGGCTTTGGTCAAGCGGGCGAAGCTGCGCGAAGATGCGTCGCCAGCAATATGTAGGAAGTTTGCCTCCCCCCAGCCTGCGGCCTCTATAAAGCTACGGATGGTTTGTTGCCTGTCTGTTGTGGCTTGCCACTCTGTCGCCAGAGCTTGCAATCGAGGTGAACAGGCGTCGCTCCAACTTAACTGGATAAATCGCGCCATGGCATTGCTGGGGTCGAGTTGAAGTTGGATATGGATGTCGGGGTCAGGCAAATGCCCCTTAGCGTTTTCTGCCCATTCAATCAAAACCGCATAATCATTTAAGGCTTCGATGAGACCCAGTTCCTTGATCTCGTTAGGCTGAGCAATTCTGTATAAGTCAGCATGCAAAACCGGGACGCGGCCATCATCATACGGATAGACCAGCGTAAATGTTGGGCTGGCAACGGTTAAGTCTGGATGATTTAGGGACTGAATAAGCGCACGCGCAAGAGCCGTTTTCCCCGCCCCCATATCGCCCGATAGGAAGACCAGGTCCCCAGCTTGAATAACCCCTGCCAATAAAGCCGCAAAGCTTGATGTCGCGGCTTCACTTGGCAAGTGAAAATTAATTTCGTTCATACTCATTAGGCGGTTTTAATACCGCTTTGATCTATGAGCAACCGTTCTAGTAACGATAATGTTCTGGTTTATAGGGACCTGATTTGCTCAAGCCAAGATAGCTAGCCTGATCATCGCTTAAAGTAGTCAATTTCACGCCCAAACGAGCCAAATGCAATTTTGCAACTTTCTCGTCTAGATGTTTCGGCAACACGTAAACTTCATTGTTATATTTCGCATTATTTTCCCAAAGTTCGATTTGCGCCAAGACCTGATTGGTAAAGGATGCGCTCATAACAAAGCTCGGGTGACCTGTTGCACAACCTAGGTTTAACAAGCGGCCCTCCGCGAGAAGAATAATCCGCTTACCGTCCGCGAATTCAACTTCATCAACTTGCGGCTTCACGTTATGCCACTGCATATTGCGTAAAGCGGCGACCTGAATTTCACTATCAAAGTGGCCAATATTACCGACAATCGCCCTGTCTTTCATAGCCCGCATGTGATCAACCGTGATTACGTCTTTATTGCCAGTCGCCGTGATGAAAATATCGCCAATAGCCGCAACATCTTCCATAGTTGTTACTTCATAGCCTTCCATCGCGGCCTGTAACGCGCAGATCGGATCCACTTCAGTTACCAATACGCGGGCACCCTGACTACGAAGGCTTTCAGCCGAGCCTTTACCGACGTCGCCAAAACCAGCCACTACAGCGATTTTACCTGCAATCATGACATCCGTCGCACGCTTGACGCCATCAACAAGGCTTTCGCGGCAACCATAGAGGTTGTCGAATTTCGACTTGGTTACGCTGTCATTGACGTTAATCGCTGGAATTTTGAGCGTACCGTCACGCGCCATATCATATAAACGCAAGACGCCCGTGGTTGTTTCTTCAGATACGCCAACAACATCGTCCAATATTTCAGGGTATTTCTCATGCAACATTTGCGTGAGGTCGCCGCCATCATCTAGCAAAATATTAGGCGCCCATCCGTCAGGACCTTTAATCGTCTGCTCAACACACCACCAATAATCTTCTTCCGTCTCACCCTTCCAAGCGAAAACCGGAACACCCGTTACGGCGATCGCCGCCGCGGCGTGGTCTTGAGTTGAGAAAATATTGCACGACGACCAACGCACTTCAGCACCCAGCGCCGTTAGCGTTTCGATCAAGACAGCCGTTTGAATGGTCATATGCAAACAGCCAGTAACCCGCGCTCCTGAAAGAGGTTTGGATGCACCAAATTCCTCACGAAGGGCCATCAAACCAGGCATTTCGGTCTCTGCGATCGCAATTTCCTTACGACCCCAGTCCGCCAAACTAATATCTGCAACCTTATAATCTTGAGTGCCCATGATAAAATCCTTTTCATTTAGATGAGCGGGATATAGCAGGCTATAGCGGCTAGCGCAAGCGGATATAAAGATTTCTTTATATCTGAACCATAGTCCGCAACAGAGCCCTTGGTCACAAAATTTGAATTAATAGGACGAATGAAAAAGCTAATTGGTTGCGTAAATTTGGTTGTGTAAATTTGGTTGTGTAAATTCTGATGCTACTCGTCTAATTCGCCAAAGCCATCCTCAACAAGTGCCGACAAAGCGGCGAGCGCTTGATCTGCTTGAGGCCCCTCTGCGCTTAAGCCAATGCTACTGCCAATGGACGCTGTGAGCATCATCAAACCCATTATAGATGAAGCTGAAACGCTCTCACCATCCTTCGTAACCGTTACATTTGCGTCAAACTGCTCAGCCAACTTTACGAATTTGGCCGACGCCCGAGCATGTAGGCCGCGATGATTTATAATCTTTACTGTTTGCACGGACATGGTTCTAACATAATTGGACTTCTATTTTTATTTGGATGTTCCTGCCAATACTTGACTAGCTACAGAGATATACTTTCGGGCGGCCTCCTGCGCAGCGATAACAGCCTCGCCCAATGACATCGTCTCGCGAACACTGACAAGTCGAATTAGCATAGGTAAATTAATACCGGCTACGACCTCAACTTTATCTTTCTCTAGAAGAGAAATAGCGAGATTAGATGGAGTTCCGCCAAACATATCCGTTAATAAGACGACGCCTTTACCACTATCGACATCGCGAATAGCGGAGACAATATCCGCGCGGCGCTGTTCCATATCATCATCAGGGCCGATAGAAATCGTCGCCACATCTGCCTGCTCCCCAACTACATGCTCGAGCGCAGACCTAAACTCTTCTGCCAACCTGCCATGCGTGACCAATACCATTCCGATCATTGACGTCTCCTTTTGATCTTCCTAATTTGCATTGTAACGTCCTGAGAAACAAGAGAAACCCGTCAAAGCAAAACTAAAATAGACCATTTTATGTTTGCTTTCTCTCACTAAGGCTCGCCAGATCAAATATTGCGTCCTCAGGAAATCCATTGAGCCCGATTGTCGTGAACGCGAGAGCAACGCGCTCAGCAGCAGATGCCTCAAAAGCCGATAGGCAAAGCTTTGGAAATTGTTGCCCTTCAATGACTTCATAAGCTGGTTCCGGCAATCGCGGCATGTCTTGGTTCGGGACGACGTCAACGATCAGTCTTAAGGCTGCCTTGGCTTCATAGGGGAATTTAAACAAACCTAAACCACGAATTTCTATTAGCCCAGTGATTGCCTCGGGACATGACATATATATTTGATCGCCATCGCTACTTAAGTTCACTCTATCATCGGCAACCAGACAAGCGCCTTGGGTGCGGATCAGACGCAAGGCTAAATCTGATTTTCCAGAGCCAGACCCCACCACGCAACAATACGCCACCTTCGGGCCAACAAACGGCAGTAGCAAAATGACTGTGGCTATCTTTTGGCATCGAAAATGTCTTCCATCTTTCAATCAGATTTAACTGCAGATTTGGCTGCAGATTTCTTGGGCTTTGTTTCTTTAGATTGAGCTTCCTTGGATAAAGGTAAACTAAGCGTGAAATAAGCACCCACTCCATCGGGACGGTTGGCTGCGCGCAAATCCCCCCCATGCACGCGAGCAATTTGGCGCGATATGCTTAAGCCAAGACCCGAATGACCACTTGCCGACAGTTTTTCGGATGTATTGGATCGGCTTGGGGCTTCTGTTCTGTCCGAGTAAAAGCGTTCAAAAATTCGCTCTTCCATGTCTTCAACAACACCGCGGCCCTCATCCGTAACAATCAGCTCAACGCGCTCACCAACTTTGCGTGTCACAATATTAACTTTAGAATTCTCTGGTGAAAATGAAACCGCATTGGCAACCAAATTATCCAATATCTGCACAATTTGCGGTTTCTGGGCATATACAAATAGTGGCTCCTCGGCTTTGATAATCAGCCCTACTGAGCTCTTAGCTGCAATTGTCGTGGCCAAAACTGCCCCCACATCTCGCACCACTTCGGATAAATCAAACCCCTCCGAGTTGCCCATACTCAATTCGACATCCAGTCTAGAGGCATCTGAAATATCTGAAATGAGACGGTTCAGCCGCAAAACATCTTGCTCTATAATTTCCGTAAGCGCCTGCCGGCTCTCTTGATCTGTTGCGTTATTCAGGCTTTGGAACGCGCTATATAAAGACGTTAGAGGGTTTTTGAGCTCATGCGCAACATCCGCCGCGAATTGATCCATCGCTTTCAACCGACTTAGAATTTGCTCAACCATATCGCGCAAAGCAACCGACAAATCCCCTATTTCATCATTCCGAGCTGAG
>ERZ887851.3519-NODE-3519-length-11274-cov-13.799269_pt1 | contig 11274 bp, 2 predicted proteins | sample MGYA00521100_ERZ887851 | MGnify/ENA primary metagenome ERZ887851 (study PRJEB32303, sample SAMEA104408602) | aquatic metagenome | biome: Brackish water; feature: Pelagic; material: water | place: Baltic Sea | collected 2014-06-06T16:11:00 | depth 11,444 m ...
GGAAAATGACCGTTTGATAGCGAGTTCATCACAAAAGTCGTTAAGGCTGCCGGAGGTGAATTCGCCACCACGATCACAGTGCCATTCTTCCACGTGCCCGCCTGGAAGCCATTTAGCGTGAATTCGTTCGTAGCGCTTGAGTGCCTGCAAGACTTCGTCTGCACTTTTGGACTTGAGGTATTCCACATGTGTAAAACCTGTAAAGTTATCGACGAAATTGATCGCATAGAGAAATCCTTCACGCGAGAGAGGAAAGGGGCCACAAAGGTCAGAAGAGACGCGTTGTCCGAAATAGAGAAATATATTGGTTGAACGTCGCCGATCCTTCGCGTTAGAGGGAAAGTGCGCACGCCTTGCCTTGATATGTTCTCCACCCGCCTGTTCTTCCGTACCTGTGCGCTGTGGTTCACTTGGTTGAGCAGCAGTGCTGTCGGTCTTGTGTGCTCGGTTCGATTCTTGTTGCTTGGGACGTTGCGAAGTAGTCCGAACAGTATTTCCCGCCTGTTCGCATGAGTCGCAAGCATCATCGAACTTGTAGCCTTTGAGAAATTCAGCACCTGTTGATCGGTTTGCTGCCAGTTCCAATCGGCGTGCTCCACAATGCCCATATCTTTTGTGAATTGTTGTCCTGGAAAGACCATGGGTTGTGTGATACGCCAGATTGTAGTCGGGAGGGGTATGGCTGAAGTAAAGTCGTACTCCATCCTTAGTCTTGAAGAAGTCTCTTTCACCAAATCTTGTCTTGATACGGCTGTCTTTCCATAGGCACCGTATTGAGATGAGATTTGTAGTGAAATTAGGAGCATACAGAGCATTCTTGAGTTGAAGAACGTGTCGATTACCATCCGCATCAAACATGGGAATGTCGACGTCGCCAACTGCAAGAATTCTGATGTATTCCCCATTCGCCACTCGCGCCCTGATGTTCGGTGCTTTTGTGTGGATTGTGTGGAACAAATTGATGTTGTTGATAAAATGCTTATATGCACCTGAATCGGGGCAAAACTTATGGAAGTCTGAATAGCTACCACCATTGCCATCCACAGCATGATCCATGTCAGCATTGTAGGCTGAGAAGTTGTTGGAATCAATACCATCTGAACAATCAGTGTCTGTAACTTGGCAAGCAGACCATAGGATAAGATTGAGGAAATGGCCGTATGGTGGTGGCGCTTTCTTCTCACAAACCTCATGATTGCCATCAGGATCTCTCCTGTCCATGTTATTCCTGAGTATGGTGATTCAGAAATGAACATAAACTATCGAAAAGCTGGACCTTACTGAGAAGGAATTTTGGAGAACCGAAATCGGAGTCTGTATATTAAAAGAATCTCGCGCGGGCCAGCGGGCCGCGGCGGATCGGGTCGCGATCACACGGGACACACGGCGTGGGGTCCCAGTCTGTCTGCGGCGCATGTATGTGTATGCGCATGTGTGCGATCGTGACAAGGCTCCCGTGATCGCTAATGGCGATCTCCTCTGTCTATCTGCTGTATCCCCTGTATCCTCTGTAATGGCTTTGCATGTTATGCTAATTTACCATTCGTGGTAATCATTCTCATCGCCTTCGACAGCCGCAAATTGGGCGTCGTACTTCGAATCCGCGTCGGATTCGTCATCTTCGACATCGTCCGCAGCGGGCTGCTCTTCTTCTTCGGCGACCTGTGCCGCCTGCGCCGTCTGTCCGTTGCGGCGCTCTTGTGCGGAAGGGATGTGCGGGTATTTAATGGCATTTAGGATCTCATCGCTGATTCCAGTGGCGGTCGCGCAGTACATGTAACTGCCGTCCTCGCATTTGATCTTCGCGACATGTCCAAGGCCACCGCATTTGTAGCAGCATACCTTTTCGTCCATGGGGCGCACTGGTTTGGGGCGTTCGTTACCGTAGCCACGCCCGCCCTTGCTGCGTCCCCATCCATCACCTTTCTCGCCTTTGCCTTTTCCTTTTCCTTTTCCTTTTCCTTTTCCAACGAAATGAACATCCACGTCATCCTTAGGAACGGTGATTAAGCCGGAATGAATCATCTCGCGCCAGATACCTGCAAAATGCGTAGTAAGCACTGGCATATTCTTTTCACCCGCCTGTGGATGAGCATTTCCCGCCTGCGGATGATTGACGGGATAATTTGCAGGGATGTTGAAGCCGGCATTTGGCGTAGTGCGCTCGTCAATAGCTCGGCTCTGTAGTTGTGAGGGGAGTGCCTCGAGAAATTTTCCATACATATCGAGATTGCTCTTCGGTGGATCGAATTCTTTAGCAAACGTGCTAATTTTGTTTCCCAACTCTGCGATCGTGTTGAGTGAGATTTTGATGTTTTCAGATTGAACGGTGAAATTGTCCCAGCGCTTCTGCAGTTTTGAGCGCTGAGCAGAGCTCATTGGGATATTTCCAACGCCATCTTCTTGAATGTATCGTAAGGCAATAAGCCCATCGTTGTCGTATTCTGTCGACAAAGTATTGTATACTGATGAATTCGGATCCATATGTGCAAGCAAGATTGCAAAGATGCGTCGAATACGAGTGCGGCGTTGAATAACCTGTGCCGCACTTCCATTTGGCGCTCCATTGGCATGACCGCCATGATCAACTCCCAGAATCGTATCCGGGAGTGGGACTCCATCCATCACCACATTGCCCATTGCAACAATAAGTGGGATGATGAAGTTCTTCTTGAATTGAACCATCGGGAGTCCATTCCAAATTTTTGTGAAGCCCTGTAGCTTGTTTCCGTCTTTCTGCACATTCGCATTGTCTGACATTGTTCTTGCACTCCCACCGGGGGTACCACGTTGAAATCCTCTGTATTGTTATCCTCTGCTGGGTGTCGAACCCTGACCTGCCTGTCACTAAAGGACCCGGGACGGACCACACGTTACACTCTGTGGACCTAACAACACTAACCATACACATAACTCTACGTACCTAACCGTACGTTTCAACGCCCGCCTGTAGGTCTGCGGAGTGTCATTAGGAGCTATGTAGGTGATGCTTTCTACATTCCATAAATTTAGTAGGATCCAAAGGTTTTGTATAAAAGTCTGCTCGTTGCTTCAGGGTATCCACATATAGAGGCGCGATAACTCCGCGGTCATATTGCTCTCTAATATAGTGAGTTTCACGAACATAGTGCTTATTGCGCTGTGTAATGCCAAAGTTCCTTGTAATATCGATAGCAGCGGTATTATCCACGCCAAGTACTGTGATACCGTTAATTGGAAATCCCAAATCCATGCATATGCTACGGATGTAGATGATATCACGAGCAGCTTTCGATGCAGCCGTGTATTCAGCTTCGCAAGAAGAATCAGCACTTTTAAGATTTTTAGAGGCGTAGCTAATAGGACCACCAGCAAGAAACAGAACGAAGCCATAAGCTGGATTAGGAACATTCCAACTCGCATCGCTATACGCATGAAAGCCCATATTGGATTTAATAGTATTGCGATATTTCCATAAAGATTCGGGAACGGAGAAGTCAGAACTATAACTGATTTTATGATGCCGAGTATGATGCAGGTATCGCAGAACGCCAAGAGCTTGCTCGTAAGCCTCTTCAGATGGGTCAGACATGACTCTGCAAAGCACAGACATATAGTAAGATATATCTGGACGTGACATAGTAGAAAGGTACAATAATGAACCAATGAGTTGTAAATAAGGCCTGGTAGCCATACGAGCACGTTCTTGATCTGTCGTAGCGAGTCCCACATTATGAAATTTATCAGCTGGAGCGGGAGTTGGACGATTGATGACCAAAGTAGAAGTGTCAGGAATAAATTTGCTGACCAGATCTTCGATGTATTTAGTTTGATTGAGAGAAGTTTTGAACGAAGCGTCCTGATCGATTCCCATTCCAAGAAACCAGTTAAGCCTCCCTTCATGCTTCGCATTGAAATGATTGCAGAAGGCACATTTGAATTCTTGAAAGCCTCGATCGGAATTAGATGCCACAACCAAATCGTCCACATAAACTCCAATGAGAATAGTCTCGTTCCCACGGCGACGAACAAACAAGCATGGGTCAAGCAAGCTGCATGTAAAGCCCATTTCATTAGAAATGAGAAACTTCCGTAGCGTGAGTTGCCACAGTCTGCCGCTTTGTTTTGATCCATACAATGCTTTCTTGAGCTTGTAAACAAGTGAACGTCCATCGGCGTCATACTGTTCGTAGCCCTTAGCCGGTTCAACCCATATGTCAACATCGTCAATATTAGCTTGTGTGAATGCGTTCGAGACATCCATATGGTCCAGTCGCAATTTATGAATGGAGGCGAGAGCCAATAGGAGTCGGAAGCTAGAGGCGCGTAACGTGGAAGAGAATGATTGATCGTAGTCCAAACCCTTTTGCTGGCTGTATCCGCAAACGACGAAACGGCTTTTCCATTTGTCAATTGTCCCATCTCGGTTGTATTTGATTTTATATACGAACTTTGATTTTGTAGGACGTCGACCAGCCGGAATGGTTTTGCGACTAACGGCTTCCCACGTTTGGTGCTTGAGCAATCCCGCGATCTCCACATCCATTGACGTTTTCCATCGTTCGGCGAACGGTCCGCTAATCGCCTCATTATATGAGTCGGGCGTTTTGTGAACGTTTGCATCCACGAAGCATGCCATAGGTCTTCGAGCCCAATATCCATCATAGACGAATGCGACTGAAGTATCGTTTGTCCCTGGAATGAATTGTTTAGGAGGCTCGCGCTTTCGTGGATTCCGCCGTACGCCATCGGAGGGTAAACCGGTATTGTGTGTCGGCTGCTCAAAGCTATGGGGCACATCGTCGCCATGCGCGTCAAGTGTGCAATTAGTGTGAGCGCATCGACCGGGGCGTCGGTCAGCGAACCTGCCTGTTCGTGCGGGCTGCACCGGTCTGTCGCCGACGGTTGGATTTGCGCCGGCGTCGGGCCTGTGTTGCGCCGCGGTTTGATCCTGGGCGACCGCGCGCGTTCGCACGTATGCGTCATCGTCCTCGTCTCCAACAAATGATTCGTGCGTTCCAACGAGCGATCCGGGTGAAATGAATTGTTCCTCGTTGAATCGAGCTTTAGTAGGCACGCATGTGAAACGCTTGAGCTCGGGCACGAACACTCGGTATCCTTCGCCGACCGGGTCAAATCCGAGGTGAATTGCCTTGATGAACCGTGGCGAGCACTTGTTGGTGAGGTCTCTCTGCGGCACCCGATACCAAACGGTACATCCGAAAGTGCGCACTCGCGAGAGGTCTGGTAGTCGTCCAAACACGCATTCGAACGGCGACGCGTTTTCCCTGTTTGATGTGGTGGGCAAACAGTTGTGAAGTCTGCATGCGTGTCGCATGGCGTCGGGCCAGAGTGCATGGGGGAGTTTGCTATCGGCAAACATAGCTCGCATAGGTCGTAGAACCAATCCCCAAAATCGTTCAGCCTTAGCGTTCGAATTGCTAACGTAGGGCACGGAAAATGACCGTTTGATAGCGAGTTCATCACAAAAGTCGTTAAGGCTGCCGGATGTGAATTCGCCACCACGATCGCAGTGCCACTCTTCCACATGCCCGCCTGGAAGCCATTTCGCATGTATTCGTTCATAGCGTTTGAGTGCCTGCAAGACTTCATCTGCACCTTTTGACTTGAGATATTCCACATGTGTAAAACCTGTGAAGTTATCGACGAAATTGATCGCATAGAGAAATCCTTCACGCGATAGAGGAAAGGGGCCACAGAGGTCAGAAGAGACGCGTTGTCCGAAATGGAGAAATTCATTGGTTGAACGTCGCCGATCTTTCGCGTTGGAGGGAAAGTGCGCACGTCTTGCCTTGTTAGAGGGAAAGTGCGCACGCCTTGCATTGATATATTTTTCTCCACCCGCCTGTTCTTCTGTACCTGTGCGCTGTGGTTCACTTGGCTGAGCGGCAGTGCTGTCGGCCCTATTTGCTCGGTTCGATTCTTGTTGCTTCGATTCTTGTTGTTTGGGACGTTGCGAAGTAGTACGAATAGTGTTTCCCGCCTGTTCGCATGAGTCGCAAGCTTCATCGAACTTGTAGCCTTTGAGAAATTCAGCGCCAGTCGATCGGTTTGCTGCCAACTCCAATCGGCGTGCTCCACAATGCCCATATCTTTTGTGAATTGTTGTCCTGGAAAGACCATGGGTTGTGTGATACGCCAGATTGTAGTCGGGAGGGGTATGGCTGAAGTAAAGTCGTACTCCATCCTTAGTCTTGAAGAAGTCTCTTTCACCAAATCTTGTCTTGATACGGCTGTCTTTCCATAGGCACCGTATTGAGATGAGATTTGTAGTGAAATTAGGAGCATACAGAGCATTCTTGAGTTGAAGAACGTGTCGATTACCATCCGCATCAAACATGGGAATGTCGACGTCGCCAACTGCAAGAATTCTGATGTATTCCCCATTCGCCACTCGCGCCCTGATGTTCGGTGCTTTTGTGTGGATTGTGTGGAACAAATTGATGTTGTTGATAAAATGCTTATATGCACCTGAATCGGGGCAAAACTTATGGAAGTCTGAATAGCTACCACCATTGCCATCCACAGCATGATCCATGTCAGCATTGTAGGCTGAGAAGTTGTTGGAATCAATACCATCTGAACAATCAGTGTCTGTAACTTGGCAAGCAGACCATAGGATAAGATTGAGGAAATGGCCGTATGGTGGTGGCGCTTTCTTCTCACAAACCTCATGATTGCCATCAGGATCTCTCCTGTCCATGTTATTCCTGAGTATGGTGATTCAGAAATGAACATAAACTATCGAAAAGCTGGACCTTACTGAGAAGGAATTTTGGAGAACCGAAATCGGAGTCTGTATATTAAAAGAATCTCGCGCGGGCCAGCGGGCCGCGGCGGATCGGGTCGCGATCACACGGGACACACGGCGTGGGGTCCCAGTCTGTCTGCGGCGCATGTATGTGTATGCGCATGTGTGCGATCGTGACAAGGCTCCCGTGATCGCTAATGGCGATCTCCTCTGTCTATCTGCTGTATCCCCTGTATCCTCTGTAATGGCTTTGCATGTTATGCTAATTTACCATTCGTGGTAATCATTCTCATCGCCTTCGACAGCCGCAAATTGGGCGTCGTACTTCGAATCCGCGTCGGATTCGTCATCTTCGACATCGTCCGCAGCGGGCTGCTCTTCTTCTTCGGCGACCTGTGCCGCCTGCGCCGTCTGTCCGTTGCGGCGCTCTTGTGCGGAAGGGATGTGCGGGTATTTAATGGCATTTAGGATCTCATCGCTGATTCCAGTGGCGGTCGCGCAGTACATGTAACTGCCGTCCTCGCATTTGATCTTCGCGACATGTCCAAGGCCACCGCATTTGTAGCAGCATACCTTTTCGTCCATGGGGCGCACTGGTTTGGGGCGTTCGTTACCGTAGCCACGCCCGCCCTTGCTGCGTCCCCATCCATCACCTTTCTCGCCTTTGCCTTTTCCTTTTCCTTTTCCTTTTCCTTTTCCAACGAAATGAACATCCACGTCATCCTTAGGAACGGTGATTAAGCCGGAATGAATCATCTCGCGCCAGATACCTGCAAAATGCGTAGTAAGCACTGGCATATTCTTTTCACCCGCCTGTGGATGAGCATTTCCCGCCTGCGGATGATTGACGGGATAATTTGCAGGGATGTTGAAGCCGGCATTTGGCGTAGTGCGCTCGTCAATAGCTCGGCTCTGTAGTTGTGAGGGGAGTGCCTCGAGAAATTTTCCATACATATCGAGATTGCTCTTCGGTGGATCGAATTCTTTAGCAAACGTGCTAATTTTGTTTCCCAACTCTGCGATCGTGTTGAGTGAGATTTTGATGTTTTCAGATTGAACGGTGAAATTGTCCCAGCGCTTCTGCAGTTTTGAGCGCTGAGCAGAGCTCATTGGGATATTTCCAACGCCATCTTCTTGAATGTATCGTAAGGCAATAAGCCCATCGTTGTCGTATTCTGTCGACAAAGTATTGTATACTGATGAATTCGGATCCATATGTGCAAGCAAGATTGCAAAGATGCGTCGAATACGAGTGCGGCGTTGAATAACCTGTGCCGCACTTCCATTTGGCGCTCCATTGGCATGACCGCCATGATCAACTCCCAGAATCGTATCCGGGAGTGGGACTCCATCCATCACCACATTGCCCATTGCAACAATAAGTGGGATGATGAAGTTCTTCTTGAATTGAACCATCGGGAGTCCATTCCAAATTTTTGTGAAGCCCTGTAGCTTGTTTCCGTCTTTCTGCACATTCGCATTGTCTGACATTGTTCTTGCACTCCCACCGGGGGTACCACGTTGAAATCCTCTGTATTGTTATCCTCTGCTGGGTGTCGAACCCTGACCTGCCTGTCACTAAAGGACCCGGGACGGACCACACGTTACACTCTGTGGACCTAACAACACTAACCATACACATAACTCTACGTACCTAACCGTACGTTTCAACGCCCGCCTGTAGGTCTGCGGAGTGTCATTAGGAGCTATGTAGGTGATGCTTTCTACATTCCATAAATTTAGTAGGATCCAAAGGTTTTGTATAAAAGTCTGCTCGTTGCTTCAGGGTATCCACATATAGAGGCGCGATAACTCCGCGGTCATATTGCTCTCTAATATAGTGAGTTTCACGAACATAGTGCTTATTGCGCTGTGTAATGCCAAAGTTCCTTGTAATATCGATAGCAGCGGTATTATCCACGCCAAGTACTGTGATACCGTTAATTGGAAATCCCAAATCCATGCATATGCTACGGATGTAGATGATATCACGAGCAGCTTTCGATGCAGCCGTGTATTCAGCTTCGCAAGAAGAATCAGCACTTTTAAGATTTTTAGAGGCGTAGCTAATAGGACCACCAGCAAGAAACAGAACGAAGCCATAAGCTGGATTAGGAACATTCCAACTCGCATCGCTATACGCATGAAAGCCCATATTGGATTTAATAGTATTGCGATATTTCCATAAAGATTCGGGAACGGAGAAGTCAGAACTATAACTGATTTTATGATGCCGAGTATGATGCAGGTATCGCAGAACGCCAAGAGCTTGCTCGTAAGCCTCTTCAGATGGGTCAGACATGACTCTGCAAAGCACAGACATATAGTAAGATATATCTGGACGTGACATAGTAGAAAGGTACAATAATGAACCAATGAGTTGTAAATAAGGCCTGGTAGCCATACGAGCACGTTCTTGATCTGTCGTAGCGAGTCCCACATTATGAAATTTATCAGCTGGAGCGGGAGTTGGACGATTGATGACCAAAGTAGAAGTGTCAGGAATAAATTTGCTGACCAGATCTTCGATGTATTTAGTTTGATTGAGAGAAGTTTTGAACGAAGCGTCCTGATCGATTCCCATTCCAAGAAACCAGTTAAGCCTCCCTTCATGCTTCGCATTGAAATGATTGCAGAAGGCACATTTGAATTCTTGAAAGCCTCGATCGGAATTAGATGCCACAACCAAATCGTCCACATAAACTCCAATGAGAATAGTCTCGTTCCCACGGCGACGAACAAACAAGCATGGGTCAAGCAAGCTGCATGTAAAGCCCATTTCATTAGAAATGAGAAACTTCCGTAGCGTGAGTTGCCACAGTCTGCCGCTTTGTTTTGATCCATACAATGCTTTCTTGAGCTTGTAAACAAGTGAACGTCCATCGGCGTCATACTGTTCGTAGCCCTTAGCCGGTTCAACCCATATGTCAACATCGTCAATATTAGCTTGTGTGAATGCGTTCGAGACATCCATATGGTCCAGTCGCAATTTATGAATGGAGGCGAGAGCCAATAGGAGTCGGAAGCTAGAGGCGCGTAACGTGGAAGAGAATGATTGATCGTAGTCCAAACCCTTTTGCTGGCTGTATCCGCAAACGACGAAACGGCTTTTCCATTTGTCAATTGTCCCATCTCGGTTGTATTTGATTTTATATACGAACTTTGATTTTGTAGGACGTCGACCAGCCGGAATGGTTTTGCGACTAACGGCTTCCCACGTTTGGTGCTTGAGCAATCCCGCGATCTCCACATCCATTGACGTTTTCCATCGTTCGGCGAACGGTCCGCTAATCGCCTCATTATATGAGTCGGGCGTTTTGTGAACGTTTGCATCCACGAAGCATGCCATAGGTCTTCGAGCCCAATATCCATCATAGACGAATGCGACTGAAGTATCGTTTGTCCCTGGAATGAATTGTTTAGGAGGCTCGCGCTTTCGTGGATTCCGCCGTACGCCATCGGAGGGTAAACCGGTATTGTGTGTCGGCTGCTCAAAGCTATGGGGCACATCGTCGCCATGCGCGTCAAGTGTGCAATTAGTGTGAGCGCATCGACCGGGGCGTCGGTCAGCGAACCTGCCTGTTCGTGCGGGCTGCACCGGTCTGTCGCCGACGGTTGGATTTGCGCCGGCGTCGGGCCTGTGTTGCGCCGCGGTTTGATCCTGGGCGACCGCGCGCGTTCGCACGTATGCGTCATCGTCCTCGTCTCCAACAAATGATTCGTGCGTTCCAACGAGCGATCCGGGTGAAATGAATTGTTCCTCGTTGAATCGAGCTTTAGTAGGCACGCATGTGAAACGCTTGAGCTCGGGCACGAACACTCGGTATCCTTCGCCGACCGGGTCAAATCCGAGGTGAATTGCCTTGATGAACCGTGGCGAGCACTTGTTGGTGAGGTCTCTCTGCGGCACCCGATACCAAACGGTACATCCGAAAGTGCGCACTCGCGAGAGGTCTGGTAGTCGTCCAAACACGCATTCGAACGGCGACGCGTTTTCCCTGTTTGATGTGGTGGGCAAACAGTTGTGAAGTCTGCATGCGTGTCGCATGGCGTCGGGCCAGAGTGCATGGGGGAGTTTGCTATCGGCAAACATAGCTCGCATAGGTCGTAGAACCAATCCCCAAAATCGTTCAGCCTTAGCGTTCGAATTGCTAACGTAGGGCACGGAAAATGACCGTTTGATAGCGAGTTCATCACAAAAGTCGTTAAGGCTGCCGGATGTGAATTCGCCACCACGATCGCAGTGCCACTCTTCCACATGCCCGCCTGGAAGCCATTTCGCATGTATTCGTTCATAGCGTTTGAGTGCCTGCAAGACTTCATCTGCACCTTTTGACTTGAGATATTCCACATGTGTAAAACCTGTGAAGTTATCGACGAAATTGATCGCATAGAGAAATCCTTCACGCGATAGAGGAAAGGGGCCACAGAGGTCAGAAGAGACGCGTTGTCCGAAATGGAGAAATTCATTGGTTGAACGTCGCCGATCCTTCGCGTTAGAGGGAAAGTGCGCACGCCTTGCC